>Ga0307375_10000239_pt1 | contig 74805 bp, 76 predicted proteins | sample TR1MG_FD_202531 | JGI IMG/M metagenome (GOLD analysis project Ga0307375, IMG submission 202531) | Soil microbial communities from Risofladan, Vaasa, Finland - TR-1 | ecosystem: Environmental > Terrestrial > Soil > Coastal area > Acid sulfate soil | place: Finland: Risofladan, Vaasa | collected... | reverse complement strand
TGGACATCGGTGATTTCCGCCGCAATTTCGCTGACGCGCTCGCTATCAACGCCAAAGCCTTTATCCGCGGCGAGCGCTTCGCCGGAGAGCTTGAGGAGAATGCGTTTATAAACAGGAGAAGACATAGTTAGTGATTAGTGTAAATGAAAGTCCGGGCGAGGGCATAAGGGCGGAGTGCCAATGCCGGAAGGTGGTGCACTCGGATTTTCAGCATTTCACGCCATGCCAAAAACGGACAGGGGCTCACGCGGTTGCACCATTTCATGCGACGGCTGCCGGACGGTCACTATACTGGCGTTAATCGGGGTGTGGATATCACCGCAATGCCTGCACCGGCGCGCGTTCCGCGAAGGGACGTTTGCCAGGCGCGACGAAAGGATGGATGACGATGGAAACGATGACCGAAGTCCAGAGTGTCTCCATGCCCCGCATCGGAGATAAGGCCCCGGCGTTCAAAGCCGTCACCACGCAAGGCGAGATCAACTTTCCCGACCAATTCGCCGGCGGCTGGGTGATCCTGTTCAGCCATCCGGCGGATTTCACGCCGGTTTGCACCTCGGAGTTCATGACGTTTGCATCGAGAGAAGCGGAGTTTGCGAAGTTGAACTGCAAACTGGTGGGGCTCTCGGTGGACGGACTCTACAGCCACATCGCGTGGCTGCGCACGATCAAGGACAAGATCGAATTCAAGGGCATGAAGAATGTCGAAGTGAAGTTCCCGCTGATCGAAGACATCACGATGGAAGTGGCGCGCAAGTACGGGATGATCCAGCCGGGCGAGAGCTCGACGAAGGCCGTGCGCGCGGTGTTCTTCATCGATCCGAAGGGCACGATCCGCGCCATCATCTATTACCCGCTCAGCCTGGGGAGGAATTTCGATGAACTGCTGCGCGTGCTGGCCGCATTGCAGACGGCGGACAACTTTTCGGTGGCCACGCCCGCGGACTGGCATCCGGGAGACGACGTGATCGTTCCGCCTGCGGGCTCCTGCGGCGCGGCCAAGGATCGCATGGAGGGCAAGGACCAGGTGAACTGCGGCGACTGGTTCTTCTGCACCAAACCAATCAGCAAGGAGAAAGTGCTGGAGGCGATCCACAAGAAGAAGTAAAGCAACGTACATGAGGGCTCGAGTAGTTGAGCAGCCGTGGCTGAAGGCGAGAGGAGCAGTTTGCCAGGGCGCAATGAAAGGAGGAGGCGGATCGATGTCACATCAACAGCAGGAGGATGGCGGCCAAGCCAGAACCGGATTTCGCGTCGATCGAGTCGTCATATCGAGCGTGTTGTTTACCGTCGCATTGCTTATTCCAGTTCCAACATGCGTGGAGAATGCTTTATACAAGGACGATCTCATACGTCAGGCTGGAGGATTTGCGTTATTGTCGAACATCCTTGTTGGGCTTCTGGTTGTCTGGACGGGGTTTCTGAAGAGACGGCTTTCCGCATGGTTTGTGATGTTCGTTATCGTGTGGGTAGGAGCATTCTCGATTCTGGTGCTGCCACTGTTTCAGCACACGATGGGACCAACACTGACCGAGGCCATCCATGACGCTCTGGAAGGTCCAGGGCCCGCACGTGCGACAGCAGAGGGAATCCTGCTGTTCATCGTGCTGCTGATTGCCCTGCTCTTGCCGATCAGGTCGTTTTTTTCGTTCCGACGGCCAACGATACTTGCGAGAAAGGGTGACGACTGAGGTCCGGAGCGTAGGATCGCGCAAAACAAACGGGGCGGATGATCCGCCCCGTTAAAGTTTACGGTCGCCAGTCCGGCGACATGTGACAGGAAAGATTTCACTCAGCCTTGGCTTCTTCCGCCGCCGGCTTGGCGACAGCGACGGTTTCGCCGACCTCGCCAACCTTGAAGCGTGCGAAGCGACGGACGGTGATGTTCTCGCCGAGCTTGCCGATGACGGTGGCAATCAGTTGCGAGATGCTGACCGTCTGTTCCTTGATGAAAGGCTGCTCCAGCAGGCAGACTTCCTCGTAGAACTTCGCCATCTTGCCCTCGACGATCTTTTCGATCACCGGTGCGGGCTTGCCGGTCTGGACAGCCTGCGCGCGGTAGATCTCCTTCTCCTTCTCGAAGGCCTCGGGCGTGACGTCTTCCTTGCGGACGAACTTCGGGTCGACGGCGGCAATGTGCATCGCGATGTCGTGCACAAGGTTCTGGAAGTCCGTGGTGCGGGCGACGAAGTCGCTCTCGCAGTTGACTTCGAGCAGCACGCCGATCTTGCCTCCGGCGTGGATATAGCTGGTGACGACGCCTTCGCTGGTGGAGCGGGTGGCCTTCTTGGCGGCCGTGGCCATGCCCTTCTTGCGGAGCACGACGAACGCCTGCTCCATGTCGCCCTTGGCCTCGGTGAGAGCGTTTTTGCAATCCATCATGGGAGCGCCGGACTTCTCGCGGAGCTCCTTCACCATTGCTGCGGTGATATCTGCCATTTCTTAGGAACCTTTCTGAAGAATGCGGGCCGTTTCCGGCCTTACGCCTCGGAGCCTGCGCTCCATTCATCTTCGCTATGACGCGGGGTTGAATCCCCGCTTTCCAATTCATGCCCGTGCAGGACGGGCTACTACAAAACGACCCGCGCCATGGACGCAGCGCGGGTCAGTCTGAACTCGCTTTGATCGTCGCCCGGAAAACTAAACTTTTTCTACCGGAGCCTCGTCACCTGCGTCGTCGAGCGTTTCGATCTCCGGCTGCTTGCGTACGCCCTTGCCGAGCACGTCTTCCATCTTGACGTCTTCGGTGGCAGCTGCGTCCGTTGTCTCTGCCGGTGCATCGCTGGCGGTTTCGGCCATGCTGATGCCGGCGGCCAGATCGGCAGCCTGCTTGTCGGTCGCCGCCTGTGAACCCTCGACCACCGAATCGGCGATCTTGGAGGCGAAGAGGCGGATGGCGCGCAGGGCGTCATCGTTGCCGGGAATGACGTAATCGACTTCGCTCGGGTCGCAATTGGTGTCAACCACGGCGACAACCGGAATGCCCAGCTTGCGCGCTTCCTTCACGGCGATCTGCTCCTTGTTGGAGTCGATCACGAACAGCGCATCGGGCAGACGGTTGAGATTCTTGATACCGGCGAGGTTGGCTTCGAGGTGCTTGCGCTCGCGCTCCAGTTTTACAACTTCTTTCTTGGGGAGCAGCTCGTAGCGGCCATCGGTGGCCATCTCGTCGAGGTCCTTCAGGCGCTTCACGGACTTCTGTACCGTGATCCAGTTGGTCAACAGACCGCCCAACCAGCGCTGGTTGATGTAGAACATGCCGCAACGCTTTGCTTCCTCGGCAACCGCGTCCTGTGCCTGGCGCTTGGTGCCGACAAAAAGAACGAGTTTGCCGTCCGCGGCCTGATCGGTAACGAACTTGGACGCTTCCTTGAACATCTTCAGCGTCTTCTGCAGGTCAATGATGTAAATGCCGTTGCGCTCGCCGAAGATATATTCCTTCATCTTCGGGTTCCAACGCTTCGTCTGGTGCCCGAAGTGAACGCCAGCTTCGAGCAACTCTTTCATCGTAATGTTTGCCACGCAACCTCCCAGTTGGTTTGCATCCTCTGCGTTGTGATGGATTCCCCATCATCGGGCGCTTTGGATTTGCATTCCCGTGCCCGCCCCGTTGTGAACCGAACAGCGGGAGCGAGAAGAATTAGGTTCCGGATGACTACATCGCAACTTGCACCGCCGGAACCAAACGGTGCGAGAGCGAAACCTGTTGCCAGGACAGCGCAAAGCTCCGGACCTGAGCCCGGAGCCGGCCAAAGCGTTTAGCGCTTGCTGAACTGGAAGCGCTTGCGGGCGCCCTTCTGGCCGTACTTCTTGCGTTCCTTCTGGCGTGCGTCGCGGCTCATGAAGCCTTCGGCCTTCATCTTGGCGCGGAATTCAGGATTGAACTCCTGCAAGGCGCGAGCCGTGCCCATGCGGACTGCGCCGGACTGTGCCGTGACACCGCCGCCCGAGCAGGTGGCGACCACGTCAAAGCTGGCGACTGTCTCGGTATGCACCAGCGCCTGCTTGGCGGTGATGCGCTGCGCTTCCGTCACGAAGTACTCGTTGAACGGCTTGCCGTTGACCTTGAACTCGCCCGTGCCAGGGCGAAGGAACACACGGGCCACGCTCGACTTGCGGCGTCCCGTCCCGTAATACTGAACCAAATCAGCCATTGAAAATTCCGATCCTTGAAGTCGTTACTTCGCGGCGAGCACTTCGGGCTTCTGAGCCTCGTGTGGGTGCTTGTCGTCGCGATAAACTTTTAGCTTCTTTGCCATGGCCTTGCCGAGCTTGCTCTTGGGCAACATGCCTTCGATGGCTTCCTGCACGATCAGCTCGGGCTTGCGCACCAGGCGCTTAAGAAATTCTTCTTCCCGCAGGCCACCGGGATACCCCGTGTAGTGACGATAGACCTTGGCGCTTGCCTTGAGGCCGGTCAACTTCACCTTGCTGGCGTTGAGCACGACGACGTGGTCGCCAGTGTCGAGGAAGGGCGTATAGCGGGGGTTATCCTTGCCGGAAAGAATGCGCGCTACACGAGTTGCCAGGCGACCGAGGGTCTGACCATCGGCGTCGACAACGTACCACTTGCGCGCAATTTCCCCCTTAGGGAAATACGTAGACATTCCAAACTCTCCCTGAATGTAAAAACCATTGAGAAGACCGCGCACGGCCTTTTCCCCACGAGCACAGGCTCGGGGGGAACCCCGTCCAAAAAGCTATAGCTTCTTGGGACTCGAAGGCACCTCTAGACTTTAATCCGAGGTTCCTGGCACGCACTGGTGCGGGGCGAGCCCGTCAGCCGAACAATTCAGCGACGGGGACCGTCAGGCGGGCGACCGCAGGACAGCCGAAAGACTATAAGTTATCGCAGGGCAGAACCCTATGTCAACGCAGAGGGCATACCCCCTGCATTCCCGCCTAAGATTCAGCGTGGAATTATTGTACAGCATCTACCGCAGATTTGCGCCGTTTGCAGGTACGGTACACTGAAGCGGATGATCGCCCGTCGCGATTGGAGCAAGAAGTACGAACCGTGGAACTCCGCCTGCGGTGCGCCCTCGGGATTCCGTACCCGCAAAATCGTCCCTCGTCCCCTGAAACTTACACGTCTCGGCGCTCGTTTGGCCGGACCGTTCGCATTCCAACCGAATAACGACACACGGACCGTTGAGTATCCATGGGCCTTTGAGGCCCTGCAGGTGCGACGGGGAATGCGTGTGCTCGACATCGGCGGCAGTCTAGCCGGGTTCCAGTTCGTGCTCGGCATGGAAGGCTGCGAGGTGATCAACGTCGATCCCGGCGAGGAGTCGCGCGGTCGCGGGTGGCAGGTTTCAGAAGAGGTGTTCGCGAAGCTGAATCGCGCGTTCGGCACCAACGTCGTCTTGAAGAAATGTTTTCTTCAGGACGCGCAGCTTCCCGATGACTATTTCGACCGGGTAGTCAGCATCAGCGTGCTCGAGCATGTTCCGGAAGACGACATCGCAGCCATCTTTGCGGAGATCCGCCGGGTGTTGAAACCGGGCGGTCTCGTGGTACTCACACTCGACCTCTTCCTGAACGTAAAGCCCTTCAGCGAGGCCGATCGCAACGAGTACGGAAAAAACATCGACGTTCGCTGGCTGGTGGAAAACAGCGGTATGGAGCTCATTCACGGCGAGCCCGCCGAACTCTACGGCTTCGCGGAATTCGATGCCGCAGCCATCAAAGCCAAACAGGACGAGTACTACGTGGGCGTGGGCTACCCGACCATGGCACAGACGATTGTCTTGCGGCGCGCCAAATAGCACTCTCCCGCCAAAAGCGCCAAAACTTGCGGAACCCTGTTTTCGCTGTCGTCATTCGGCGGTGCCACGAAATATGGCGAGCACTATCTGCGAGTGATACAACTGTCGCATGAAACGGTACCTGCCGTTCTATTTACTGACCACGCTTATAGCCTCGATGTGCGCGGCGCAAGGTTCGTCCGGCAAAACCCCCACGGTCGAGCAAGACTTGAAATCGCAACTCGTTGGCAGGGTTATCAAGCTGCGGGTTCCGGCGGCGGGCAGCAAGCTCAACTTCGATTCCTCCGGAATGCTCGTGTCAAAATTCGAGCCGGGGATACGAGGGGTGGACGGCGAGTTTCAAATTTCGTCCGTCAAGCTTCGAAAAAATGTTGTTGTTCTGCATGGCGAGCGTGGCATCGACATTTACGATCCCGCGAAGCATTCGGTAAGCATTGGAGCGTTAAGTCTTCCAGTCAGAATCGCCATTGAGTTCAATTTTCGCTTGGGATAATCGGCGAAATCACGCTCCCGTCTCAGGATGTGAGCCGGCAGGCATGACTTTTGTGGTGGTTGGGTGTATTGATTCGTATTTCCAAGAGAATAGTGGTGGTCGTATAACCTTCGTTACTTTCTTCCTGTTGCGATTGTCGTAGGATGTTTCCGGACTCTCCCCATGAAACAACGCAAAATTCTTCTCTCGCTAATTACCGATAAGAACGACTACCAACGCGAACAAGCAACGGCCGCACGGCATGAAGCGGACCGACTCGGTGTGTCGCTCGAAATTATCTACGCGGATAGCGATCCACTTCGACAGAGCAGCCAACTGTTGGATGTGATCTTTGGAAAGGGAGTGGAGAAGCCCGACGTCATTTTGTGCGCCCCGGCGGGAACCTCCATGGCACAGGTGGCGCAGGCCGCCGTGAGCGCGGGTATCGGATGGGGTGTGCTGAACCGCGACGCCGATTACCTGCCGAGCCTGCGGCGGAACGCCAAGGTTCCGGCGTTTGTCGTTACTACGGATCAGACGGAGATCGGAAGAATACAAGGACGGCAGTTTGGCGTGCTGATGCCAAAGGGCGGAAACGTGCTCTACCTGCAGTTGCCATCAGGAAGTACTGCGGCCCAGGCGCGCACGGAAGGCATGATGGCAGCCAAGCCGGCCAATGTGAATATCAGGACGCTGCGCGCGCAATGGACGGAAGACAGCGCGTTCAATGCCGTGACGTCGTGGCTGCAACTTTCGACTTCGCACGAGGCCAAGGTTGGACTGATTGCCGGACAAAATGATGGCCTCGCCCTGGGAGCGCGGCGGGCGTTCGAGGCCGGCACCGCTGGACTGGAGAAAGACTATTGGATGAGTCTGCCATTTCTGGGCTGCGATGCTTGCCCAGAATCAGGGCAGCAGTGGGTGAAAAAGGGATGGCTTGCCGCCTCAGTGGTTCTGCCTGTCACTGCGGGTGTCGCGCTGGAATTGGCGGTTCGCGCCGTTGAAGCCGGAAGTCAACCGGTGCAGCAGACGGTGATCAAGCCCAAATCGTTCCCGGCTCTGGAATCACTGACCGCGAAATAGCCTTAAAAGCGATTACTCCGTCCTAGATCGGTTGCGATGCCTGCCCTGAAACCGGACAGGAGTGGGTAAAGAGGGGACGGCTTGCGGCATCCGGTGTCCTTCCGGTGGTCGCCGGTGTGGCCCTTGAGATGGCGGTCCGGGCGCTGGAGAGCGGCGTGGCACCGGCGCAGCAGACACTCATCAAGCCAGTGTCGTATCTCGCGCTGGAATCGCTGAGCGGCAAGCGGTCCTGACGGCGGCGCTGCCTGGAAGATTTTCTCCGATGTGGCACCACAGTGCGTCCCGGATGTGGACGGAGCTGCGCTACACTGTGCACCCCGGAGACCCCATGAAACTGCACAGTTTTCCCATGTGGCTGCTTGCTCTGAGCAGTTTATTTTTTGCGACAACATCCATCGCACAGACCGCACCGGCACCCCCGGCGGTTTCTCGCCAGTTGGTTGCGATCTACAAGCCATTGCTCGAAAACAAAGTCCTCACGCTGTGTAATCCCTATATCTTCACCGCGCAGAGCTTCGATGAACAGGGAAGTTTGACTTCACATTCGCCCACTGGGCCGTGGACGCTATACGGCCGGATGCTGGTCCAGAAAGTAAGTGCCAATCAGAAAGAATTCAAGCTCGAGGGGAAACGCGTTTGGGTAAAGTTCGACGGCGACAAGATGGAAAATATTCTCTCAAATCCACCCGTTGATATGGAGATCGATATCCGTCTCGCGAACGGAACTGACGCGATGCAACAGGCAAATGCGGCGATGAAAAAAGTCCTGCTCAGCTCCGGCGAGAACATGTCCGACATCGTACCCGACTACTGGAAGAGGTACTTCGAACGTGTAGAAGGGAGATTGCCCCCACGTTCGTTCCGCGATCAGTCCAGGGTCCAATGGAAGAAACTGAAGTCAACGGGTAAACCCGTACCCTTGATCTCTCAGGGACTTTCGCAGGGAACCCTGATTCACGAAGTGCGGCCAATCTACCCAATAGAGGCCAAGATCGCGCGGGCCTCCGGTACCGTCGAACTCACGGCTGTGATCGGCAAGGATGGACGGGTTCAATCTCTATCGGTAGACAAAGCGGTGGGCGTGGGACTCGAAGAGGCCGCGATCGATGCTGTCAAACAATGGCGCTACAAGCCTTACTACTTCAACGGAGCTGCCGTAGACGTTGAGACCAAAATCACTCTGAACTTCAGGCTGTAGCTCCAAATACTCGCAAACCGCTACTTCTCTGGTGTTTTTGCTTAAATCTCTGCTCAACACAAAGGGCGCAGCCGAAGCCGCGCCCGTGTCCCCTTCTGCAATTCCTATTCGTAAGCCAGGGCGTCGATGGGGTCTTTCTGCGCGGCCTTGAATGCCGGGTAGAGTGCGCCGAGGATGGCGCCGACAATTGCGATGATCGCGGCCCGCAAGATCCATTCGGGCGACATCATGATGGTCAGCAGTGGGAACATGTGGCGGATGGCCATGCGCGCCAGCATACTGACGATAATTCCAACGACAACTCCACAGACGGCAAGCGCGATCGTCTCCCGGAGGATCACGTTGACGATATAGAGCTTGCTGCCGCCCAGTGATTTCAGGATGCCGATCTCCCGTGTACGCTCCATTACCGCGGTATACATGGACTGGAAGATGACGATGAAACCGATGATGACGGAGATTCCAATGACCACGTCGATGAACTTCGAAAAGCCGGGAAGGTTCTGCGCCGTCATCATCGACATGTATTCGGCCAGAGTGCGCACGCCGTAATTTTCCATGCCCGGAATGGCCTGAATCGCCTTGGCCACGCCGTCTATATTTTTCGACTCATCGACCTTCACGTAAAAGATGGAGACCTTGCCGGTGGAGCCGGTGAGGTCCTGCAGCGTCGCGAGCGGCAGGTACTTGCGCGCACCTTTGCCGTGCATCACGATTCCGCACACGCGGAATTTGTGGTTGAGGAGTTCCTGGGTTTCGCCAACGTGAATGTTTTTCTGGCTGGCGAAGATGTCGTCCACCAGCATATCGTCCGGTCCCTCGAACGGCCCTCCGGCCAGGTACCGGAAGGGCGCACCCATATTATTGAAGTTGTTCGGAGAGTTGGGATTGAGATCGATGCCGTCGATGATCTCCACATTGCCCTGCGTGTTGATCTGCATGGCGACCGGCGCAACCGCGGAGACGTGGGGCACCTTGCGCAGCAGGTCGGCGATCTTGACGGGAGCGGGGCTGCCGCTGATGCCGGTGATAAACGAGGCTCCCGGCGGCGTAACCATGATGTCCGCGCCAACACCTTTCTGGCGATCGGCGGAATTTTCCAGGATGCCGATCGAGAGTCCGACAATCAGCAGGATCAGGGTGACTTCAATGGCAATCGCAATGATGCTGATGGCCGAACGCAACGGCCGGTGCACCAGGTTGGACACAATCATCTTGTTCATCGAATTAAGAGTACCAAATGCGGGAGGAGAGTTCTCGTGATTGTCGAGTTTCTTGCGGCCGGGCGAAACATCCGGGACCCTACTTGCTGCCGTTGAGGATTTTTACCTGTGCGCCGGGCGGCTGCTGGAGATCGAACTGTGCTGGCTTTAGTGGGACATTCAGTTTCAACTCGACGATGGTCAGGCCGACCTTGTACTCCTCCTGCGGCCTCACAATGTCGATATACGTCGGAAACGGAATCCCATTGAAATCCTTCACCGCCTGGTAAGTGGCGTCGGTGGCGACGTTGCCCTCGCGGTCAAAGATAAGTTGCCGGTAAGGAGTCATGTCGGTTCGGTCGAAGTAAATTTTGCGCGACAGAAACCAGTTTCCCTTGCCGTCGCGGCGAATGACGTCGAGACGATAGTTGGGCTGCTCCGCCAGGCGATGCGTCTTGGGGTCCACCACATTCTGCATCCCGCCTTCCAGCACCGCGATTTCGTTCTCCGGATCAATTGGCCGCATCAGCAGCGCGTCCGAGAAAGCTTGTGGACGAAGGTTTTCCAGAGCGTTGGGCGACGGTTTGGTGATCTGGTTGGTGCCGATGATGAACTGGTTTTTGGGAGGGATGGAAAGCTTGAAGTCGTGACCGTTACTGACCATGTCAAAGGCGCGATTGCGGACGATAGGGAAGAGCCCGATCATGCGCAGCATGGCCGGCTTTTCAGCGAGGATGTAACCGCGGATCTCCTGGTACTCGGTGACCTTGCCTTTTTTCTGCCCTCCTACCGAGGTGTCGATGTCGACGGTCGCGTTCAGAGTAGTAATTTGCGCCGCAGCCTTATTGACGATGTCGATAAGCTGCTGCTGCGTAGCCTCTTTCAGCGGGGCGTTGGAGAGACGCGACTCGACGCGATGCGAGCGGAACAGGCATCCCGAGGTGCCAATCGTGCCGAGAATAAGGAGTGCCAAAAATATGCGAACGCGCAACGTTGCCTGCCAGTGGGTAGTATCCAGCTTTTTAGTATATCGTTCGCGGCCCATGCTTGTGGGCGGAAGACCACGGATACGGTGAAAGAAATGGTTCCCGTCCGAAACGACGGGATTCAATATGCACCGGCCTATTGACGGGATTTCATCGCACGCCGGTATGCCGCGACATTGCGCTCGTGTTGTTGATAGTTGCTGGTAAAGAGGTGATGGCCGTCGCCCGTGCCATCGGCGACAAAATAGAGATAGTTCGTCTGCGCGGGATGCATGGCCGCTTCAAGCGAGGCCACGCCCGGATTGGCGATCGGTCCCGGAGGAAGTCCGGGATGCCTGTAAGTGTTGTAAGGAGAATCGGATTGCAGGTCGCTCTGGAAGATGGCGCCGCGGTAACTTCCATCGAGCAGCGCTGCGTAAACCACGGTGGGATCGGCGGCGAGAGCGATGTTTTTGGAGAGGCGGTTGTAGTAAACGCTGGCAACCTCGGGGCGCTCCGCCGGAATCGCAGTTTCCTTCTCGACGATCGAGGCCATGGTAACGACCTCGTGCACGTTCTGCGTCAGACCAATCTTCTGTGCTTCCTGCTGGAAGCGATGGACCATGACGGCGGCGATGTCGCGCATCGATTGCGTGCGCGTGAACTCGTACGTATCGGGGAAGAGATACCCTTCAAGGGTTTTTGCCTGAGGATCAATCTCTTGAACAAGCGCCGTATCCGTACGCGCCACTTTCAGAAAATCCTGGGCACTCCCGAGTCCGGCATCCTGCAAGGCGCCGGCAATGTCGAACATCGTGAAACCTTCGGGAATCACGACGGTGTGCGAAAGAACGTCGCCACGCGCAATGCGGTCCAGAACCTCCTCCGCGTTGGCCGTGCGAACGAAACGGTACTCCCCCGCCTTGAGCTTGCGCGAGGGTCGCGCGTAGTGGAGCAGGAGAAATGCATTGGCGCTGCGGATAACACCCGCTTGCTCCAGGATGGCGGCTACTCTTCTGCTCGAGGAGCCCGCAGGGAGCATGACGTGAACTTCTCCGCGAGGCGTAACCGGGGCCAATAATGCCCATGCGAGCCAGGCGGCAATCGCCAATGCGCAGACGACAGCAAACTTGAAGATCGCGCGAAACATGCACGTCGAGTTTAGATGATCCGAGCCGTTTTTGGGGAGTGGCCGGAAGATGCAAGACAAGGTGGTGTTTGCCCGGGCGGAACTTGACTATGCCGATTGACACCCTCGCGCTTCGAAGTTATTCGCCATGCTCAAGGCGGGACTTTCTGGCTTCCAGAAAATTCTGAAGAATAAGGACGGCGGCCAGTTGGTCCACGACTTCAGCCCGCCGGTGAATCGACATCTCCGATTCGCGAAGCACGCGGTTGGCCTCGACGGATGTCAGGCGCTCGTCCCACAGGTGCACCGGGACGGCGAAGTGCTTGCGAAGGACTTCGACAAACTCCCGTATCTTCTCCGACTGCCGTCCCTCGGCGCCGCTCATGCGGAGAGGCAACCCGGCAACGATCTCCACCACCTCATATTTGCGGATGACGACTTCCAGCGCGGCCAGGTCGGTGCGCTTATTTTTCCGTCGAAGAGTTTGCATGCCTTGGGCGGTGATGCCCAAAGGGTCCGTTACGGCTAGTCCTATCGTTCTGGAACCAATGTCCAGGGCAAGGATGCGTCCGGCAGATTTTGTCGTTTCATCGGATGACACTCCGCAAGTATAGTGGCTTGCGATGGATTGACGCGTAGCCTGAATGGGTGAATATGCAAGCGCACGAGGAATCCGTACCGGCAGCGACGAGCGAAACAGGCGAATCGAGCCCCGGAAATCCGGCGCCGCGCGATGGCGTGCCTATCGTAATGCCCATCGAGAATGAACGCCGCCGCTACTCGCGCGTGCAGGCGGCATCGCTTGCCGTCCTCGCATGCGGAGCAGTGTTGACGATGATGTACGTGGCCAAACCCGTGCTCATCGTGATGCTCGTCTCGGTGCTGCTGACGTTTGCGCTGGCTCCGATTGTCGATTTCCTGGAGCGATTTGTTCATCTGCCCAAGGCGGTAGGAGCGTTCGTGGCCGTACTTCTGCTGGTCGCTCTTACATACGGCCTCACTTACCTTTCGTATAACCGGGCTGTCGGATTCCTTCAGCAGTTGCCGCAATATTCCGGCAAGATTCGCGAAACGGTCATGCGCTTCCGCGAGCACGCGGAGAACATCAAGAAGACAACCGAAAACGTCCTGTCGCAGGACCAGGAAGAGAAAAACGCGGTTACCGTGAGGCAGACCAGCAACTGGACAGAGACGCTGACGCAAGGGGCCGTCAGCTTCACCGAAGTTGTGCTGCTGGCCGGTTTCGTTCCGTTCCTTGTCTATTTCATGCTGAGCTGGCAGGAGCACGTGCGAACCGCCACGGTGATGCTCTTTCGCATGGATCACCGGCACACGGCTTATGTAACGCTGGGGCTGATTTCGGCAATGATCCGGAGCTTTATCGTCGGCAACCTGCTGGTGGGGATCTTCAGCAGCATTGTCAGCATCATCGCTTTCGGCGTCATCGGCGTTCCGTACTTCTACTTCATCGGCGTTATCAGCGGCTTCCTGACGCTGGTGCCCTATCTCGGCATCGTGCTGGCGATGCTACCTCCGATTGCTGCCGGCCTCGGCGTCATCCACACTGAACAGTTCGTGATGATAGTCAGCACCATCATCGCCCTGCACCTGTTCGCACTCAACGTGCTCTATCCCAAGCTGATTGGCCGCCGGACACAGCTGAACCCGCTGGCAGTCACCATTGCGCTTCTATTTTGGGGATGGCTTTGGGGTGCGGCGGGACTCATATTGGCGATCCCATTAACAGCGGCGCTGAAGATTATTCTCGACCACATTGAAACGCTCCGGCCATACGGAGCATGGCTGGGCGAGTGACGCAGCCGTTACCTCGATCGCGGCGCATCGCCGGAGAATCAAAACTTTCGTCCGCTTTCTAGAACTCGCTTTTCGCCGCGATCATGCCAGCGGCCATCGCCGTGTTGCCCTTCAGCGGAACGCCTTCCAACACGACATTCCCCGTGCTGCGAAGGTCGTGCAACACCGATTCGGCGACTGCGTCATCCAGTCCCGCAACTGCGACGAGGAATTCCTCGATGTCGTCTTTTTCCTCAAATACCTTGACGAATGTGTTGCTGACTTCCGTGATGTTGACTTGATATACGGGCGAGTCACCGGAGAGATTGCGGCGGAAAAGATGTAAAGTGCCTGCCATGTCGGCGTAGATGCCACAGGGCTCAAAACGGTTGCCGGACGCCACTTTTCGGGGTTAACCCTGCGAACGTTGAAGTTGAAATGCGGAGTTTATGCTTCGAAGCTGGCGGCCTCGGGAAAGCGCAGCTTGCCTTTGCCGAGAGCTTTGCGGAGTTCGTCCTCGACGTCGGTCTCTTCCCAATTGCGGGCCATTGCCAGTTCACTGACGAGCAGGTAGCGGGCGCGTTCCAGCATCTTTTTTTCGCGGAAGCTCAGCGGCTTCTGCTGAGCGAGAAACAGCAAGCCTTTCAAAACGACCGCTACTTCCATCAGCGAGCCTGTCCGCATCTTGTCGGAGTTTTCCTTGAAGCGGTATTTCCAGTCGCTATTGCTCTCACACTTGCCGTCGGTGAGAAATTCGATGATTTTCTGGATTTCGCCGTTCTTGACGATGCGCCGCAAGCCCACGCTTTCAACGTTGTGGAAGGGAACCATCACTTTCAGGCTACTCGACTTTATGCGAAGCAGGTAGAACTTCTGAACCGTAGCGCCGATGGTGCGTGAGCTAATCTGCTCAATCACGCCTACACCGTGGTTGGGATAAACAACTTTGTCGCCAATACTGAAGGTCGGAGTGCTCATGAGGGGCCCCGCGAAAGTTAGCAGGAGGCGAAGGGAACAAAATGATTATACGATCGTTAACTTGCTCCAGTCAATCTTACAAAGAGGTAACTGCCGCTGATACTATTCTTCAGCACGTACGTGGGGGCTCTTGTGAGCGGACTGATTCGCGTTGATCGCGCGTGTAGTTCGCTTGACGTTGTCTAAGCCCATGAAACGGAGCATATATCGCAACCGGCAACGGACAGAAGATTCCCTTCCAGGGTGGCGAGCTATAATACTTCGATGTATCGCAGCAGGCGGTGTTTGTAGATGCCGGAACATGTAAAGAAGAAACTTCAGGACGAGATCGAAATCCTGGAGCACGAACTTAATCACGAACTCCCGAAAGAACTGAAGAAGGCAGTGGCCCTTGGCGACCTCAGTGAGAACGCCGAGTACCACATGGCCAAGCAGCGGCAGGAGTTCGTACGCGCGCGCCTCGGCCAACTGAAGAAACGCATGGCCGACCTGTCGCTGATCAACATGGCCAACATCCCCAGGGACAAGGCCGCGCTGGGTTCCACCCTGGTCATCTACGATTCGACCAAGGAAGAGAAGATCGAGTACAAGCTGGTGACCAGCGAAGAGTCCGATGTCACCAAGGGGTTGATCTCAACTTCATCTCCGATCGGCCGCGCCCTGATGGGCAAAAAAGTCGGCGATACTACAACCGTGGTAACTCCGAATGGCAAGCGCGAGCTGGAAGTTCTGAAGCTGACCACCATTCACGACGAGGCGGAATGACCTGGACAAGCGCAGTCGGCAAGGCATGCGGAAAGTTGCTCTACAAGATCGTGGACGGTCTTGCGCTTACGCGCATCTCGCCGAATGCCCTCACGTTCATCGGCCTGGTGATCAACGTGGTGGCGGCGCTGTTCTTCGGGTTTGCCAGCGCGGACAATAACCAGCCCCGCATGTTCCTATACGCCGGGCTGGTCATCATAGGCGCGGGAATCTTCGACATGGTCGACGGCCGCGTGGCGCGCGCCACCAACCAGGTCACGGATTTCGGCGGCTTCTTCGATTCCGTCATCGACCGCTATAGCGACGTCGCGCTGTTCTTCGGGTTGCTGGTCTATTACGCCCGGGCCAACCGCTTTTTCTACGTTGTACTGGTAGCGTTCGTGATGACCAGTTCGGTGATGGTCAGCTACACTCGCGCGCGCGCCGAATCCATGATCGAAAAGTGCAAGGTTGGTTTCATGGAGAGGCCGGAGCGCATCGTACTGGTGATCATCGGCGCGCTGTTCAACCGCATGGCTCCGGTGCTATGGGTCATCGCTGTACTTTCCACTATCACCGTCATTCACCGCATCCGGTTTACTTACGAGCAGACGACCATGCGCCAGCAGGCCCGCGAGAATTCGCAGACCGCCCTCCAGAGCTAGTGCCGCAGCGATTCGTCGTACTCATCGGCTTGATGCTATCCTGTCAGGTTTCTGGTTCCGCCACGTCTGTTGCGATTCGCGATGAGGCTGGCATGGAGCGCTACGCGTGCTCCGAGGGCCAGCGTAAATTCTGCGTTTGAGGCATTCTCTTGGCGAATCCCGTTCTCCTCGTGCATGGCGGCGCCTGGGCCATTCCAGACGACATGGTGGAAGCACATACCAACGGCGTAAACAACGCAGCCGAGGCAGGCTGGCGCGCGCTTGAAAAAGGCGGTTCCTCGCTCGATGCCGTGGAAGAGGCCGTTGCCGTTCTGGAGAACGACGATACTTTTGATGCCGGCCGTGGTTCGTTTCTCAACCGCGACGGCAAGGTACAACTGGATGCCCTCATGATGTGCGGCGCCACGCTGCGCGCCGGCGGCGTCGGTTGCGTCGAGAGGATTAAAAATCCCGTCCGCGCGGCTCGCGTGATTCTGGAAAAGAGCCCGCATATTTATTTTGTCGGAGAAGGAGCCGAGCGCTATGCCGAAGAGCATGGAGTGACGCTCTGCGACAATGCAGACCTTGTCCTGCCGCGCGAACTCGAGCGCTGGAAGCAGGCGAAAGAGCAGTCTTACCTCACTGTTCCCAGTGAATTCTGCGGCCCAACCAGTTCCCACGACACGGTTGGCGCCGTGGCTCTTGATGCCGAAGGGAACATAGCCGCGGCTACCTCAACCGGCGGTACGCTCAATAAAGCGCCGGGCCGCGTCGGAGACTCTTCGCTCATTGGCTGCGGATGCTATGCCGACAACGACACTGCGGCCGCGTCCACTACCGGGTGGGGCGAACCCATGATGAAGCTGGTCTTTGCCAAGTGGGCAACTGACCAGGTCACATGGGAGCACTCTCCCGAAGAAGTCGCTCCAGAGTCGATCCGGCACCTTCATCGCCGCCTCAACGGCCATGGGGGAATCATCCTGGTAGACAGGCAGGGCCGGGTCGGGATCGCCCACAATACTCCCCGTATGGCTTGGGCTTTGAGACGTCAGTGGCACGATAGTGCCGGTGTAAAGTTTCCCAGTTAGCCTTTCCCACTGAATAATCATTCAGTTTGTCTTGCCTTTAAGTGGCCTCTGACATATAACACTCCGCGCACCTACTGGCGATGGTGGATGGCAATCGCATGGGGTGGGGCCATTCCCAACGTAATCAAGACCGGAACCATAAGGGCGTCCGCTGTCGCCGAATTCTGCCTGCCCGCCAGGGCACAAGGGATAAGACAAGCATGATCAGGATGTTGAAGCTGTTTGCTGTGGTCACCGTCCTGTCACTTCTCACGGCTTCGGCCGTGGCGCAAGTGGCGTCTGCCGAACTCCACGTAACCGTCAAAGACGCGAACGGCGCGGTTGTGCGGCGCGCGACAGTCACCGTCGAGAACGACATTACGCATGTGCAACGCACACAAACCGAAAACGTGGATGGTGAGTACGCGTTTCGCGGCTTACCGCCCGGTCACTACGTGGTGACCGTCCAGTCCGAAGGCTTTGCCAAAGCCATTGCTAAGGACGTGGTGCTTACCGTCGGACAGATGGCCGAGTTGCCGGTTGGGTTGCAATTGGCAACCGTGAGCGAAGTGGTGAACGTGTCGTCGGCGGCTGACCTGGTCGAGACGCAGCGTACTTCCGCGGCGATGACCATTGAACAGACTCGCATAGACAATCTTCCGATCAATGGCCGTAACTACATCAACTTTGCGCTAACCGATTCTCAATTCGCGCGCGACGACGCGCCCAGCATCGGCGCTGCTCCAACCTCCGGTCTCAATGTCGGGGGACAGCGGGCGCGCAACAACCTGGTCAACGTCGACGGCATGAACGCGGTGGACAACTCAACAAACGGCATCCGCTCGACCGTCTCGCAGGACGCCGTTCAGGAATTCCAGGTGTTGACCAACGGGTATGCCGCAGAGTACGGACAGGCGTCCGGTGGCGTCATCAACATCATCACCAAGAGCGGCACGAACAAGTTCCACGGTAGCGCCTATGGCTACCTTCGCAACCGCTATCTACAGGCGACCAATCCCTTCAGTACGGTTTACCAACCGGGGTATACGCGCTTGCAGACTGGCTTGACGCTTGGCGGTCCGATCAAGAAGGACAGAACCTTCTACTTCTTCTCCTTTGAGACCACGCGGCGGCACGAGACTGGATTCAGCAGTATTGGCGAGAACAACTTCGGCCTTACGAGTTCGATTGATCTCGCGCCATATGTCTCATTCATGACGGGTCACCCCATTCCCCCGGGCTTACTCGTTACGCCGGTGACGCCGCAACAGCAGGCGGCGCTGGCGCAAATCCCGTTTGCGTACCTGGCATCCAACCCGGCGACGCAAGCCCAGGCAGCGGCCATCGCCCAGTATGCGATATTGGCGGGAACCGGCGGTTCGGTTGCATTGACAGGTGTAAATCCAGTGACAGCCCTGCTCGGACTCGGCGGCGGCTACTTCGCACCGAGCGTGCTCGGTCCCGGAGGCTCACCCCAATTCGACAAACTGCCGGCCTCCTACGTGAACCTGAATTCTCTCAAGGGCAACTTCCCGCTTTTCGAAGGAACAAGTATCTACAGCCTGCGCCTGGATCATCGCATTAACAACGACCAGCAGATCAGCATGCGGATTGGCGCCAGTCCCAGTACGGTGAACGGAATACAGGTCAACGCGCAAGGGCCGCAGAACTATGGCCAGAACGCATGGTCGCGAACCTCGGACCAGACATATCGAGATATGTCGATCTCGTTCCAGCACACCTGGACGATCGGTAACAACCGGGTTAATGAATTCCGCTACCAGTTCTCGCGCCGCGGCCTGCTTTACAGCTATTCGCGCGAAGCACCGGGCGGAAGCAGCGTGGCCGTCAATATTCCGGGGTATGCTTTCTTCGGACGCGAGCCTTTCAGTTACGTGCGCCGCACGGAAATTCGGAACCAGTGGACCGACAACTTCACGCTGACCAAGGGCACGCACACCATCAAGTTCGGCGCCGACGTAAACTATCTTCCCCTGACAGCTGACTTCACGGTGAACTTCGGGGGCATCTACAACTTCGGCGATATCCAATTGAGTCCGACGTTGCCATCGCTCAGTCCAATCCAGGCTTATGGCGCGGGACTGCCGCAGAACCTCATTCAAGGCGTGGGCAATCCACACGACCAGTTCAGCAACAAGACGCTGGGCGTGTTCCTGCAGGATTCCTGGCGCGTCAATAGCCGGCTCACGTTCAACTACGGCATTCGTTATGACGTCGAGTGGACGCCGACGTTCAAGGAGCCGACACCCCTGGCGCAAGCCGCCGCCGATGCTCTGGGAATCACCAAGGGCATTCCGCGCGACTACAACAACATTGCTCCGCGCATTGGCCTGGCGTGGGATCCGTGGGGCGACGGCAAGTCGGTCGTCCGCGCATCGTACGGAATCTTTTATGATCACCCGCTGCTCGCGCTGGCATTCGATTCGGCGGTGGCGGATGGTTCCCAGGCGCCGCAGATCGTGTTGTTCGGAGGAAGTCCTTCCGGTTGCGATCTAAACGCCGCGAATGCCTTCACTGGACGGCTTGGATGTCTGCCCCCGTCTTTCAACTACCTGCCGAATGAACAGCGCTTCAACCCCAATCCAAACGCGCCATCCATTTGGGAGAACCAGGCGTTCTTGAACGCCGGTGTCCCGCTGCCCTTCCTGCCGTTCGGATTTCCAACGGCGAAGAACTTTGTTTATCCCTACTCGAACCAGGCGAACCTGACCGTCGAGCACGAGTTTGGCAAGAATACGTCGTTGAGCTTGCAGTACAACTTCAACGGCGGCCGTCACTTGAACCGTCCGATTAACGCAAACGCGGTGCGATCCGACCTGCTCTACAGCAATTGGAAAACCGCGCTGGCGGCCGGTGACGTGGGTGCGCAGAGCGGGCCGCTGTTCGTCGGGTCTGTCGGCGCTCCCTGCGGCATCGGTCCCGGCGGTGTGCCGTGGGTGGCATCGGCGATCATGAACTTCTTCCGTCGTTCAGGCGTGAACCCTTCCTACGAGGCGGCGCTGAATGCTTCACCGGGCGGTGCACAGTGTTGGGGACTGGCGAATCAACTCGCAAAACTCGACGGAATTGGGCTTGGAGTGACGGTGCCCTTCAGCGATATGCCGGCGAACTACTCGAACGGCAGTTCGGTGTACCACGGATTTACGGCTAACCTGCGCAAGCGTTTTTCAGAGAAGTATGAAGCGCTGGTTTCTTACACGTGGTCGCACGCAATTGACGACTCGACCGACTTGCAGTCGCCGCTGTCACCGCAGAACAACTACAACCCGAAGGCCGAGCGCTCAACTTCTCTGTTCGATCAACGGCACCGGCTGGTGATCAGTGGAGTGTACGAGAGCGGCAAGGCGTTTACCGGCCGTCGCGCGATGAGCAGGTTGTTCAGCGATTGGACGCTGGCGCCGATCATCGAAATCAGCTCCGGCCGTCCGTTCAATATCATCACGGGCATCGACTCTAACAATGATTTCGGCTCGACTACCGACCGGCCCGTCGAAGCAAGAGCCGGCCAGACGAACTCGTGCGGACAGACGGCGGTTGCATCGCCGTACTCGCCGACCGGGTACCTGATCCCAGGTTGTTTTGCCGACGGAGTGTTCACCGGCAATCTGCCGCGCAATGCGGGCATCAAGCCGTACACGGTGTTCACCGATCTCCGAGTCTCGCGGCGCGTGCACTTTGGTGAGCGCTACACGTTTGAAGGCATCATGGATGCCTTCAACCTGCTGAACAAATTCAACGTGGCCGATGTGAACCCGCTCTGGAATCAGGCAGGCACACCAACCGCCGCATTCGATCCTCGTCAATTCCAGTTGGCGCTGCGACTGACGTGGTGATTTAAGGCAAGCTTCTACACGATGGGGACCCCGGTTGTGCGCCGGGGTCTTTTTCGTGAGCGATTATTCCGAGAGAAAACGAGCAATAGAGAACTTGCGCCGTGCCGCCATCGGGCGCGACAATCATCTGTCGCCATGAACACGAAAAAAAGTATTTCGTCAGACCCTACGATTTGCGTGCACGCCGGCGAAGATCGCCACGGACGCAGCGCTCCGCTCACGACCGAGATTGCGCAGACTTCCGTGTTTGCGCTGAAAAACGTGGATGAGTTGCGCCGTTATGCCGAGGGCAAGGCAGATGTGTACCTCTATTCGCGCTACGGCAATCCGACGATTCGCGCAGCGGAAGAAAAAATCGCGGCTCTGGAAGCGGGTGAATCGTGCGTGCTGACGGCGAGCGGAATGGCAGCGGAGATGGTCACCGCGCTCGGCGTCTGCAAAGCAGGCGACGAGATTGTGAGCATGCTGGATATTTACGGCGGCACGATCAAGCTGTTCAACAATGTACTGACACGATGCGGGATCAAGACGCATCTTGTGCCGTTCACGGAGCTGGGTAAGTTGACACGCTACTTCAACCGGCGCACGCGCATGTTGTTCCTGGAGAGTCCAACGAATCCGACGCTACGTTGCGTGGACTTGCAGGCGATGGCCGATGAAGCGCATCGACGTGGCATCTGCGTGGTGGTCGACAATACTTTTGCGACACCGATTTTGCAGAAGCCGTTGCAGCATGGTGCGGACGTGGTAGTGCACTCGGCAACGAAGTATCTCGGTGGACACAGCGACCTCACGGCGGGTGCGGCGATTGGGGCGAAGAAGTGGATTGATCCGATTCGGACGATGATGATTCAGTCGGGCGGGTGCTCCGATCCGGGCGTTGCGTATCTGCTGCTGCGCGGAATGAAGACGCTGGAAGTGCGCGTGGAACGCGCGTGCGTGAACGCTTTTCACGTTGCGGAATTTTTGCGCGAACACCCGAAGGTGGCGCGCGTGATGTATCCCGGACTTGTTGACAGTCCGTCGCATCCGATTGCGTTGCGACAGATGCGCGACTTCGGAATGATGGTTTCGTTTGACATCAAAGGCGGAGGCAGTGCGGCGGAACGCTTTATTAATGCGCTGAAAACGTGGTACCTGGCGACGAGCCTGGGCGGCGTGGAGTCAACAGTGTCGTATCCGGTCCTTTCGTCGCATGTGGGGTTGAGCAAAAAGAGTTTGCGGCTGCTGGATGTATCGGCGGCGACGGTGCGACTGTCGCTGGGGATTGAGGATTCGGCGGACTTGATAAGCGATTTGGCCCAGGCTTTAAGCCGCGCGTAGACGTTTTGGATGACGGAAAAAACCGCGATTAGCTAACCAGTTACCAGTAACCTACTGTTACCATCGCGCATTGACCCTTTCGATACTGGCGGGTAGAGTTTGAGTAACCGGGTGTCAAGGCAGCGCCCAGAAGCAGAAAACGGGACATGAAGATTACGAAGTTTTACCTGGCACTCCCCATACTGGGCGCGGTGATTCTCTCCACGTCGTGCAAAACCACCGAGCAGAAGGATACGACTGCGACGCCTCCGCCCCAAGCAATGGCGCCGACGGTGACGCAACCAACTCCGAGCGAGACGGCACAGGCTCCACAGCAGGCGGAGACGCCAGTGGCCGCACCGGTCGATCCGGTGGCGGTGGTGGTGGAGAAGGCCGAGGCGGAGTTCAAGGCCGGACAGGCCAACTACCAGGCAGGCCACCTGGACGCGGCGAAGGATAACTTCGACAAGGCGTTCGACATCGTGCTGGAGAGCAAGATTCCGGTGCACTCGGACGAACGGCTGGAGCGCGAGTTCGACAAGATCGTGGAGAACGTGAACCAGTTGGAGATGCAGGCGCTGAAGGAAGGCGACGGCTTCACGGAACAGAAGCCCGAACCGGCGCCAATTGACGAAGCGAATGAAGTGACGTTCCCGGTGGATCCGGCGGTGCGGGAAAAGGGCGAAGCCGAGGTGCGGGAGACGCATTCGGATTTGCCGCTGGTGATGAACGACGAGGTTGCCAGCTTTATCAGCTACTTTTCGACCAAGGGCCGCGGCACGATCGAGCGGGCGCTGGAGCGCTCGGGGCGCTATCGCGGGATGATCGAGGGGATCTTCAAGAAAGAAGGCGTGCCACAGGACCTGATTTACCTGGCGCAGGCGGAGTCGGGGTTCCATCCGCTGGCGCTGTCGCGGGCGGGAGCGCGCGGGATGTGGCAGTTCATGGCGAGCCGCGGCGCGGGTTACGGACTGAAACGCAACTGGTGGGTGGACGACCGGCAAGACCCGGAGAAGTCGACGGAAGCGGCGGCCAAGCACCTGAAGGACCTCTACCACGAGTTTGGCGACTGGTACCTGGCGATGGCGGCGTATAACTCGGGTCCGCTGACGGTGCAGCGCGCGGTGCAGCGCACGGGGTACGCGGATTTCTGGGAGCTCTACAAGCGGAACGCTTTGCCGGCCGAGACGAAGAACTATGTGCCGATCATCCTGGCGATGACGATCATGGCGAAGAATCCGGCGCAGTACGGGCTGGAAAACATTGTGCCGGACAAACCGATCAAGACGGACGCGGTGGAGATCGACTACCCGGTGGACCTGCGGCTGGTTTCCGAGATTGTCGATACGCCGGTGAAGCAGTTGCAGGACCTGAATCCAAGCCTGCTGCGCATGACGACGCCGAAGGGCGAGGATTTTGATCTTCATTTGCCGCAGGGAACGGCGGACAAGTTCGAACAGGCGATTGCGCAGATTCCCCAGGACATGCGGGTGTGGTGGCGCTATCACACGGTGGAGCGGGGCGAGACGCTGGCAGAGATTGCGCGGAAGTATCACACGACGGAGACGGCAATTGCCGAGGTCAACAACCTGAAGCGCGCGGCCGATCTGCGAGAAGATGCGACGCTGGTGATTCCGGTGTCGCCGGGGCGGAGCGCGGAACGAATTGAATATGCGAAGCGTCCGACGCGCTACAAGGTGAGGCGGGGAGACACGGTGCTGTCGGTGGCGGACGACTTTGGGGTTCCGGCGGAACGGCTGCGGCGGTGGAACCGGCTAAGAGGAAACATGCTGCGCGCGGGACGGTGGCTGCTGATCTATCGTCCGCTGACGGCGCGGGAAGAGGAAGCGACACGGCGTCGAACAGCGGACCCACGTCCGCGCAAAGAAGGCAGACGTGGAGCACCCGTCAGACATACGGTGCGCGAGGGCGAGTCGCTGTGGAGTATTGCGCAGAAATACGACACGACGGTGGACGCGCTGAAGCGGAATAATCGCGGCGTGGAAAAAGACTTGAGGCCGGGACAGGTGATTGTGATCCGGTAGAAGCTGCTGAGCTGCTGAAGCTACTAAGCTGCTGAGCGAAAAACGTCGTCGGTCGATGGTCGTTGGTCGTCGGCAAGAGCAACTGCAAAAGCAAAGTCAAAGACAAATGCCCCACCCTGTCGCGAACGACGCGCGACAAGGGTAGGGCACGAGAGCGGAGAGGTTTCGGAGGAAGGCTTTCACCACAGAGACGCCGAGACCCAGAGGAAGCACTCAGCAGTCAGCACTCAGCCGTTCGAGAGAGAGCTACAAGCAGGAAGCCCTATTCGAGTGCGAATCCTGTGGAATGGTTGCTCAGTTCGTTGTCTTCCGAATCTGGCAATGACTTGGCACCGCACCGGGACAAAAAGTTGGCGGTCGCATCAAACGGAGCCGAAAGACGCGTAATGTCGCTGTCGTCACCTGGAGGAACAAAAAAGACCATCCCTTGCCGAGCACGAGTAAGAAGGACTCTGTAGCTGTTGGTTAGATACGCGCGAGCGTCTGGCTGGCCAATCCTCTGCCATACGGTGCCACGAAACCTACTTAGTCGCCACTCTGAATTGTTCCAGACAAAGTCGCCACCCCAGCAAACACAAGCCCAGTCAATCTCCAATCCCTGTATTTGAAATTCGTTTGCTGCGATCTCAAGTTGGAATGAGGAACGCACGTCTCCCTTTTGCGCGAGAAACCAATGCTCGACACCGTCTGCTCGGGCTGGTGGTAATTCGAGCCCATCTGCCCTAATTCGCTTTGCTTCCGAAGAGGCGATACAGCCGTAACGCTCCGAGCCCTTGGAGATGTCCTTGAGCCAACGTTTTGCAGTATAGAGATTGCGTGTCAGGTACACAGGGTAGTCCGGATTTTGTTGAAGCACTTTCTGACATTCATCGCAATCGCCTCTCAATAGAGCTTCGGCCCACCTGGCTACGGTTTTCCCGCGAAACTGTCGTGTGGGATTATCGAGATGGAGGTCGCGGCAGATCGTCAGATCAAGATCACGAGGAACACCCGAAGCGAACAGCTTGGCGCCTGCTCCATAATCCCCGTCTAATGCCTGCTGTGGAACTGCTATATGCCAATGCTTGAAGTGTGATTCGAGCGCCTTCCCCCACTCGCCTATCCCGGCCTCGCCTTTGTTTATTTCTTGGCCGCCGCCCACAAGTGCAACCAACAGAGCCCAGTCATGACGATCCAATATCGTCATCATCAGTTCTGGCTCAGAATGCCCTTTGAAGGACTCAGATTCGTCCAGGTACTCGGCCGTTCGAGCTGCGTTCCAAGCGCGTTGGGCTTCATCGAAGACAACGATTCTTTCATGAGGAGGAGCATCGCTTCTGGTGTGCGTTCTCTTGTAGCCAAGAACTGTATCGATGGTGGTCTTGGGATCTCGCGACGACACTCGGAGGCCCTGTTTTTTCCTTCTTGCGGCGTCCCTCGAAAGAGCACATCGCAATACCTTTACGAGCGGGAGGTTTCCGGTGAGGAACACCGAGTCGCTCTTGGATATCTCCCTCAGGTCGCGATCGTGTACTACTTGCAGACCGGCCAAGGTTTTTCCCGCCCCGGGCACTCCTGTCACAAAGCAGACAGTTTTCCTTTTCGCTTGCATCGACTCCAAAGCCAGTTTCCGAATTGTAGTAACTGTGGCCGTCAGATTGATGGGGTCGCAATCAGCTTTCGCGATGTCGTCGACTTCCATCTCGGCGAACATGCCAATCGCAGCTTCAACGATCGTGGGGACGGGGCGATATTGACCTGAGTTCCAGATATGAACGGGAATTTGTGAGCCTGTTCGATGTCTGGCTGCCACCGACGCAATCAACTGCCCTAGTTCGCTAACGTCCACGAATTTTGTGGGCTCGAGTTGTCGGAAGGGACTTGATTTTCGCTCTGAAGTTGGGTTGCCTGTGCGCCCAACAACGATGGGGTAGATGGTCCGATTGTGGCTAGTCTCGTGGAAGTAAAGAAGGTCCAAACAGTAATCTTCGATTTGGTCGGCGGCGCTGGAGTCGATCGTCTGAGTTTTGAATTCCAGGGCCAGGACAGCATCTCCGGCAAGAATCACGGCATCGATGCGGCCCATTCTTCGCGGAATGACGAACTCCATCGCAATGCCCCAATTGTGCACATCAAAACTTGCAAGGTCTTCACTTTCAACCGCGTGTTTGAGCGAATCGATCTCTTCCCGCCAAGCAGTGAACTGAGCTGTCATAAGCTCTTTGTATCGATCTGCCTCGTATGCTCGCGTCAGTTGTTGCACAAGTTCAGATGTAGGAGTGTGAAGGAAGTTGCTGACGGATTCTGCGTAGTAGGCCGGCACGGGTGTCCAGGATGACATACAAAACCAGGACCGGTCCAGGCGATTGAGGAGTGCTCAGTTTTCTCAAGACTCGCAAGGAGGATACGGTTGGTGGGATCGGGCGAAGCATGAGTATTGCGGCCGGAACGGGTGACGGCCAGTGCAGGGGGATAGGGATAATGTGCAGGGACGCTTCGTCGCTCTCCTTCTCAGCGTGACAAATCTCAAAAACAACGGCAAAAGCGAATCAAAATGCATAGATCCTGAGTCGCAAAAGCGCGACTCAGGATGACAGCTTAAAAGCAACTTCGAAAGCAATTATCCCGCCCTAACAAGTCAGGACGAGGGGACCGGCGAGGCTTTTGCTAAGGCAAATGTGTTAGCCCGGGGCAACGGCCGACGCGTGAGAACTTCAGTCGTCCCTCCGGGACTTGGGCCGATGTTCCACTTTCTCCCGGCCATGAATGGCCGGGCTATTCTCAAACGCCCCTGACGGGGCTCAATGCAAAGCTCTCGATCTACCGGCAGGCGGCAGAACTTGTTTGCACGCATACACTAAAGCTCTGAAGCAGGGCGTGTCGCGCAGGCTGACTTGCATCCCATGCGAACAAAGGAAGCTCGCATGGGCACACTCAATCGATCGCAGCCGGTGAGATGTGGGGCGACCGGCTAGTGCCATGGTTCTGCTACCGCTAGAATACGATTGTTCCTAACGACAACCGTCAGTTCACTTTTCATGTTTACGGGCAGACCGTTCAGATTGAATGGCCTGAACTTCCATTGCTTTACAGCCTGTACGGCAATGGCCGCAGCATCCGCACGTCCTTTGGTGGCGCTTGCCTGTTGCACCTTGCCGCTGTCTCCGACGATCAACTCCAATCGCACGGTTTCGGTGTGGGTGCTTCTACTCGTCCGAGGGAGGCGCGGGGAGACCATGTGCTCCAACAAGCGATCAGGCTGAACAGTTACGGTCCTCTTACCGTAGTACGAGAAGGGAAAAGGGAATGGCGAGCTTTGATCGTTGAGGCGATGCCATGCCCAGTGTTGGAAGGCGTATTCGACCTGTTTCGACGTTTTCGGAATAGAATCCGGAAACACAATCAACGAATAGAACCGTGGATTTGCATTCGCAGCTTCGATCAGCAAGTCCCGACCCGATGCTCCTCGTACCAACCGCGGCGTCAGCCTGAGCGACTCAAGGTCCGTGGGCCACCACCCCGTGACCGCTGCTCGATAGTCCGTGCAGGGTTGCTGTGCGGTGGCTTGAACGCACTGCCAGAGTGCCGAGCGCAGCGACGTGGAAAACGTCGCTATGTTGTCTGTAAGAAAGAATCTCTCGAAACGAATGTTCAAAAAGTTGGCGCGCACCACGCGCAGACGCTTGTGGTAGACGTATGCGACACGTCCGCGCCATTCCCAGGCGTAGTCTGGAGCCGACTTCAGTGCCGCGTTGAGCAACTGCGTGGCATCGCGTGCCTCGGTGTCTAATTCCGGGATGTACGGCAAGGGTGTCGCGAGTTCGCCAACAATCGGCGTGCGCGTCCGAACTGCGATGCTTCCCAAGATCTCGGCAAGGTCTCCCTGAATGCGACGTCCGGGATTCGCGGGCAGAGGAAATGCTGAGCACAGCAGAGCTGCAATGATCAACATTCGCGCAATTGCCAGAATCAGTCTCATATGGGAGTTAGACACCGGAGAAGGTGAGGTTTCTCGCAATTGCTTCCGGGAAGGTCTCCATCTCAAAGCTAAATTGGGAATAGACAAACAGAAGGCAGACAGGGAGCACACTCAATCGATCGCAGCCGGTGAGATGCGGGGCACCCGGCAACTGTAAAAGCAAAGTCAAAGTCAAAGTCAAAGTCAAAGACCCCACCCTGTCGCGGAAAGCGTGCGACAAGGGTAGGGCACGAAATGCGAAGGAAGCACTCAGCAGTCAGCATTCAGCACTCAGCCAGTCGAGATTGAGTTACAAGCTCGAGGAGAGTAGGTTTCGGGGGTTTCGGAAGTTTCGAAGGTTTCGGAAGATAACTGCAACTACAACTTCAACCACAACTACCCCGCCCTAACAAGTTAGGACGGGGCACCCGCGAGGCTTTTGCTGATGCAAATGTGTTAGTCCGGGGCAACCGCCAGGCATCAGAGAACCACCATCATTCAAAACAATCAGCGGTGCTTGATGAAGGTGCCGTTTTCCAGTTCCTTGTAGGCCTGGTTGAGCTCGTCTGGGGTGTTCATGACGATGGGGCCGTACCAGGCGACGGGTTCTTCGATGGGGCGTCCGGAGACGAGAAGGAAGCGGATGCCTTCGGGACCGGCCTGCACGGTGATTTCGTCGCCACGGTCGAAGACTACGAGGGAATGGTTGGCGGCGTCGTAGGTGGGCGGTGCATCGGGAAGGGCGACCTGGTCGGTGAGGACGGCGCGCGGGGCGGAGGCGTCGCGGAAGGTTCCCGCGCCGGCGAAGACATAGGCGAAGGCGTTGTTGGAGGTCTCGATGGCGAGACGCTTGCGCTGGTTGGGCGGAACGGAGACGTCGAGATAGCGCGGGTCGGCGGCGACACCTTCGACGGGGCCACGCTTGCCCCAGAACTCTCCGCAGATGACGCGGACGTGGGTGCCATCGTCGTCGGTGATTTCAGGGATCGCGCTGGAAGGAATGTCCTGATAGCGCGGGTCGGTCATCTTCAACGATGAGGGAAGATTGGCCCAGAGTTGGAAGCCGTGCATGCGTCCGTTGGGATCGCCCTTGGGCATCTCCTGATGGAGAATGCCGCTGCCGGCGGTCATCCACTGGACGTCTCCGGCGGTCATGCGGCCATGGTTGCCGAGGCTGTCACCGTGCTCGACGGAACCGGCAAGGACGTAAGTGATGGTTTCAATGCCGCGATGCGGATGCCAGGGGAATCCGGCGATGTAGTCCTCGGGATGCTCGTTGCGGAAATCGTCGAGCAGGAGGAAAGGATCGAATTCCTTCGTCTTGCCAAAACCAAAAGCTCGCTGCAACTTTACCCCGGCACCTTCAAGAGTGGGCTTGGGCTGGATGATCTGTTTGACAGGACGTAACGACATAAATCCTCCACGCGAATAACGTAAAGATGTGCGGAGGGCGAGGAATGATGCACAAGGTCGGGGGAAGAAGCTACTGAGCTACTGAGCTGCTGAGCCAGGGCAGAAATGGCTGCAAGCGACAAGCAACAGCAAATACAAAAACAAAATGCATGGATCCTGAGTTGCAAAAGAAGCGACTCAGGATGACAGCTTCAAAACAACGGCTACGATAAAACCAAAATCAGAACCAACTACCCCACTCAAGCAAAAGCGACTTGAATGAGGCACACGGAAAACAGCTTCGAGTTTCGAGAGTCCCACCCTTCGCTGCGCTCAGGATGGGGCACCCGCATTCCGCCGATCTCATGCAAGCAAAGAAAGCGTGCATGGGCCACCGAGCGGGCGTAATGATCCAGATAACATATTTATAATCAACATGTTACGTGTATCAGTGGAGGGGAGAAATGGAGGTGGTGGGGAGAGGCGAGGTTCTAAATTGAGAGGGGAGATGCGATGGGTTGTTTTTGTTGCTGACGGGAGGGCGAGGAAATGGGGAAAATGCTTGGCAAGATTGGGGGAGTGAGTGGTAGTCTCCGAGACACGAGGGTGCAAAAAAGCGCAGGAGCAAATGAAATGCGTGGAAGTTGCATCCGAATGATTGCGGGAGTGCGTGCTTCGCGCATATAATCCCGCTCCTGTAGAGGCACGGCAGACGTGCCGGAAATTCTTTCTCCAGAGAGCGGTTCGCTGGAGATCCCGAAGTGGTCGTGTTGTAGGTGTTGCTCTTGTAGACCGCCAATGTGCGGAACGTGGTAAACGAATTCAGGAGGAAACATGACGTTTTTCGACGAGACCCTGTACGGACGTGACGACGAAATGGATGACTACGGCGACGGGAGCTCTTACGACGAGGCCCTCGAGGAAGAATACGACGAGGAAGAAGAAGAGGAAGAGGAAGCCGAGGAAAGAGCAGTGCCCGTAGCGAGCGAAAGCACCGAGGGCCCGGCCGAAAGCGGCATGGCACCGGAGGCAGCCGCTCCGCCGGCACCACCGGCTCCGAAGAAGCCGAAGAAGGTGGCCAAAAAAGCGGCTCCAAAGGCGGCTCCAAAAGCAGCCAAGAAGCCGGCGCCGAAGGTAGCGAAAAAGGCCGCCGCAAAGCCCGCGAAGAAAGTCGCCAAGAAGGCAGTGAAAAAGGCGGCGACCAAGGGCGGATCCAAGAAGGCGGCAAAGAAGGCCACAAAGAAGGCTGCCAAGAAGGCGAAAAAGGCCGTGAAGAAAGCGACAAAGGCCGTAAAGAAAGCCACGAAGGCGGCGAAGAAGCCGGCCAAGAAGGCGAAGAAGGGCAAGAAGCGGTAGAAAGAAGTCGCGAGTATCAAGTTTCGAGACTGAAGCTCAAAACGTGGTCCCATCCTTCGCGTTGCTCGGGGTGGGGCACATGATATTCCGAAGATAAGTGCAGGCGCAGAAATTGAAAAGCCGTGGCTGATGAGGCCGCGGCTTTTTTGCGTTCAGAAGAAATTAGCGACGGAAGCGGCGGTTAAGAGCTGGAAGGTTTGGCTCCGGGAACGTGCGGGGCGGTGGCGCGATGGTTGAAGACACGATCGTAGGTTCCACCGTGGAAAACCGACAGGACGCGTGGACGCCGAAGGAAGTCGTGCGGGTAGCCGGCGGAGATGGAGCTGACGGCGTCGAGGCGGTCGAGGTCGGAAGGAGAAATTTCGAATTCGAGAGCGGCGAGGTTGTCCTGGATCTGGCGGGCAGTGCGTGCTCCGAGAATAGGAACGATGTTGTGGCGCTGGCGGACCCAGTTGAGAGCTACCTGCGCGGGTGGGCGGGAAAGAGAGCGGGCAATTTCAAGAACAGCCTCGAGAATGGCGAAGTTGCGATCGTTGAAATCGACAAGCTCGGGGACGTGGGCGAGGCGGCCGTCGCGCGCGCCGTCGCGGGTGTAGCGCCCGGTGAGGAAGCCTCCGGCGAGGGGAGACCAGGCGGTAATGCCGATGTCGAGAGCGCGGCACATGGGGATGACATCACGCTCGGGGGTGCGCTGCAGCAGGGAGTATTCGATCTGGGCGCCGATGAAGGGTGTCCACCCGTGAAGCTCGGCGAGCGTGTTGGCGCGGGAAACGATCCAAGCGGGAAAGTTGGAGAAGCCAACGTAGAGGACCTTTCCGGAACGAACGAGATCGTCGAGCGCACGCATCACTTCATCGATTGGCGTAAATGTATCGAAAGCATGGACCCAGTAGAGATCCAGGTAATCGGTGTTGAGACGCTGGAGGCTGGCTTCAAGGGCGCGGACGAGGTTCTTGCGATGGTTGCCGCCAGCGTTGGGATCGCCGGGTGAACGGTTGAAGCTGTATTTGCTGGCAATGACGTAATGGTCACGATTGGCGGCGACGAATTCACCGACGAAGCGCTCGCTGGTGCCGTTGGTGTAGCCATCGGCGGTGTCGAGGAAATTGCCGCCTGCCTCGGAATAGAGATCGAAGGTGCGGCGACATTCTTCCTTGTTGGAACCCCAACCCCAATCCTCGCCAAAACCCATGGTGCCGAGGCAAAGCTCGGAGACGCGAAGTCCACTGCGGCCAAGAAGTTTGTAGTTCATGGAAATTGGATGGGAGGCGGGACGCGGTGGATGCAGGGACGGAAGTAAAAAGCGCCCGGCGCGAGCCTCGAAAGTGCCGGTAGAGCGCCTAGCGAGGGCCCTTGACGGCGGCGAGGCACTGGCCGTAGAGGTCGAGCAGGTGGCGGGCGTAATCCTCGGCGCGGGAGTCGGTGGCGGACTGGAATCCGGCGGCGGTGGCGCTGGTTTTGCCGTAACCGGTGGTGGCGGCGATGAACTTCATCATGTCGAGAGCGATGTCCTCGTCGCGACGAGAGACGGCAGGTGCGGCAGGCATGTCAGGCATGCGGGACTCCTCGGCGGGAATGCGCGTGGCTTCGATTTGAACTTCGTTTTCGTCTTCGTATTCCATGAGAGCGATGGTAGAGATCATAACAAAAAATGGAAAAGAGCACCGGATGCCCATGCGCGAAAAAAGACGCGGGCGGATCCTTGGGGGCGGACCCGCGAGCAACAGGTCGAGTATTCATAAATATCAATTATCAATACGACCGCTATACCTCCATGCCGACATGGCAGATGCGCCCAACGATGACTTCCGGGGCGGAACGAGGGGACTCGACGGCGACGTAGTCGAGCGCGGCCTCGGGGTTGCTGGGACGGAGCAGGAGCTGGCGTCCGTGGAGTTCAACGAAGCGCACGAGGCAGACGTTGCCCTTGCGCACGAGGTAGAGGTTGGCTTCGCGGCGGCGATAGGGGTCGAGGCCGTTGTAATGGCGGTCGACGAGAAGGGTGGCGCCGGGCAGGATGCGCGGGTACATGGCGAAGCCGGCATCGGCGTCGGCCTTGACGATGACGAAGCGATGCCAACTGCGGCGCGTTCCGTGCATGTCAGGCTGGAGGCGGCGGAGGAAGCTCTTTTTGAACTTGAGCACGTCAATGAGGTGGCGCTGGGCGAATACGGGCTGTGCGGAGGCGTCGAGCGCGGAGACGAGAGGGACGTCCTCATATTCGCGGAAGGCGGTTCCATTGGAGTGTCCGGGCTTGTGGGCGGAGACGAGGTCGTAAACGGAGATCTGCATGGCGCGGAGGATGGCGTCGAAACCCTCGACGCTGAGTCCGCGGCGGTGATTGAGGAAGTTGGAGATGTGAGCCTGGCGGAATCCAGCGTCGCGCGCGAGGGAGGACCCGGTGAGTTCGCCGGCGTCGATTCTCTGGCGAACCAGGCGGCGGAGGGTATCTTCGAGGTTTGTAACCAACATGGTGACTTCCTTTCCGTTGCGATGATCGTGTAGTAATTCTTAAAGTTATATGCTACGAAAGCAATGTACGCTTTCAGCAAAATATGTTGACTTGAGCCGAGGGTTGCCGTAGAGTCGCGGCGTTAATCCTCGATGGGAGGTAAGTGCCAAATGAAGCCCGAACCCGAAAGCGGGGGCGAGGGTGGCGTGTTCCTGGAATTTCGACGGAAGGTGCAGGAGTTGGAATTGCTGTCGGGAGCCACGCTGCGCCTGCTGGAGACGTTGAAATTCACCGGAAGAATCAGCGTGATCGTGCAAAACGGTCACGTACTGAAGTCCGGATACGAAGAGGGGTATTTCAGCCGGAGAAGCGATAACCGGTTGATATAAGACGCTATCTAGCGGATATGCTTGCATAGGCCAGATCTCTCTGGGCCGAAAGCAGCTACCGCGGAAGCTGCTGTAATTAAAACTAAATACAACCAAGCAGGTCATCGTAACAACAACGAGCCCTGCATCGAGACATGTGGATACTTCTATTAGCTTTAGGGTACCCACACGAAAGTGCCACTGCATAGCTAAAAGTGCAATTCTGGCGCTTCGAGTTTCGATGTGGGGCTTTTTCCTTTCATGAAAACGGAGTCAAAAAGAATGGATTGTTCAGGGAAAACGGGACAAGTTGGATTGAAGTATTGCGAACGTTGCGGCGGGCTGTGGTTGCGGCCCGAAGGCGAGAGCACCGTGCTGTGCACGGGGTGCGCGGTAGACGACCGGGATTTTCCGAGGTGGTGGAGCGCGAAGATCCGGGCCCAACGGAAACGAATGGAACGAAACACGGCGCAAGAGGCTGGATGCGACGGGCAATGGAGCGGCCGGCTGATTGTATTGCCAGGAGGACAGGCATGAACGGCACGACGCAGCATGGCTGTCTTCGGCTGGTGGAAGAGCTGTTGGAGAAGGTGGACGACGACGGAAGCGGGCTGGCAGCGTACCGGAAACACACGGTGGCGCTGCTGCGGCGGTACTTCCGGGTAGCGCTGGACCTGGGGCGGGTTCCCTCGGTGCTGGGCGGACAGACGTTCCGGGCGCGGGTGACGTCATACCGTACGCATACGTTCGAGGACATTGCGATTTTTGTTTATGACATGGAGCGTTGCCTGGAGAAACTGGATAAAACGCTGCTGGAGATGCTGGCAGCAACGGTGATGGTGGAGTATTCGCTGGAGGATGCCGCAAAGGTACTGGGAATCACGGAACGGCACGCGAAACGGCTGTATCCGCTGGCATTGGACCGCTTGTCGAGGATTCTGCTGCGCAAACGACTACTGAGAGTTTTGCCGGGGTTCGCCATGGAAGAAGAGGAAGAAGAGGATGACCTGCCGCCGAAGAAACCGGTGTGCTCGGTGCGTCCGCTGACTCAGGAAGAGGAGGTAGACGCGGCGCGAGGAAGATACTAGAGCTACTAAAGCTGCTGAGCTACTGAAGCTGCTAGAGCCAAGGCAAAAGAGTCTCGAGTCTCGTGAAAGAGCCCCACGTTATCGCCCACGGGCGGGCGGGAACGTGGGGCGCCCGAAAACAGGTATTAGCTACTAGGTATTAGCTACTAGCCAAAGCAAAAGCCAAAGCAAAAGCCAAAGCCAAAGCCAAAGCAAAAGCAACTCCAACAGCAACTGCAACAGCAACTACCCACCCTATCGCGAAAAGCGTGCGACAAGGGTAGGGCGCGGTTTGATATATCGGGAGGGCGGACGATGGATTTGGCGAGGGCAAATTTCTAAAAAATAAACATGTCAATAGGACGCTGGTCACAAGATCCGGGCAAGTGATTCGAAACAAGGGAAATAGAGTTTCAAAATCGATGTCACCTTTTGGCTATGCAAATTGCTATTCTAAAAATAGAGGGGGTAAGTGAGAGCGAAAGCAGTGTGCGGACACACGGGAAAGAATCTGGGAGCTATGAGGGGAAGCAGGGACGGGCAAACAGATGGACGAGGAAACGGGAAGCAAGAGGCCGAAGAAGAAAGCCAGGAGAACGCCGAAAAAGCAGTCCAAAGCGAAAGCCAGCAGGGCTGGAAGCAAGCCAAAAAATGCGGATGAAGAGGCTCCGGTGGAAAAGGCCGTGAATCGATCCGCGAGGCCGGCCAGGCAGGCGAGACCGGCGAGCAGCGGCGGAGCGAAAAAGGAGCCACCCGATCCGGAGGTGAACCTGGAGAGGTCGTTTCCGAAAGTGATCGATGCGTTGCTGGAGCGCGGTAGAAACGGGAGTCACCTGGCGGCCAAGGCGGCGGTGGAGCTGATCGGCAAGGTAGAGGAGCGCAAGCAGAAAGGCGGCCGGGCAGGAGGGAAGGCGGTGACGGACATCATCACAAGGCTGGGGCTTGATGCGGCGAAACCGGCGGTGGACGGGGAGGCAAGTGGCGCGGGAGAATCCACGGAGGGAAGAACCCGAAGCGCAATTTGAGGAAGAGGGCGAAAACGGGCACGGGGTGATGCGAGATGGGGATGGATATGTCCTGGGTGCTGGACCGGCTGGCGGTTGGAGGAGGCATCTGGATTGAGTCGCAGATGCGGGAAGTGGCGGCAGCAGGCATTACGCACATCATCGACTTGCAAGTGGAGTTTGACGACACACCGCTGGCGAGACCGCTGGGGTTGAAAGTCCTGTGGAACCCGATGGAAGACGATTTTGAGCCGATGGATCCGGAGATGTTGCGACGCGGCGCGGAATTCGCAATGGACGCGTTGAAAGATGCGAAGAGCAAGGTTTACATCCACTGTGCGGCTGGAGTTCACAGAGGTCCGACGATGGCGCTGGCAGTGCTGCGGGCGATGGGATATGAGCTGGCGGAAGCCAAGCGGATGATACGCGGGAAAAGGCCAGAGGCGGACTTTGTGGACGTATATGTGAAGAGCGTGGAGCGATTCATGCGCGCGTACGAAGCGGAGAACGGCGGATAGCAGGCAGTAGAGGACGAGCGATGAAGCGACAGGGGCGATGGCCCCTGTTTTTATTTGCCTAAAAGTTTGGTGGAGGCCGCGACGGAATGAGACGGACATTCGAGGCGCGGCACGGGCGAGCGAGCGGGTTGGTCCTGGGCAGACCAGCCTGCTCGCCGAGGATGGTGGTAGGGAACCTTGGGCGGGAGTCCGCCGGGAAGACAGGTGCGTGTTGGCGGAAGACTTGAATCTGTTGCTGGAACTGGGGCAGCGGCTGGATAGCAGTAGTCCGATGACGAATGGGCAAATGCTCAGGGACCACATGGTTGCTTCGCTGCTGAAGGTACGGGACAAACGCGGGCAGATTGTGGCACTGCAACCGAATGCGGCACAGAGAGAATTTGCGCGGAGGTATGGGCGGCGCAACATCGTGCTGAAGGCACGGCAGCTTGGGATCACGACCTATGTGGCGGCGAGGTTTTTCCTGCAGACGATTACGCGTCCGGGGACGCTGACGGTGCAGGTGGCACATGACCAGCGCGCGGCGGAAGAGATCTTCCGCATTGTGCACCGGTTCCTGGAGAACTTGCCGGAATCGGTGCGCAAAGGGGCGCTAAAGACTTCGCACGCGAATGTCCGCCAGATTGTGTTTCCGGAACTCGACAGCGAGTATCGAGTGGAAACGGCGGCGGACCCCAACGCAGGCCGCGGGCTGACCATCCAGAACCTGCATTGTTCGGAGGTCGCCCGCTGGCCCGGGGATGCGGCAGAGACACTGGCATCACTGCGGGCGGCGGTGCCGCGGGACGGAGAAGTAGTGCTGGAGTCGACGGCGAACGGCGCGGGAGGCGTGTTTTACAACGAGTGGCAGAGCGCGGAACGGGCAGGATATGTAAGGCACTTCTTCCCGTGGTGGATGGAAGATTCGTACAGGCTGCAAGAGATGGAAGTGGCGGGGCTGACGGCGGAAGAGCTGGCGATGATGCAGAGGTTCGGTCTCGACAGGGAACAGATTGCGTACCGGCGAGAGGTGCAGATGCACTTCGGGGAGAGGGTGCAGCAGGAGTACGCGGAAGACGCGGAGAGCTGCTTCCTGGCGAGCGGAAACTGCATCTTCGACGCGGCAATGCTGGAACGGAGAATGCGGGCGCTGCCGGAGCCGATCGAGAGGCGAGAAAACGGAGCTCTGGAAATCTACTGGCCGGCGCGAAGCGGGACACAGACGGGAAGCAAACAGTACATCCTTGGCGTGGATGCGGCGGGCGGCGGAAGCAACGGCGATTACGCGTGCGCACAGGTGATAGAACGGGCAACCGGGATGCAGTGCGCGGAACTGTATGGACACTACGGGCCGGAAGAACTGGCGCGGAAGGCGGCGGCGCTGGGACGCGAGTACAACCATGCACTGGTGGTGGTGGAGCTGAATAATCACGGGCACGCGGTGGTGGCGCAACTGCGGACGGTGGAACGGTACGAGAACCTTTATCGCTGCGGGAATCATCATGGATGGACGACGACGGTGGTGACGCGTCCGCAGATGCTGGAGACGCTGGCGGCGGTGGTGCAGTCGCAGCCGGAGCTCTTCGCCAGCCGCAGACTGCTGGAAGAGTGCAAGACATTCGTGCGTCACAAGGACGGCCGGGCAGCGGCAGCGTCCGGTACGCACGACGACGCGGTGATGGCGATGGCGGTGGCGCTGGGAGCGAGAGGGAAGTAGAAAGTAAAAAGGAAAAAGTACGAAATACGAAGGACGAAGTAAGAATGGGGGAATTTTGAATTGCCGGAGCGTCGAATTGAATAGCGGAAGAACAATGTGGCGAGGAAGGGTCAAGATGGATGGAGGGGTGGTGAGTCGAAATTCATCGGGAATTCTTCATGGCGCTCCGGCGGCATGGTTGTGCGGTTCGTCACAGGCAAGGAAGGGGACTTGCGGGTAGCATGTGTAACTTTGAGCAATTGAGCGGCGGCGGGCCGAACCAGGGGAGCAAGGACGAAAAGCATGGCGATTACCGCAGTCCAACACGTAAAAAGGATGAGGGGCGGCGCACAGGGACACCTGATGCGTTGCTCGGATGGTCATTTCTACGTGGTGAAATTCCAGAACAACCCGCAGCATAAGCGGGTGCTGGCGAATGAACTGTTGGCGACGCGGTTGGCGGAAAAGGCCGGGTTGCCGGTTCCGGGGACCGAAGTGGTGGAAGTGGACCAATGGCTGATTGAGCATACGCCGGAGCTGCGGATGCAGTTTGTGCACGGGACGATGAACTGCGCGGCGGGACTGCAATTCGGGTCGCGTTACGTGGTGGAACCGATGCGAGGATGGGTGTACGACTACCTGCCGGAGCACATGCTGGATCGCGTGAGAAACATGGAGACGTTTGCCGGAATCCTGGCGCTGGATAAATGGACCTGCAACGCGAACGGACGGCAGGCGGCGTTCTGGAAACGGGCGCGCGAACGGAAGTTTACGGTGTCGTTCATCGACCAGGGGTATTGTTTCAACGCGGGAGAGTGGACGTTTCCTGATAGTCCCTTAAGGGGAGTTTACGCGCGGAATGAAGTATATAAGGATGTGAGGGGCTGGGAGAGCTTCCAGCCTTGGCTGGGACAGATTGAGCAAATGGACGAACAGGCAATGTGGCGGTGCGCGGAGGCGGTGCCGACAGAGTGGTACGGCGAAACAGCAGACATCGAACGGCTGGTGGAACAACTGGCAAAACGGCGCACGCGGGTGGCAGAACTGATCTGGGCGTTCAAGGAGTCATCACGGCAGCCATTTCCGAAATGGGTGGCGAGGGTGAACTAGGGAAGCGGGGACGGGGAAAGTTGAAGAGGTTGAGGAGAGGAGGTCGCGAAGGCGCAGAATAGGGACGAGGTGATGGTGAGTCCCGATGCGACGGCGACACGAATATAAGATGCCGGACCGGCGACAATGCGAGTTCTTCCTGCTGCGCTACGTGCCAGACGCGGTGAAGGATGAGTTCGTCAATATCGGCGTGGTGCTGACGGGGCCGGATGGATTTGCGGACGTGCGCTTTACAAAGGATTGGAAGCGAGTGCGGTGCCTGGACCCGGAGGCAGAGGTGGAGTTGCTGGAAGGGTTGGAGCAGGAGATCAAGGACCGGTTGAGCGAGGGCGGCGCGACCCGCGACTGGCTGCTGCACAGGATGGAAGAGACGTTTTCGAACGCGGTGCAACTCTCGCCGAGCAGGGCGGTGCTGGCAGAGTCTCCGCAGGAAGAGATTGGGCGGCTGGCGGAGATGTACCTGGAGCGCGCCAAACGCGGAGGACGTGTGGCGAGCGGACGGATGCAGATCTATCACGCGATGCGCGGAGAGTTCGAGCGGCAGGGAATCTGGAGCCTGATGCGGCACAACATCGCGGCGGCGGACTATGGCGAGAAGGGCGATCCTCTGAAGATCGATTGCGGGTACAGGCCGAACGGCACGGTGCATATGTACCACGCGGTGTCGCTGGAGACGGATGTGAATGCGGCGAAGGTGCTGGCGTACAGCTATCCGAAATTGCGCGAGGGAATTGCGCGGGCAGAAAAGGCGGAGACAACGCTGACAGCAGTGGTGGAAGCGGAAATCAATCGCGAAGACGATGGCGTTGCGTTCGCGCTGGCAACACTGAAGTCGAGCGAGATTGTGGTGGCGACAGTGGCGGAGATGGAACGGATCGGCGCGAACGTGCGGCGAAACATGGGGATGTAGGAAACGGGAAATCGGAGAATCGGAAAAACGAAGAGCCGCGAATTACGCGGATGAGCGCGGATAAGGCGAACCGGAAATCGGAGAATCGGAAAAACCGACAAACGGAAGAGCCACGGATGAGCACGGATTTACACGGATGGATTGGGAGAGAAAGAGAAAAGAGCCAGCGGTGATTTGTCGCAAGAGTGGGGGCAGCCGAGGCGCCTCATAACGTGATTCGTCCCACCCTTCGCGTTGCTCAGGATGGGGCACCCGCAGTAGAGCGAGAAAGTGAAATCTAAGGCCTAGTACGTAGCACGAAAGACAGGCGCCCAGCGAGGCGCCTTTTCTATTGGCCGGAAGAAAGAACCAGGAAGGAATCCATGAACATTGCAGAGAAGTTGTGGGCGCCGATGCGGCGCGCCGGCGATCGTGTGTTTGGCGGAGCGGAGGTGGAGAAGCGCAGGACGGCGGCACTGCCAGCGATCTTCCGCACCTACTCGCCGCGACTGGAGGCGATGCCAAAGCGGACGCCGGCAAACCTGCGGCGCTTCGCGGAAATGCCAGTGGCGCGCAAGGCGATCAACACAATCAAGGACAGAGTGGCTGGAATGCGGTGGAGAATCCAGCCGAGAGCAGGACGCGCGCTGGAGGTACTGCCGCAGGGCGAGGAGAGGATGCGCATCCTGACGGAGGTGTTCGAGCGTCCAAACCCTGACGACTCGTTTCGCTCGTTTGCCGAACAGGTGCTGGAAGACGTGATCGTTGGCGGATTCGGGGCGATTGAGTTGCAGTTGACAGGCGATGCGGCGAAACCGTTAACGCTATGGCCGGTGGACGGGGCGACGATCAGGCTGCGTTCGGACTGGGACGGAAAGCCGGATGTCCCGCGCTACGTGCAGGACACGGGACGGTTCGGGGCAGAGGGCAAGGTGGTGCTGAACGACAACGAGTTGTCGTACATACGGCTGAACCCACGGACGCACACGCCGTTTGGACTGGGAAGGCTGGAAGTGGCGTTCGAGACGATTCATGCATTCCTGGGGGCGCATCGCTACGCGACCCGGCTGGCGAACAACTCGGTGGTGCAGTATGCGCTGTGGCTGCAAGAGCTGGATCCGACGCAGCATGAGCGGCTGATTCACTGGTGGCAGGACGAGATCGAGGGAACGGGGAAGGTGCCGATTCTCTCGGCGGAGAACAAGCCGGAGGTGCTGCGGCTGAGCGGGGGAACGGATGCCGACCTGCGGTTGCAATGGCAGGAGTTTTTGATTCGCATCATTGCCGACGCGTTCGATTTGCCGCCACAGTTCCTGGGATTGCAGGCGGACGTGAATCGCGCAACGGCCGGCGAGATGAGCGATTCGGCATTCCGCACGGCGATTGTGCCGACGGCGCGCCTGCTGGCGGAACACCTGACGCGAGACGCGATTGGGAAGCGGCTGGGCTGGAACGACATGGAATTTACATTTATCGATGTCGATGCTCCGAACGAGATGGAGCAGGCGCAGTTGCAGGAGATTCTGCTGCGGAACGGGGTGCTGACGGTAGACGAGGTGCGGCGGATGCGCGGGCTGCCGCCGATTGAGGGACAACGCGGATGAACGTGGAAACGGCACAAAATATAAAGCGCGAGTTGCGAATGGAGTCGATGGCGGTGGAGATGCCGGCGGTGGAAGGGCATCCGAACCGGAGGGCGTTCCGGGGCGTGCTGACGGTGGTAGGCAAGGCGTCGGAGCGTCCGCCGGCAGGGGCGCGCGGGCATCGCGTGTTGCTGACGAAGATGGCGACGGAGAAAGCATTGCCGTCGCTACTGGGGATGGCGGTGGACTATGCGCCAGCGCTGGACAAGCATGACGCGCGCTGCAAGGTGGGAATTATTACCGAAGCGGAGTTGCGCGAAGGCAAGAGCACTCGCGGCGAGGCACTGGAAGTGAAGGGATACCTGTTCGAGCGGGACTTTCCGGAGATAGTGGCGGAGATCGAACGCAACGGGCGGGCGTCACTCGGCATGTCGTACGAGATTGCGGGCGTGAGAGTGGCGGACGTGAGCGCTCCGGTGTGGGCGGTGACGGAGATGACCTTCACCGGCGCGGCGGTTCTGCGGCGCAATAAAGCAGCGTACGCGGAGACGTGGGTGGAACTGGCAGGGGAGTGATCGCCGCAAGGACGAAGCGGTAGACAAAGAAGACGCCGGCAAGCAGCCGGCGTTTTTTCATGGGAGAAGGAATGGACGAAAACACGGAGAACGTGCAGGAGCAGGTTTCGCCAGCACAGCAACTGGCGGATTGTGCCGCGAAGTTGAGCGCGGCGGCCGAGGCAATGCAGGCGGTGCTGGGAAAACTGGAAGCGCAATACGAGTCGTTGAACCAGAAGGTCGACCGCATCGTGGCCGCGATCGAAGAAGGCGCATTGCATGCCGCGGCCGCAACACCGGAGCGGAAGACATTGCCGTCGACGGTAACGATGCTGCTGGCAAAGAGCGGCATGGAAGCGGAGACAACGATCGAGGCGGGAGCGCTGGACAAGGCGCTCCAGGCATTGAGCGTGGAGCAGCGGATTGCCGTGAAGGCGGAGATGGCAAGAGCGGGGATGTTGGGGGAGTAGGAAGAAGTTTCGAGTTTCAAGTTTCGGGTTTCGAGAAAAGACAGAGCAATGAAAGGAAAAGGATGAATACACAATTTGTCGATTTGCATGCGGCAGCGGACTACATGGGACCGGGCGCGGTGGAAGTCACGCGGTACCAGACGGAGATTACGGACATCGTCCGGCGTCGCGGCGTTTTCGGACAGCGCATCAAGCAGGTTCCAGCGACCGGACATCCGTCGCGGTTCTTTGAACAGACGGCGATCGCTTCGCCGACGGCAGCGGACGCATTCGTCGATCCGCGCAACATGGTGGCGACGATCAGCTCGCCGACCCGCGTGGAGCGGAGCGTTCCGCTGAAGGCGTTGATCTCGCAGATCAACTACAACCTGTTCGACATGGAGCTGGGGCAGCAGCAGAGCCAGTTCGCATTCCTGCAGGCGAAAGACCTGGCGGACTCCGTTGACGGACTGATGCGCACGCACGATGTCGCGCTGTGGAACGGCAACGACACTTCGCTGAGCACTCCGACCTCGCAGCAGTATTACGGCGCGGCTGGACAGATCGCCACGGGCGGCAACGTCGCCACGGTTGAGACCACCGACAGCATCGTCGACGGACTGAAGGAGACGATTGCGCAGATGGTTGCGAACTCGAATTACGAAGTTCGCCCAACGGCCATCTACGCGAACCCGGTGTTGCTCGACCTGATCGATCGCGAGATGAAGAGCGAGTTCAACGTCGTACTTTCCTCGACGGAAGTTGCAGGCGGAGTGCGGGTGAAGACGCTCTCGACACAGGCGGGTGAACTGCCGCTGATTCCCGAATGGTCTCTGGCTTACACAGGCACTCCGGGCAGCGGTTCGGCAGTGCTGCCGGCATACATCGTGTCGGAAGACCTGATCGAGTACCACTGGCTGACCGATCCCAACCCGCGCGTCTTCCAGTTGGGCATGACGGGCTCGCTGGCGTCGCAGATGGTGGTGGTGAAGTTCGGCGGCGTTGTGGTGAAAGGCGCCAGCTACGCGCACTACAAGGTGGACGTGAAGCGATAGTCGCACGAGCGGATGAGCGAGGGGCGGAGACGATCCGCCCCTTTGTTCATGAAAGGGAAGGGTGGAGATGGAATACCTGTCAGCGGACGAATACGAGAAGTATGGACTGAGCGCGACGACACCGGCGAGCCTGGCGGCTGGTGCTTCGGCGCTGATCGATGCACATTGCCGTCGCAAGACGCTGGGTGTGGCGGAGTACACGGAGAGAACGCGACTGGGACGGACGGGGAGCGCGAGGCTGAGCTACCTTCCGCTTTCATGCGGCGCGGGCGCGACGACGCCGATTGTGCGCGCACGGGTGCGTTACAGAGCGTGCAGCGATCTGCATCCGGTAAATGAAATCGCGGCGGAAGTGGCGCAGGCATTTGGCATGGCTGGAATGTGGGCGGACGTGACGCCGGATTCACTGGACGTGCGGAACGAAACGGGCGAACTGACGGTGGCTCTCCCAGGGCTGACACCGCCGTTCAGCGAAATGGAAATTACGTACACGGCAGGACTTGAGCCGGTGCCGGAAGCGGTGAAGCACGCGTGCGCGATGATCGTGCGCAATGCGCAGGCAACGCCCGCACTGAATGTTCGCGGCAACACGGTGGATCGAATGCACCTGGAATATTTTTCCGACTCACTGCTGGACACCAATGTGCGAGCACTGCTGGCGCCCTACGTGGCGCAGAAAGCAGGGTGAACAAGATGGCAAGCGATTGCATCGCAATACGCGCGGCCGATGTGTTGCTGCGCGCGCTGGGGAAAGACGAAGTGGCGATCCAAGTCCCGGTGGCGACGGCGGCGGGGGCGAAGACGGGGCTGGGAACGAACGCTCCGATGCTCGCGATGATTCCACTGCAACCGGTGCTGGTACGTCAAGACGCGAACGATCCAAAGAGCGCAGAAATCGTGGCGTCCGACGAGGCGATGGAGCGAGCGGTGGCGATGAGCGGTGCACAGGACGCGAGTTCACTGCTGGCAAGCGTGACGGCCGTGGTGGTGAACGGTAGGACGATGCGGGTTGTGAAAGTCACGCCGGATAGTTTCGCCGGCTATGTGTACCTGTGGACGATTGGAGCGAGGGAATAAAGATGCAGGCAGCGAAGGATACGTTCTATTGCACGCTGCGCGACCGGTTGGCGGCGGAGCGTCCGGAGTGGACGATGAGCCTGGATGGCGTGGAGCGTCCGGCGGTGATGGTGTGCGAAAACGAGCGGGCACACGAGGAAGATCCCACGGGTGTCTATTGCCTGGAGTGGAGCGCGGCGAAAAGTGCGGATGGACGCACGGACGGTTTGCAGGCAATGGTGTGCAGCGTGACGTATGCGGCGGGCGATGCACAAATGACGGGAGCACTCAGTCGCGGGCGCGCATTGGGAATGATGGAACAAACGCTGCGGTCGATTTGCACGCCGAACGTGATGGACAAATGCGCGTACGACGGAGACGCGCCGAAGCCGCTGGGGACGAAGGTTTTCTGGACTCTGCCGGTGGCGGGCGAGAAAAGCGAAGACAACGGCGCGCTGCGTTGGTCGGCGGATGTGACGGTGTACTTCCATGCGGAGGCGGAGTGATGACCGAGGCAGACGAAATGCGACGGCAGATGGAACCGGTATCGGGTGCGCTACGAGCGTTCTTTGCGCCGGTGGATCGCGAACAAGAACTGGCGACGGTGTTCGATCCATCGCGGGAGTTCGCGCTGGACACGCCCCCGGCGCCGTGGGTGGACCTGGGCTGGGTGAGCGATGTGCAAAGGAGCGCGACGGCCAAGGTGGAAAGCGTGCGCACGGGCACGAAGGCCCTGGCGAAACTGCAATTCCGCACCATGAGCGAAGCACGGGTAACGCTGGAATTCTGCGAGTGGGGCAAACTGCAAATGGCGCTGGCGGCTGGATCGCAACATATGAATGTATTGGCGGGCGATGCGGGCAGCGGCCCGAGAGCGGCGGGCAGCGCGGCGCCGGCGGCAGCCGCAGTGGCGGTTGGATCGACGGCGAACGAACTGTTCCTCGATACAAACGGACTGGCGGCATTCAACGCGGGCGACCTGGTGGCGGTGGATGTTGACTACGCACAGCAGGCCGGCTACGTGGGGAGCGGCATTGCAGGGGCATACGTTGCCGATCCGTCGAAGGTCAGCCGCGATGCCGATTACGTGCGACGAGTGACATTCAACGTGGGCCGGGTGAGGGAGAAGACGCTGACGTCATTGAAGTTGCAACAGCCGCTGCTGGGAGGAGCTCCGGCGAGCAGCGCGAAGGCGCAGAAGGTGGTGGGATTCGTCGACCGCGAGGGTGCAAGTTTTCTGCAGGAGTGGTCGGCGCTGTTCGTGATGCCGGAAGTCAGCGGCGGGCGAATCTGTTTCTACTACCCGCGACTGGTGGCGGGAGGCCCGGCGGAAGAGCGAGTGACGGACCTGGCGTCGCCCTATCGCGTGGCCGCGCTGCGAGCGTCGTTCATGGCGCTGCCGTGGGAAGACGAGACTGACGGAGAGCCGGTGGTCTGCTACCGGTCGTTCTTCCCCGCAAGCGGAAGCGCGATGTACTGAGATTTTCGGATTGCCGAATTTCAGGATTTTCGAATTGAGCGGGCCGGCGTCGTCTGATGCCGGCGGAGCAGAGGGAAACGGAGAGACACAGGGATGATCCTGCTGATCGATAACCTTGACATGATGGGCGCGCGCGACTGCACAGCGACGATCGACTCGAGCCGCCCGCCAAAAATCACGCGGAAGCTAAATGAACCGATTCGACTGAAGTTGTGGCTGGTGGCAGAGGCGGAGACGGCCGGGTTGCCGCGAGCCGACTCGCGTGTGCAACTGCTGCGCGATGCCATGAGCACGCTGTTTGCCGGATATGTAGAGGGCGCTCCGCGACAGGAGTACCGGGGGAACGGCGAACACGGTGCAGTGCTTGGCTACGAAGTGAACGCGGTGGGAGACGAAGCGGCAATGGAGCGAAGTCCGTTGCCAGCGCGTACGGCACCAGTGGACCGCAACAGCGGCGACGTGTTGCGAACCGCGACGAATGATGCAAGCGGCGGAGCATTCGACACGACGGCAATTGAGGACGGAGCGAAGTTCGTGATGGTTGCGGCGCCGGTTGGAGAGATTTGGACGGAGCGCGCGCGGGAGATCGCGAACCAGAACCGGGCAGCGTATCGCGCGGAAAACGGAGCAGTGCGAATGACAAGCGTGGGGGCAACGGCGCATGCGATCCGCTCGAGCGACGACACGTTCAGTCCGCAGGACTTGAAGCTGGAACAGACGGGGACGGCGCTGACGGACATCACGGCAGTAGGCGAGATCGAACCGCAAACGTACGTAAAGGACTACTTCATCGGCGATGGACACACGCAGCGATTCGCTATGTCGCAGCAGCCGTTTGTGCGTCCGAGCGAGACGCTGCTGGAAGAGGAATATTGCGGCGATGGGTTGGACGAGCGCACGTGGACAGTGAGCGACTCGACGGGCGCGGTGCAGGTGAGCAGCGGAAAGTTGCACGTGAACGCCCCGGCAGGTACGAACACGACCGTGACCCTCGGCGAGAAGCTGGAACTGGGCGGCGCGTATGTGCTGGAGCACGGTGCGCTGGAGTTTACGGGGATATGCGATGGAGTCGCAGGCGGCATTTACGAGGACGAGGTCGTAACGGCGAAGTGCCTGGCGGGATTTGCGATTGCGACGGCGAACGGCGTGACGACGATCCAGGCAAAGGTGAACGGCGCGAACAGCGGAACGGCGATGACGACACGCGCGGGTTGCAGCTACGTGCTGACGACGAAGTTGTGCGCGAGCGAAGTGTTTCGCGTCGCGCAGCGGTACTGCTCGTCGGAACACGGAGCGGACAATGCGCTGGGCGGCGGAACGATTGCGGCGGACTTGCGCGTGGTGCTGGAGGGACACGAGATCGATCCGGCGAATCCGCAGTCGCAGACGCTGCTGGCGACGGTGCTCTACGACGGCGTGATTGAAAATGTGCCGGCATTTGCACGCTATGGATTGGTGTGCACGGGAGAGATGCATTGCGCGATCAGCTACACGTGGTTGCGCAGGACGATGGCGGCGGAGGCGCGAAGCACGGCTCCGGATCAGCCGACGCGGTCTCGATTGGTGGGCGCGGTGCTGGAGGGGGCGGAGTGCACAATCACCACGATGCCGGAGCTGTACTTCTACGCGCCATTCAAACCGGTGGCGGATGAGTGGGTTCAGTTGAGCTACAGGGGATGCGGGCGCGCGGTGGCGCGCGTGGCCGACGCGCAGGCAGCAGCAGCAAACGCAAAGCGCGGCGACAACGGCGTGCGCGCCGTGATGTGGCGAGTGAATTCGCCAGTGGCGCGGAGTTCGGATGACTGTCGCGCGGCGGCGCAAGCGTTGCTGGAAGATTGCGCCCAGACGCCGTGGACAGGCGAGTACAAGACGTGGACGGACTTCATGCAGGGCGACGTGTATCCGGGCGACGCGGTGATTGTCGACGTGCCCGAACGCGACGCGCAGTTTACGGCGACATTGCGCGAAGTGGAAATGGAGATGGTGGACCCGCGCAATGAGCGGGCGCGATACACACTGCGCTTCGCAAACGACGCGGCCGCGCCGATCGCGATACAGACGGGAACAGTGACGGTGCAGGATCTGCCAGTGATGACGGCGGAGTCGATGGAGACGACGCCGAGTCCGGTGCCCTGCCTGGCGCACCTGATGTTGCAGGACGTGACCCAAACGACGATGACGGTGGATGCGGGGGCGACACCGGCGGAGGGTTGGGGAATCGAAGTGCGGCGCGAAGGCGACTGGGGATGGGGAACGGAGACGGACCGCAACCTGGTGGGACGCTTTACAACACGGACGTTCACACTGCCGCGGCTGGGACGGACGGACGAATACTATCTGCGGATGTTCGACAACCAGACACCGCCGCGATACTCGCGGTGGACGACGCTCCTGCATGTGGACGTGAGATATGACGCAGTTTGAAGAACGCGTGTTGCGCGACCTTTCTGAGTTGAAGGCGCATATGCAATGGCTGGTGGGCAACGGGAACCAGGGCAAAATGCAGGAACTGGAAGGACGTCTGCAAAAGCATGAGGCAGCGTCGCACAGGATGGGCGGAGTGGGCGCGGCCCTGGCCGTGGCGGTGACGCTCGTGCACTTTGCCTTCGACTACATGAGGACGCTGTATCGATGACAAGAGAAGAGTTTCTGGACGAGGCGAGGCGAGCGGCGGAGGCGAGTTCGGCGAAGAGCGGATTGCCGGCAGGTGTGACGGTGGCACAGGCGGCGCTGGAGAGTAACTGGGGTAAGTCGCTGCTGTCGCGCGAAGCGAACAACTACTTCGGCATCAAGGCACATGGGCATCATGAAGTTCACGAGTACGAGACGCATGAATTTGTAGACGGGCGCGACGTCGTGCTGCGGGCGCGGTTTGCAAAGTACGCGAGCATGCAGGAGTGCTTCGAGGACCGCGACCGGATGATCACGACAAGTGCGATTTATGCGGATGCAAAAGCAGCGGCGGGAGACGTGGAGAAGTTTGTACACGAACTGGCGAAGCACTGGGCAACCGATCCGAAGTATGCCGAGAAGTTGATGCGAGTGTTGGAGCAGTTGACGACGGCGAAGACGTAAGGAAAAGCGGAGTTCGAATGATGAACGAAGAATGGGCAGCCCTGGGGCTGCCTTTACTAATTGCGGAGGAAAAAGGCATGGGATTTTTAGCAACGCTGTTGAAGGGAATCGCATTTGTGCCGGCAGTGGTTCACGGCATTGAAGCACTATTCGGCGGGAAGTCGGGCAGTGACAAGAAGGCGGCTGCGCTGTCATTTGTGAGTGCGGCATTGAACATTGGCGAGGCGGTAACGAACCGCGACATCGTCGATGAAGGCAAGTTCAACGATGGCCTGAGCAAGGTCATCGACGGTGTGGTGCAGTGCCTGAACGCTTCAGCGTGGGCGACGGGGAAATAGGTGCAAGTCGCAAGTTGTTAGTTGTGAGTCGCGAGACAATACCCTCTCAATGGAAACGGCAGGCCGCGTGGCCTGCCGTATTTTTGCTAATAATAAAAATATATGTCTCTATAGTTAAATTTTAGATAATTAGGAGATTAAGGCTTTCTAACTTGACTGTTTAGTAGTACTGCCGATAGTATTGCAAAGGTCGAAATTGCATGATACTTTCTGTAGTACTATGGCTGCATCCGAATGGACATGGAGCGCATCAAAGATCGCATAAGGGATATCGCAAGGAATCCCAAACATGTTCGATTCGAAGAACTTCAAACGCTCTTGGACAATAACATTCAGTATGCGGTGGAGAAGTATAACCACCGTCACGGAACAGGCAGTCATCATGCATTCACTGTGGGGAATGGTGTGAATGTTGCCACGTTCTGCATTCCCCACCGGCGACCATTTGTCTTAAAGGTGTACGCCCACGAATTCCTAAAGGCGATGGTCAAGGTCGGCCTGTACGACCCGGAGGAGTAGTAATGATGAAAGATACCCAGTATTATCTCGCGCTCAATTATCGGAAAGTCGTCTCGAAGGATGAGGACGGAATATTCGTTGTGGAGGTTCCCGACCTTCCTGGCTGTGTGGCGGACGGCGATACGGTCGACGAAGCCTTCCGTAATCTAACCGAGGCTATGGAAGTGTGGATTGCGTCTCGAGTGGAAGCGGGCGAGAGCGTTCCAGAACCTCGCGTGGCCGATGCGTACAGCGGCAAGTTTGTGTTACGTCTTCCCAAGCAACTGCATCAGATGCTCGCTGAACAAGCGGAAACAGAAGAGTGCAGTCTGAATCAGTATGTTCTCGCGTTGCTCAGCGAAGCAGTTGGACGAAAAAAGGAACTCAGAGTACACGCCGATGTGGAAAGGCCACTGAACGCGATTCTTGATGGTGTTCAGAGAATCGAGAGAGCGTTAGAGCCCTCGTATATCAAACCTTTTCAGGTTTTCCGATCGGAAGGCTGGCAGCTAGGCGGTAATCCACCACAGGATACGCAAGAGGGGAGCCAATTCACGGCTGCCCCATTTGGAATTGGCGTGAATTGCTCTGTTGGGGGACAAACTGGGAAGCACGAATTCGCTTACGAGGCGTAGTCGGAGGCATAAGGATGGCTCAGATACTGCAAGAATTTACGATAGTGAGGAGAATTTTACCGCCGGATTCTCTCCCATGGCCGCTATTGGTTTTGCCTTCTGTTATCGATCGCCTTCGCGAGAGATACAAATTCGAGGAGGTTTCAAAGGCAGAGGGTGAAAAACAAGCTATTGTTGGCAGGAACGGAGAAATCGTTATTTCAGGTGCTCCTCGGGGCATACAACTTCTGGCATTTGAGCCGAATATCGTCCACACTCAATCCAGCGGTGGAGCAAATGTGGCTGAAGGGCTTTTCGAGGACATCGGCGTGTTTGTACATGAGCTGGATCCTTCTCGTACCATGAGCCTCGAATACACGAAAACATTCCAAACGATTGCAGTGGCCAAGCTTTCAGTCCCATTCGAGGCAATTTTTTCCGAGAAGTTCCTGCAATATCAACACAACACGCTCACCAAGACTCTAGCGTTGCCGGATGGTCGTCCCGAGATCAATCTTGCTAGTTTGTCGTTTAGGGTAAGCTATGCAACAAATAAGACCAATTTTGTTTACCTCCCCAAGCCTCTCACAATAGAGCCACGAAGTGGAAGTAAATTGTCGGATCAAATCTATTACACTCAGTCCCCAACCGATCCGGACACTCACCGTAAGCTTCTAGAGGAGCTTGAGCAAGCACTCGGATAAGGTTTGACAAGTGCGAGGAATCCTCCAGTCGTCGTTGTCTTAAGGCATGCGATAGCTTATCGCCGGAACAAGAAGAAAAACAGGAAACGGCAGGCCGGGCGGCCTGCCGTATTTTTTATTGGACGAAATATCGTTAGACGATAGGTTCGACCCAGTTCTCAAGGTAGTTCTTCACGACGACGATGAACTGGTCGGCGACAGCGCCGTCGATGATGCGGTGATCGTAGGCGATGGCGATGTGCATCATCGAACGGATGGCAATGGTGTCGTTGCCTTCCTTATCGGTGAGGACCACAGGTTTCTTGGTGATGGCGCCGATGTCCATGATAGCCACCTGAGGCTGGCTGATGATCGGCATGCCGAACTTGGCGCCGAAGATGCCCGGGTTGGTGATGGTAAACGTTCCGCCCTGGACGTCTTCCGGCTTCAGCTTCTTAGTGCGCGCGCGCTCGCCGAGATCGGTGACGGCGCGCTGCAGGCCAACGAAGCTGAGTTCATCGGCGTGCTTGATGACCGGTACGATCAATCCCCAGTCGAGCGCCACGGCGATGCCGATATTGATGTCGCGCTTGTAATGGATGTTGTCGCCTTCGACCGATGAATTAAGGATGGGCCACACGCGCAACGCGTGGGCAACGGCGCGGACGAAGAACGGTGTGTAAGTCAGCTTCAGCCCCGTGGCTTCCTGGAAGCGGTTCTTCATCTTGTCGCGCAGGCGGACGACCTTCGTCATGTCCAATTCAAAGACGCTATGGACGTGCGCGCTGGTGCGCTTGGACATCACCATGTGCTCGGAGATCTTCTTGCGCATGACCGACATGGGTTCGACGAGGCCCGGCGAGCCGGCAAACTTATTGGCCGGAGCAGCAGGCGGAACCGAAGCGGCCGCGACCGGAGCAGGCGGCACATAAGCAGGTTGCGGCGCTGGAGCTGAAGGAGCCGGAGCCGGCGCGCCGGCGGGATGCTTCTCGATGAAGGCGAGGATATCTTCCTTGGTGACGCGTCCGCCGGTGCCCGAGCCAGTGACCTGGCGAAGATCGACGTTGTGCTCCATGGCCAGCTTGCGCACGAGCGGCGACGAGCGGACTTCTTCCGCGCCGAGGGCAGGGGCCGACACTGGAGCCGTGGCAGCGGCGACCGGAGCCGGTGCGCTGACAGCAGCGGCAACAGGCGGGGGAGCTGCAACGGCTTGTGGCGCGGGCGCGGATGGCGCGCCAGCCGTTCCGCCGATGACGGCGACGACAGCATTCACCTGCACGGTTTGTCCGGCGGGAACTTTGATTTCAGAGAGAACACCGCTGGCGGGCGCGGGAATTTCCGCGTCAACCTTATCGGTGGAAATCTCAAAAAGTGGTTCGTCGCGATTTACATTGTCGCCGACATTCTTGATCCAGCGCGTGATGGTTCCCTCAAAGATCGATTCACCCATCTGCGGCATGACGACGTCGGTAGCCGGACCGGAAGCCGCAACGGGTGCGGGAGCCGGTGCGCTGACTGCGGGTGCTGGCGCGGCTGCGGCAGGTTGCGGCGCAGCCGGCGCGGGTTGTGCCGGTTGGACTACGGCAGTACCAACTTCGTCGATAACGCCGACGACGGTGTTGATCTGCACGGTGGCCCCAGCCTGTACCTTGATCTCCTTGAGGATTCCGCCAGCGGGCGCGGGAATCTCGGCATCGACCTTGTCGGTGGAGATTTCGAAGAGCGGCTCGTCGCGAGTCACCTTGTCGCCGGGCTGCTTGAGCCACTTGGTGATGGTTCCTTCAAAGATCGATTCCCCCATCTGGGGCATGATGACGTCAGTAGGCATGATTGTCCTTCCGCAGATGTACTGATTGTGCCCCGCCCGCACTTGTGTGGACGCCCCACCCATGAGGCATCGCATGCGCAGCGGGACTTCCAACGAGAGAAGACTCCCCACAGCAAACCACAAATTATATCAATGTTGCGACGGAAACTGCCGGAGCATGGGCGGGAACACAATGCGGCACGCTCCTTGTGGTTGGATGGAGGAAGGAGCCCGCAAGTTGAAGAAAATCGGCGCCGGGGAGCGTGCCAGCGCCGAAATGGACTCTCTACTTCCGCTTAGGTGGCGTGTGCGGCTTGGGCTGAGGGCCGTGCTGGCGAACCTCTTCCTCGGCCTGGCGGAGTTCGCGCTGCTCGGGCGTGAGCTTTTTTTGATCCGCAGCCGAGGGCGCGGTTGCCGAGGGGGCGACCAGCGGCGCCGTGGCGGAGGAGGTGGCTGCATCATTCCACGCGGCTTGCACTTCCGGCGGAAGCTGGTTGGCATGCTTGATGAAAGCAATGATCGTCCAGATCTGATTGTCCGAGAGGATGCCGCCCCAGGCGGGCATGCCGGTCATGCGGATGCCGTGCTTGGTGACCCAGAAGAGATTCGCGTCGGGATCGCCGGGAATGTGGGCGGCGATGGGTGGCACCGGCGGATTGAAATGGTCGCGCATCGGGCTGGGGTGCTGCGCGTTGCCGCCGTGGCAGAGAGCGCAATGCTGCTGGTAATCCTGCGCACCGGCGGTGAGATTCGCCACGGTCGGCTGGATGGGATTGTCGCCCGTCGGCGCGTGGCGTCCGACATAGGCATCCACGGCGCGGTTGGCCATCATGCGCTCCAGCGAGCTTGGAGGATTGTCGGCTCCGATGGGATACCAGCCAAGATTGACAACCAGCAATGCACCCACGGCGAACGCAACCAGCGTGACTACAACTCCGGTCAAGAACTTGCGCATGAGATACCTCCCTCCCGGTTAGTTTCAAATTTCGAGCCGCGAGTTGCAAGTCCCAGAGGTGGTGCTACCAGTTTCATGGTTCTTCGGGGGCTTCGTCGGGAGTGATAAATGTCGATTCAGCCTGATCCAACAGGGCACGGGCGCGCTCTTCGTCCCGCGAGCGGACCTGGAGGCGAATGGTCACGGCATAGGTATACAGTCCTCCGCTGATGCCGGTGAAGCGCTCTTCCGGGCTGAAACACTCGATGCCTTCCGACTCGAGCAGGCCGCGCGCCATATCGAATTCGATGAGGGTGGTGAACTGCGCGACGGTGACAAAGCTTTCGGGATCAACGGTCATGGTGAAGTTGAGGATACGACGGTCCGGAGACAGAGGAAAGGGGGACTGGTAAGGCTCACCTTGTCCAAAACGTACAAGACGTACATAATGTACATTGAGGTTGTGTTATGACCAAGATGAGCACAAGCGCAGCACGCCAGAAATTTTCCGAAATTGTCAGCAAGGCCGAGTTCGCCGGTGAACGCACGATCCTGCATCGCCGGAAGAAGCCAGTCGCGGCTGTTGTCCCCATCGAGGACCTCAAACTCATCGAGAAATACGAAGATGAACTCGACTCACGGCTGGCGAAGAAGGCACGCAAGGAAAAGGGACGAGTGCCGTGGGCGCAAATCAGGAAGGAACTCGGGCTCTGAACTGAATGCGATACACGGTCCTCTTCAAACCTTCAGCGAAGCGTCAGTTCGAGTCCCTCGATGCATCCGTTCGCGAACGAATCGCCGCCAAAATCTCGGCGCTGGCCGAGAATCCTTTTCCTGCCGGTTGCAAGAAACTGACGGGCGACGAGGCCTACCGAATCCGCATCGGTGACTGGCGTGTGATCTTCGATGTGCTCGAATCCGAGATTGTTGTGCTCGTGCTTCGCATCGGGCATCGGAGAGAGGTGTACCGCTAGCAAGCAGATGGTGTGCTAGTGCTCTTCCGCCGTATCTTCCTCCTCCTCTTCTTCTCCCATGAACGCCTCCAGATCTTCCAGCCTGTATTCCTGCGCGTTATAGGCGTGCAGCGAACTTGCGGCGGCTTCGGTGTCGGGATTGCGCTTGGCGGGGAGCTTTTTGGGAGCGGGCGTTTTCTTGGGAGTCTTTGCGGACATGAATTATTCCTGTCGGCCGTCCCGAACGTTGTACCACAACGCCGCGTACGATTCATCGCAAAGGAAGCAGACGCGAGGACTGGAAGCTCAGGCGAGGTGCGTGTCTTCTTCGCGCAGGCGGCGGAGTTCTTCGGGAGCCTTGGCCGGAGTATCTTCCGGCAGCGGGGCGTCGGGGATCAGGTCGTGCAGCGACTCCAGCCACAACACCTGCGAATGGAAAACCTCGCCGAAGCTGCGCGTGGCGATGGGGATGACCTCATCGAGCGTGGGATGCAGCCCGGTCTCCCACTCGATGCTCGTCACCGGCTTGGTGAGTCCGCAGGGGACGATCAGCTTGAAGGAGTCAAGGTCGGTCGTGACGTTGAGTGCGAAGCCGTGCGACGTGACGCCGCGTGAAATGTGCACGCCGATGGCGGCGATCTTCCGTTCGGAAAAAGTCGCCGCGTCGTGTGGCTGTTCCTTCAACAATCGCACCGGTACCTCGGCGTAGGTCCAGACGCCGGTCATGCCCTTGATGCGCTGCGTCTCGATACGGTAGTGCGCGCAGATGCGCATCAGCACCTCTTCCAGCTTGCGCACGTAATCGACCGCGCCGAGTTTGGGCGAGAAGCTGCGCAGGTCGAAGATGGGATAGGCGACGAGTTGTCCGGGGCCATGGAAAGTGACATCGCCGCCGCGATTGATCTCGAAAAGTTCGACACCCTTGCTGGCGAGAAACTCGCGTGGTGCGACAATGTTCGATTCCTTCGCGTTGCGTCCAAGGGTGATCACCGCCGGATGTTCGACGAGCAGCAACACGTCTGAGACGCGGTTCTCCTTGCGCAGCTCGACAAGATGTTCCTGCAGGCGCAGTGCCGTGCCGTACTCACAACCGCCGAGATTGACGACCGAGATCAAATCATCACCTTATAAGAATGATAGGGAGGGAAGAGGCAGTAGGCAAATCGAAAAGGATTTTCAAATTTCTGGATTGCCGAATTTTCGAAATAAAGAGAAACGTGACGCCAGGACGGTAATGTCCGTTCCTCGCCGCAGAGAAAAAGCGCCTGCATGCGGCAAGCGCTTTTTCCCTATGCACAAAATAGGAAACTTCAGTGACTCAGCACCATCACGTTGACGCGCGAATTATCCGCGCCACCGTAGTAGACGTGCTGCGTCGCTTTCCTGAAGTCCGCGGGCTTCGCGTCGTAGATATTCGGCACGAAGGTTTGCGGATTGATGTCGACGAGCGGGAACCACGAACTCTGCACCTGCACCATGATGCGGTGTCCTTTGCGGAAGGTGTGGTTCACGTCGGGCATCACGTACTCTACGCGCGTCGTCTTGCCGGGCGTGAAGGGCTCGGGCTTGTCGAAGCCGTTGCGGAAGCGTCCACGGAATGGCTCGCCGCGCACCAGTTGCTGGTAGTCGCCCATCTTCACGTCGCTCGGATTCTTGTCCGTGTCGGGAAAGTCACCTGGATAGACATCAATCAATTTAACGACCCAGTCGGAGTCCGTGCCCGTGGTCGAGACAAACAGTTCGGGCTTGATCGGCCCGGCCAGCGTCACGTCGTGGTCAAGCGGTTCGGTCTGGTAGACGAGCACGTCGGTGCGGCGACCGGCGTTACGCTGATCGGCATCCATGTATTCGCGCGCCATGCCCAGGCTGGTCTCCGCGATGTAGGGCACCGGCTTGTTAGGATCGCTGATGTACTCGTCGAACGCTTCCTTCGTTTCCTTCGGCGGTTCGAAGCTGAGCGTGCCGTTCGCGCCGAAGTAGAGCGCTGCAGCCTTGGCATCGGCCGGAGGCCAACTGTCGTACTTGCGCCACTGGTTCGTCCCGGTCTCAAAGACGTACGCCTCGGGCAGTTCCGGATCGCGCGCGTCCTTCAGGTAGTACTCGAAGAACGGATACTCGATGCGCTCGCGATAGAAGACGGCGGTTTTCGCGTTGAACCAGACGTTGCCGAGATGGTCGCCGTCCGTGCGAGCCCAGCAACCGTGGCACCACGGACCCATGACGAGCTTCACGTCGCCGCCTGGACTCTGACTGTTGGCCGCCTCATAGGTATGCAGAGTTCCCCAGAGGTCTTCCGCGTCAAACCATCCGCCAACGGTCAGCACGGCGGGCTTGATGTTTTTCAGGAACTGCGGCGTGCTGCGCGCCTTCCACCACGCGTCGTAGTTCGGATGCTGGATGATCTGATCCCACCACGCGATGTTGTGCTTGTAATACTTCGCGTCGATGTTGGAGAGCGGCTCAAACTGTTTGTAGAAGTTGTAGCCGTCCGGCGTGCCTGGTTTAAAATCCCCCGTCCACTTGGTCGTCAACTCGGGCCGCGGCAATCCAAAGACGGCCATGAATCCGAACATGTGCGGCAGCCAGAGTGCGCCATTGTGGTGGAAGTCGTCGCCGATGAACCAGTCCGCGATGGGAGCCTGCGGCGAGACGGCCTTGATAGCCGGATGCGCGTCGATCATTCCCAGCGCGGTGTAGAAGCCGGGATACGAAATTCCCCAGATACCGACCTTGCCGTTGTTATGCGGGATGTTCTTCACCAGCCAGTCAACGGAGTCGTAAGTGTCGCTGCTTTCGTCCACGTCCGTCTTCGACTTCTTGTCCGCGATGTAGGGGCGCATGTCCTCATAGGTTCCCTCGGACATGAATTTTCCGCGCACATCCTGGTAGACAAAGATATACCGCGAGCGCGTAAAGACATCTGATGGACCGAGCAGCTTCGGATAGTTGTCGACGCCATAGGGCGCCACCGAGTAGGGCGTGCGGTCGAACATGATTGGATAGGTGTTCGTCGCCGAGGCATCCTTCGGTATATAGACGGATGTAAATAGATTAACACCGTCGCGCATCGGGATGCGGTACTCGTACTTGGTGTAGTTGGCCTTGATCCACGCGGCGAGTTCCTTGGCATCGTCTCGCCGGGTATTGGTTTGTGCAAACGCCGCCGCGCAAAAGGTAAAGATCAGCAGCAGCGGCAACAAGATTTTTCGTGCAGCAGGAGAAACGGTTCTCACTCTCGAGCCTCCAAATTTCTACGGCAAAACGGTGAAAGGAATTAAAGCATATGAGTTGCGCCACGGCCATGCTTGCAGGCCGCGAATTGCGCATCAATGCCCGGAGTGGCACGAACCGGAGTTTTCCCCATGCGAAAGTGGGCGATAGAATAAAAGCATGGAGTTGATTGAAACCTGTCTTTTGCTCAGTGGGTGGGCAATCATATTTGGCGGTTCGTTCTGGTACTGGAATTGGAGAAAGAAGCATCAGTCCCGGCAAGGGCTGACCCGAGACACCTTCCTCGATTCATTTTCCGCAGGTTCCGAGCGTGAGGCTGCTGCCGAGGTGTACGACTATCTGAAGAACATCCTTATGGTGCGTTTCCCGCTCAAGGCTGACGACCCGCTGGAAGCCACCTATGGCATTCATGAGAGCGACCTGGAAGGCCTCTGCTACCAGTTATTTGAGAAACGCAAGCGCAAGGTTCCTTCGCCGGAAACCGTTGCGCGCATCCACACGCTTGGCGATCTTGTGCATACCATGGCGAAGCACTAGAGCGCCGTACAAGTCCCATCTCAGTTGAATCCGGCTACGTCATGCGGCGTGTAGGGCTGCTCAAGCGAAGCGATTTCCTCGGGCGTCAGTCGCAGCGAGAGTGCCTCCACGGCGTCCTTCAGGTGATGCGACTTGGTCGCACCCACAATCGGCGCTGTGATGTACGGCTTGCTGAGCATCCAGCCCAGGGCGACCTGCGCGTGGGAAACGCCGTGCTTCTTCGCGACTTCACCCACGCGATCCACAACCTTGCGATCCTCTGCTTCGGTTCGCGTGTATAAAGTCCGTGCGTACTGGTCGGTCTCCGAGCGCTTTGTGGATTCGACCTGCCATGCGCGAGTCAGTCGTCCGCGCGCCAGCGGGCTCCACGGAATAACTCCAATGCCCTCGGACTGGCAAAGCGGCATCATCTCGCGTTCTTCCTCGCGGTTGAGCAGGTTGTAGTGGTTTTGCATGGAGACGAAACGCGTCCAGCCGTGCCGATCGGCGAGGTAGAGCGCCTTGGCGAATTGCCATGCGTACATGGACGACGCGCCGATGTAGCGCACCTTGCCCGCCTTTACCACGTCGTGCAGCGCCTCCAGCGTTTCTTCAATTGGCGTGTCGTAATCCCAGCGATGAATCTGGTAGAGATCGACATAGTCGGTTTGCAGACGGCGAAGGCTTTGGTCGATCTCGTAAAAGATGGCCTTGCGCGAGAGACCGCGTCCGTTGGGTTCGTCGCGCATCGGGTTGAAAACCTTGGTTGCGAGGACGATTGCCTCGCGGCGCGTGTTGGCCTTCAAGAATCGGCCTACTACTTCTTCACTGGCGCCGATGGAATAGACATTCGCGGTGTCGAAGAAGTTGATGCCAAGATCGAGTGCCTGCCGGAAGAATGGCTGGCTTTCTTCCTCGTTCAATGCCCAAGGGTGCGTGACTCCTCTCGGCCCTACCGTAGCAGGCGCTCCGTAAGTCATGCAGCCGAGACAGATGCGGGAAACTTTGAGTCCGGTCTTACCAAGATTGATGTAGTCCATTGCGACTCCCGAAAAAATATAAACGTTACACAATAAGAAGATGCGCGAAACGTGCGCGTGGCTTCGGAATCAGCCGCGGAAACAATTGAGTAGCTTGGTGTGATCGTCGCGGAAGAATCGGTTGTCCGTGGGAGTGCCGCGAAAGCCGTAGCATTTCGCGGCGTCTCCCGAACCGTGACAGTTACGGCAGCCCAGGGATTTCAGTGTCCCTGTTTCGACATGATTCCCTGCGCAATCAGTTGCAGGGAATCGTCGATGAGTTTCCGCTCCGGCGTGGTCATGTTGGGTGCGCCCTTTTGCATCATCTGCATGAACCAGGCGATCTCGTTCGGCGCAACCGGATAGCCGACGTTTTCTCCGCCGGCGTGTCCGGGAGAGGGGCGGTTGGAATTGATGATCGGTTTTCCCTGCGCATCCAGGAACACCAGGTAGGGCACGCCGCCGGTCGTCCCCAGCGTTTTCATCAGGGCTTCGGCGCCGGGATTGTTCCACTCAGGATGTTTCGCTTCTTCCACATCCAGACGCGCCACCACGAAATTCTTATCGATGACCGGCTTGATCTCCGGAGATTCCAGGAAGCGATCGAGTTCCTTGCACGGGCCGCACCACGAGGCGTGAAAGATGAGGAAGATGTTTTTGTGTTCGGCCGCCGCGCGTGCCTCCGCGTCTTTCATCACCTTGTCGGCGGAAGGACGGCTCTCGGCGAGCAGGCAGGAGGCGCTGATCAGCAGCAACGCCAGGACGATGTGTTTCGCTGGGTTATGACGCATGGCGGGAATTCTATCGGCTCTCTGTCCGCCCGACAACTACTGTCTTATGTCTTAACGGTTACGGCAGATGCCACGGCTGTTTCACCCGCTCGTACTCGTGCTGCGGAAGTTGAATGAGCACCGCGCGCTCCTGTCCGCTCACCCAGTCCACGATGGCCTTTAGATTTGCCGGAGCCATGGCCGTGCAACCGACGGTGCCGATGTCCGGCCCCTGCCAGATATGCATAAATATGCACGAACCATTTCCCGCCACCGGCTTTTTCGTGTTGTACGCAACCAGCACTCCCCAACTGTAGAGATCGTCCTCGCGCCGCATCTGTTCAAAGCTTTTCCAGTCCACCTTCGGGGTTTTTGCGCTATCCACAATGCGCGTGTAATAGCGCGACGCCGGGTCATCCACGCACTCCACCGACGGCGTCAGCGGAATATAGTTCGACGCTCCGGCCAGCGACGGCGCGTATCCAAAGGTATGTGTCAGCGCGAAAACTCCCGCCGGCGCCCGCTTGTCACCCTCGTGCTTGACGGGTCCGGGAAAAACCTTGACGCGCTTCTTTGCGATGGCCGGGTCCCATCCGAGGCCGGTTTTTCCCACCACCACATCGACGGGATCGCCCACGCGTTGCCACTCCTTGCCTTGGCGCTCGTAGCGCGTCAGCGTGCCGATGGGAGCGTCCCAGCCGGGCGTGACCACGACGATTGCCCGCTGCGCATGCGCCAGCAGCGAGCGATCCGCGCGCGGCAAGTAGCGCGACTTTACCTTTGGCGCCGATTGAGCAAACCCTGCGCACGTGGCCGTGGCCAGCATTAGCGCGAGTATCCCTGGCAATCGTGTCATGCGCGGAATCGTACTATGAACTCCGTCGCCGCGGCATTCATTTCGCGCGCAAAGAAAAAGGCCACCCGCGGGCGGCCTCGTTCCTTGCGAATGTCAGTCGTTATGCCAGCAGTCGCGCAACGTCCTTGGCAAAGTAGGTCAGGATGATGGACGCTCCGGCGCGCTGGATGGACGTAAGCGTTTCCATCATCACGCGGTCGTGGTCGATCCAGTTATTCTGCGCGGCTGCCTTGATCATGGCGTATTCGCCGCTCACCTGGTAGGCGGCTAGCGGCACGTCGAAGCGGCGGCGGGCCTCGGAGATCACGTCGAGATACGCGAGCGCCGGCTTCACCATGATCATGTCCGCGCCCTCGTCGAGGTCCGCCTGAATCTCACGCATTGCCTCGCGCAGGTTGGCGGAATCCATCTGGTACGAGCGCCGGTCGCCGAACGCCGGAGCTGAATCCGCGGCTTCGCGGAACGGTCCGTAGAAGCCGCTGGCAAATTTCGCCGCGTAGCTCAGCACGGGAATATTTTCGAAGCCGCTCGCGTCGAGTCCCTTACGGATCGCCGCCACTCGACCGTCCATCATGTCCGAGGGCGCGATGATATCCATGCCCGCGCGTGCCTGCGAAACGGCTGTCTTCGCCAGGATTTCCAGCGACGGGTCGTTGAGGATCTCGTACTCGGTTTCGCTCCCCTTCGGAGCGCCCGTCTTCTTTACGATGCCGCAGTGTCCGTGAGACATGTATTCGCACAGGCAGACGTCGCCCATCAGCAGCAGGCTGGGCACTTCGCGCTTGATCGCCCTTGCGGCCTTCTGCACAATGCCGTCGTCGGCCCACGCGCCGGTGGCGATTTCGTCTTTCGTTTCCGGCAGACCAAACAGAATGATCGACGGGATGCCGAGCGACTTGACCTCCACCGCTTCCTTCACGGCCTCATCCACGCTGAGGTTGTAGACGCCGGGCATGGAGCGGATTTCCTTGCGGATACCTTCTCCGGGGCAGACAAACAGCGGATAGACGAATCCCTCCGGCGAGAGACGCGTCTCGCGCACAAACGAGCGCATGGCGTCCGTGCGGCGCAAACGGCGTAAGCGAGTGGTTGGAAATGCCATAACAGGGGAAGTCTAGCACTCCGCCCAACCTGCCGTGCTGTGACCCTGCTCACATTGCGGGACAATTACCGTAACTTCGCAAAACGATCAGTTGTAGCGCAGCCGGACCGCCTGGTCTTCCAGCACATTCTTGATCCTGTCTTGCCATTCCGGCGACTTCCAGGTTCCGAGCGCTTCATGCGTCTGGAAGTACTTCTCGGGAATCGGATGGGTCCCGATAACCGCTTTCATTCCGTGGTGCTTCTCGATCACATCACAAAACTCGTCGACATACGGGCACGGCGGATACCCCACCACCAACCCTGTCGCGAGATGAATAATTTCGGCGCCGTTCTTCTTCATTTCCTCTGGAGCATACTCAACGTTTCCGCCTGGACACCCATCGCAGGTGGTGTAGCCAACCAGTTGCACCTCGCGACCCTGGTAAGGACGGAAAGCGCCCTCTCGTTGCTGCAGCGCGCGCAGGCATTTTCCTCCCGCACAGGTGTGGTACCGATTACAAATGATGATTCCAATCTTTACCGGATCGGCCATAACGCCTCCATTCGAGATATCCGCAACGAACGATGCTACAGAGCAAAGTGCGGTTCATCGAACATAAAGAACCGGAGAGTGGCCACCGCTGCACCTTTTCGGGTCTGGTGAATGGTCTCTTCGCCTTATCGAGGGACACCCCAAGGAGTTGGACTATTGCGAGGTTATCCGGACCCGCCAACACCGGCATTGCCTTGGGCATAAACATCATCAAGGACCCGAGCGGGAAGACCATGATGCATATTGTGTTCACCGACGTCTTCCGCTACGACACAAAACACTGGGTCGGCGTGGCAGCGGAGGAGACGCCGGTGGGGAAGTGAGGAGCCGAGAATGGCATGCGTGGGCAATTAGTCTGGTTCTAACTGCGCCTAATGCTGCCCATTGTGTGACCAAGAGAGTTGGAGGGGCGCGTTGTTGAGAGGAGGTAAAGAGCCACGCAAGCTACCCGAATGAGCGCAAACTCTTAGAGCCCCCTAGCGTAGTATTTCGGTATGGCGGGCTCGACAATAGGTACCAATCAGCACTATGTCCCACAAGCTCTGCTGCGTGGCTTCATCTTCGATGAAAATCGTGAGCAGATTTTCACCTTTGACAAGCAGACTCGTCGATCGTTTCCTACGACCATCAGGAACATCGCAGCGGAACGTGACTTCTATACGGTCGCTGGCTCAGATGTTCTCGATCAGTCGATGAATCGAGCCGATGGCCTCGCTGCCCCCGTTCTACGCATGATTAGGGAGGAGAAAAACCTGCGATTATTGAACGCCATGGATCTCGGGGTACTGGCCGGGTTTGCGGGCCTGCAGATGCTGAGAACTCGCAATATGCTCGAGCAGTGGAGGGACATGGGAATCCAATTCGCCGACCGCTTCGCCCGGATGGGTGATGAGCTGCCGAACGGGTTCGAGGACATCCGCGATCCCGAACGAGCACGCGAGGGCTTCCTCGCCGCGATCCCTCAGCAGGCCGTCACAATGATGCGGAGCCTCCTCAACAAGCACATCTTGCTGCTCGAGAGCGATGGCAGCTTACCGTTTTGGCTATCTGACAACCCGATAACGAAAAACAACACGCTGAATGAAGGAGATGGACTGGTTGGCACATTGGGTTTAGAAGTGCCGGGGATCGAAGTATACCTTCCGGTCAGCTCTCAAATCACCGTGGCCTTCATGAGCCCGCTCGTGACGGCTGCGTACTTGGAAGTGGACACTCAGGCTCGGCGAATGGGTTTCATCAGTCCCGATGCTCACGAATACCTCAGAGCACAGCGCACTGGCAGGCCGATGAAGTTGAGTCGTGATAATGTGCGATTCCAGAATTCTCTACAAGTTCACAACTCTGAACGCTGGGTCTTTTCTTTTGAGGACTCATTCGCGGATGCTGTGGAGATGGTCGAGGGCGGGATCTTGGGCGGTCCTCGGTTGACGATGAACTAACCCCGGTCATTGAGATTATCACGAGCCCCGTCCTAGCTTTGCTAGAGCGGGATAGTTCTTCCTCTCGCATTTCGAAAATCCGGCAATCCGTAAATTCGAAAATTCCTCCCCTCGCGACTCGCGACTATGTACCATACTCTTGCGAACGTTATGCCTTCATCTCTTGTCCACACTTCCGAACGCATCCTCGAGTTCGGTCATCTTCGCGATCTCGTCCGGTTGGTGGCCCACGTCTCGCCCGTGGGAACAACGTCTTGATCATCTACAGCCACCCTCAAGGTAGGAATGCAGTTGTGGACCACCAACCGCTAGACCTTCCCTTTAGCCCCGGATGATCGGTTTGCGCGTAAATCCGCCGACGAGAAAAATCGCGCCACATGCCGCCGTGATTGCGACGTAACGTAGCAGGATGCGGGCGTAGTCCGGGGAGGCGGAGCGGAACAAGCGCGGATGGGTTGGAACTGCTGCCGCGCGACCGGCATCGTCATCCCAAGTGACCTGCGGCACGTTTTGATCCGGCGTTGCCCACTGCCAACCAAGATTAGATGACCAGAGAAATCCGTACACACAGAGCTGTGCCTGCTGGTCTCCGACGGCGTAGATGAGTCGCCACGGCACCCACAAAGAGGCGTACGTGATCAGGACCAGGTATGCGATTAATACCGCCCGTTGAAAGAGATTCATACGTCCTCCTAGGCCGTCACGCCCCATCGTCGTCGCTCTGCTGTTCTTCGAAGACAGAATCCGGCCATGCGTCGCGGCCGATGTGATCCGCGTGAATCTTGATCCCGTCCGCCATGGATAGGGAAGTTTTGAATTTACCGAAGGCGTGCTTGCTGTTCGGCCATTTCTTCGCGATGGCTACTATCTCATAGGCGTACTGCAACGAGATAGGCTTACCACTCTCGTCCAAGTGGGCGCGGATGATCTGGATAGGGCGCCGATGGTCGATGTCATCGCCACGGATGTCCTTAATCAGCCTCTCTAGGCGTTCGATGTTCGCCCGAATAGGCTGTATCCTCACTTGTAACGCGGCAATTTCCTTCTCTGCAAAGTCGATCATTCTCTGATCGTCAGGAGAGATCTGCCGTCTGCGCGGCTTCTGGTCGGTATCCACTTAAGTCTCCTTCTGGTCTATGAGGGCCGGTGGCCCACTTCCCGCCAGCGAATAAACTGTGAGGGCACCCCATATCTGCCAGCAGCGTGTCTAGTCCCACGACATACCTTACAGAGCGTCCCGGGACATCCCTGTAAAGGATGTCATGGGACTGAACAGGCAGTTGGCAGATGTGGGTCTTTTCGCTTCGCGTCTGTGCCCCGCTAAATTCCGCCGATCACTCTACGCTCTTCTTGCTCTCAAACGCGAATGATTTGTTCTTCATCATCCGTTCTTCGTCGTTCAATTCGAAAATCCGACAATCTTCGCTTTAGCTCCAGCAGCTTAGTAGCTCAGCAGCCTCCCCATTCGTCCTTCGTCATTCGTACTTCGTCCTTTCTCCCGCCGTTGTACCATGTGTAGGCGACTGCTTATGCCCTCATCTCTCGTCCACACTTCCGAACGCATCCTCGAGTTCGATCATCTTCGCGATCTCGTCTGCGGATACTGCCAGTCGGCCCTTGGACAGCGCGCCGTGCAGCAGCTTGCGCCCACACAGGATCGTCCATGGATCGAGCGTCAGCAGCAGCTTACCGCTGAAGTCCGCGAATACTTCCGCGCCGGCGGACGCTTCGACTTCTCCGGAATGTGCGATCCCGGCGACACTCTTCATAAGGCGCGCATCCGTGGCGCGACGCTGGAGATGGAAGAACTGCGCGACGTTCTGCTCGTGGTCGATCGTTCGTCGGAGTGGCGCGAGATTGTCCGGCAACCGCCCGCCACGCTCAAGGCAGACTGGCCCGCCGTCACCGCGCTCTCCTCTCGCATCGCCGACTTCCGCGAACTCCAGCGCTACTTCCACGGAAAGTTCCTGCCCGATGGCACGCTCGACGACCGCGCCTCGTCCGCGCTCAACGGCATTCGCCGCGAGATCGAGAAGCAGCGCCGCGCCATTCAGCACTCGCTCCAGGGATACCTGCGGCGGCTCTCCGAAGGCGGCGCCGTGCAGGACGAACTCATCACCATTCGCGGCGAACGCTTCGTCATCCCCGTCAAGATCGAGCAAAAGCGCCGCGTGCAGGGCGTCATTCACGGGACGAGTTCTTCCGGGCAGACGGTCTTCGTCGAACCGCTGGAGACGATTGAGCAAAACAACGATCTCGTTCGCCTGCTGGAAGACGAGCAGGCCGAGATTCATCGCATCCTCACCGAGATGACGATGCGTATCGGCGAGCACTCGCCCGCCATTGCCGAAGCCGTGGACGCGATGGCCGAACTGGAAGCGCAATTTGCCAAGGCGCGTTTCGCCGAGGAGTTCGGCTGCGTGGCCGTGCGCTTCCTCGCCGCAGATGCGGCGGATTCCATCGTCTTGCGCAACGCGCGCCATCCCGTGCTGGAGCGCAACCTGCGCGCCAAGGGACGCTCCGCCGTGCCGCTCACGCTGGAGATGGATAAGGATCACCGCCAGCTCATCATCAGCGGCCCCAACACCGGCGGCAAAACCGTTTCGCTCAAGACCATCGGCCTGCTCGCCCTGATGGCGCAGTCCGGCATGCCCATTCCGGCGGATCGCGCCGAGCTGCCCATCTTCGACGCAGTGCTGGCGGACATTGGCGATTATCAATCTATCGAGCAAAACCTTTCGACCTTCTCCGCCCACGTCACCAACATCGACTTCATCTCGCACACCGCCACCGAGCAATCGCTTGTGCTTCTCGACGAACTCGGCTCAGCGACCGATCCCGAAGAAGGCGCGGCCTTGGCCGTCGCCATCGCGGAACACTTCCGCAATGCCAACGCGCTGACCATCATCTCGACGCATCACACTTCGCTGAAGGTCTATGCCGCCAACTCGCAGGGCGTGATGAATGCTGCCGTCGGCTTCGACGAGCACACGCTCGCGCCGACCTATGAGTTGCGCGTTGGAGTGCCGGGCGCGTCGGCCGGAATCAACATCGCGCAGAAACTCGGGCTTAACTCGAAGATCATCGCCAGCGCCCGCCAGCGCATCAATACCCAGACACTGGACATCGCCCGCTTCCTCGACGAACTGCATTCGCAATTGCGCGAAGCCGAGACCGAGCGCAATCGCCTGCACGTCCGCGAAGAAGAAGTGACGCGCGAGAAGCGCCGTTTGGAATCCGAAGGGCTTAAGGAGCAGCGCGAAAAAATCCGCGAACTCGAGGGCAAGTTGGAGTCGTTGCTGAAGGACTTCGAGTATCACGCGCGCGAGGCCATCAGCGCCGTGCAGGATCGTGCCGCCGCGCAGAAACTTTCGAAGGAAGCCGAGCGTCGCATCTCCAAGGCGCGCCGCGAATTCCGCGAGCAGTTCAACCAGGCCGTGGTGGCCCACACCACAGGCGCCGATCAGGGCGACGAGAACGCGCGTCCGCATGTCGTCCAGCGCGTCAGCCAGGGCGATACCGTGCAGTTGAAGTCCCTGGGACGCACCGGCAAGGTATTGCGCAAACTTGAGGATGAGGCGGTCGAGGTGCAGGTTGGTCCAATGAAGATGCGCGTGCCGCTCGACGACATCGCCGCCGTCATCGCCAGCGCCGCCAATAATCCCGTGCAGGCCGCCCGCGCCAAGGGCATCAGCGTGCAACTCCGTGGCGACGATGAGAACGTTTCCGCGGAGATCAACGTCATCGGGCACAACGTTGATGATGCCACCCGCGAAGTAGAGAAGTTTCTCGACCGTGCGTTTCTCGCCGGACTCTCCCATGTCCGCATCGTGCATGGCTCGGGCATGGGCATCCTGCGCAAGGCGCTCCGCCAATACCTCCAGAAACATCCGCAGGTCGCCAACGTCACCGAACCACCGCAGCAGCAGGGTGGCGCCGGAGCCACCGAGGTCGAGTTGAAGGTGTAGATTTTCCGGTTTTGATCTTGAAACTCGAAACCTGAAACTCGAAACTTCGTCAAAAACAAGGGGGCTTCCCGTGCCTGCTTTTGTCAAGAGGCTCGGTATTCACTGCTTTGCTACTGCCCCGTGTATGAAAAGCCAATACCTTTTGTTACTTTCGATTCACCGGTAACTGATTCTTAACCCCCGCATGTTATGCCGTCGAATACACTGGATCGGTGACAAATCGTCTTCAACAGCAGATCGCGTTCATTCTCGAAATCGACAAATTAAAAACTGTTCTGCGCCAGACACTGCTCACCGACAGCTCGCGTCGCGAGAACTCCGCCGAGCATTCATGGCATCTTGCGATGATGGCCGCATTGCTTACCGAGTACTCCGCCGAGCCTGTTGACGTGGCGCGCGTGATGAAAATGTTGCTGGTGCACGATGTAGTGGAAGTCGATGCCGGCGACACCTTCGCCTACGACGTTGCCGGGAATGCCGACAAGGAAGAGCGCGAGAAACGCGCTGCCGACCGCATTTTTGGCTTACTTCCTGAAGATCAGGCGCGCGAGCTGCGCGCTCTTTGGGATGAGTTCGAAGAGAAAGAGACGGCCGAGTCGAAGTATGCCAACGCACTCGACCGCCTGCAACCGTTGCTGCACAACTCGCAGACCGATGGCGGAACATGGCGCATCCACGGTGTCAGCCGCGCCAAGGTTTATGCCCGCATGGATCCCGTCTGCATGGGAATGCCAGACCTCTGGCCGGTGGTGACGCGGATTATCGAAGAGGCCTGCGGACGCGGTTGGATCAAACCTTAACGTCCCGGAATCTTGTTGCCGTTCACCGTCGTGTAGTCGATCTGCCAGAACCAGCTTTCCGTCACCGCTCCATCCGCGCTGAAATTCATCTTCTGCTGCAACGGCAGCGTCAAGTTGCCCAGCTGCGTGTAATCGCCGAAGTCTTCCTGTAGGTGGAAGTACGCATTTTGCTGTTGATCGTTCTTCGCCCACAGGCCAGTGCCTGCCTGGGTCGCGTTCTCTTCGAGCCGCGGCGGAGCTTTCACATCATAGTTAACTCTGATGAGATGAAATGTTGCCGGATCAAAGTACATCGTAATTTCCAGCGACGAGTCGGCCTTTTTCGGGCGATAAGACAATTGGTAGAGGTCCTTACCATCCACCTTCTTCAATCCCTTAAAGCTTATCGAGCCGCCGTGCAGCTTGGGATCATAGAGCGGCGACGCTACCGAGAGTGGCCCTCCCAACAGGCCATCGCTCACGATCTCCTTGCGCCACCAGAGGAACTGTCCCAGCGGGCTGCGCTCGCCGGGGCGAACGAAGGAAGTTTGCACGTTGCGCCCGTCGTAGACCACTTGCTCATCAGGATAGATTTGCGTATTGAACTTGAGCGCGAACTTAACCTTGTCGCCCTCGGATATCAAGGTCGCCGTGCCCGGAGCTTCATTGCCGCCGCGCAGGGATCGCACGGTTGCCTTGCCCAACCACTCGTAGTATTCGACGGACTTCCGCGCCTCGGGCGTGCCAATCGATGCAAGGTATTTGGCGATGATTTCCTGTGGGGTTGGTTGGGGACCTTCGGCAAACAGTGTTACCGACGTCAGTATCAATGCAATCAAGAAAAACCGCTTCATCAGCTTGGCCTCCAAAAAACGGTAAGCTCATGAGCCTATTCAACAAAGGTGGCGGATGCAACCGAATGCTCGGCGGCCACCGCCACGCGCAGCCCAATTCGGGCAGATGGAATTGCTCACGAGATCCGTTGACGCCGGACGAATTACTCTCCCGGCAGCTTCTGTCCGTTCACAGTCTTGTAATTAACGTCGAACAGCCAATTGCCTGCGTTGCTGTTGTTGGAGGTGTACGTCAGCTTGTAATGAACCGGCAACGTGAGCGGTCCAAGCTGGCGGAAGTCGCTGAAGCTCTCTTCCAAGAGGTAGATGGCGTCCTGCGTGGGCGCGAGTTTGTCGTTGGACGCGGAGCCAATGCCTGACGGAACCACGATCTCGTAGGTCGTCTTGAGATGTCGGAAGTTCACCGCGTCGAAGAGCAATTTGACGGTCAATTCGTCACCGCTGCCCTTGGGACGATAAGAGAGTTGGTAGACGTCTCGCCCATCGAGTTTCTTGACGCCGTCATAACCGATCTTTCCGCCCCGCAGGTTGGCGTCATAGAGAGGCCAGGCCGTGGAAAGTACACCGCCAAAGATACCGTCGCGAAGAATCGACTCTTGCAGGAACAGCAGTTGCGCCATCGGCGAGCGGCTGCCATCGTTGGCGTGGGAGATCATTACCTTTTTACCGTCATACACAAATTGATCGCCGAAATAATACTGCGACTGGAATTTCATCGCGAACTTGACCTTGGTTCCGTCGGAAATGAGCGTTGCCGATCCACTGCCCGCCCCGCCGCGCGTCGTGCGCATATCCGCTGTCCCGGTCCATTCCAGGTAGCTCAGTGTGGCGCGCGCTTCGGGTGTGCCGATTGAAGCGAGGTGTTTAGCGATGATCTCCTGGGGAGTCAACTTCGGAGCCTGCGCGAATAGCAGCGAAGAGCACAATGTAAGAGCAAGTAAGTACAGCCGTTTCATCAAAACCTCCAAATACAGCAAGCCGACGAGAGTACATGGCTGCAACCGCGGATGCAAATGAAACGGAATTCACTTCCCATGATTCGGTCCGATTCGGACTGGGAGGGTTTCGCCGGATCTGTTGCGTCTTCCGTGACGCCGCACTTTCCCTCGTCGTTGCACCGCAAGTCGCTCCGTTGCACAGGATTTCCACAAACTTCGCGCCGATTTCACGGAATCAGCATGTGCGATTCCGCGCGGCTTCATGCACACTAGGCAGGATGGCAAACCCCGGAGATTTTGCGTACACGGTAAAACAGCAGGCTGACATCGTCCGCATCGTGGGCGAGTACGTGAATCTGCGCCGTGCCGGAGCGCAGAATTATTCGGGCCTGTGTCCCTTCCACAACGAGAAGACTCCATCGTTTTCCGTGCATGCCACGCGCCAGTTCTATCACTGCTTCGGTTGCGGAGCGTCCGGCGACGTTTTCAGTTTTGTCCAGAAGATCGAGAACATCACCTTTCCGGAAGCCGTGCGGCTGGTGGCGCAGAAGCTGGGCATCGACCTCCCCAAGATGCAGTTCAACTCGCCGCAGGAAGCGCACGAGGCCAAGGTTCGCGGCGTCCTGCTCGACCTGCATGAGTCGGCGTGCCGCTTTTTCCAGGAGCAGTTGCGAAAGCCGGAAGCGGCCTATGCGCGCGAATACCTTGCGGGACGCGGCTTGAATGCCGAGGCGATCGAGCGCTTTCGCATAGGATTTGCGCCGGAATCGGGCTTCCTGTTGCGTGACCGGCTGAAGGGCGAGGCCGATGAGGATTTGTTGCGCGAGTCGGGGCTCTTCTCATGGAAGGACAAGGAAACGCCTTCCGGCGAAGGCCAAACGCAGAAGTCGGCGCTGTACTCCAAGTTTCGCAATCGCGTGGTGTTTCCTATCTGCAATGAGTCAGGCAAGGTTATTGCCTTTACCGGGAGGACGCTCGCCTCGGATGAGAAGTCTGGCCCAAAGTATCTGAACTCTCCCGAGACGCCGATCTATTCAAAGTCGCGCGTGCTCTTCAATCTGCATCTTGCGAAAGAGGCAATTCGGCGGCTGGATTACGTGATCCTCGTCGAAGGCCAGATGGACTGCATCTCGGTTTTCAACGCCGGCTTCCATAACGTTATCGCCTCGTCGGGCACGGCGTTTACGGAGATACAGGCGAAACTGCTGGCGCGCTTCTCGAAGAAGATCGTAGTGAACTTCGATCCGGACGCCGCCGGCGCGGCTGCCGCCGAGCGTTCGCTGACGCTGCTGGTGGGAGAAGACTTCGAGATCCGCGTCATGACGCTGGAACCCGGTTTCGACCCAGACCTGTTTGTCCGCAAGAAAGGCGTGGCGGCGTATACCGAAGCGCTGCGTCGCGCGCAGAAGTACTTCGACTACCTCATCGAGCGCGCACGCGCGCAGTTCCCGTTGCGCACGCCGGAAGGGAAAGCGAAGGCGCTGAACTACCTGCTGCCTCATATTCAGCGCGTTCCCAGCCGCATTGTGCGCGACGAACTGGCGGCGGACATTGCGCAGAAGTTGCAGATCGATTCGGCGGTGCTGCGCCAGGAACTTCGCCATGTGGCTTCGGCGCGGTCCGCTTCCAAAGTGACGACTCCGCAGGAGGTACAGATTACCGACGCCGAGCGGGTGTTAATCCGCGCGCTGGCTGGAGGACCGGAACTGGCCACCACGTATGTGGATGAAAATGGTGACGAGGCCGTGTTTAATCCCGCCGAACAGGTTCACTACACGCTCGTCTCCGAGCACTTGCACCGCGGGTTGCATACCGAGACGTTGCTGGGCCTGCTGCTGAAGGCGGCCGAAGAGGGCACGGACCCCATGGCCCTGCCGCTGGAAGAGGCAGACCGCAGGCTGCTCGCCTCCGTTCTGATGAGGGACGAGGAGAAGCTGACCCCACATCTTCTGCATGGAGTTGTGGAGGCGCTTCGACGCCGGCATCTGGAGGCACGGCAGCGCGAACTCAAGCATGAAATTGGAGAGGCCGAACGCCGCAACGACATCCAGACGATGACCCGGCTGTTGCAGGAGAAGCTGGAAATCGACAAGGCCCTGCGATTGGTTGTACTTACGCCTGAATAAGGCGCTGGATTATGGCCATGGGTGTGGCAGAACGGCCAAAGGTCGCTTTTGTAAGCAATTGGAATACCAACTACTTAGTGAGAATTGAGTGGATTTTTACCCGCAACCTCTCCTCTCGTGCGACCATCTAATATTGTAGGCAAATCAGCACTGCGGCGGCTGAACGGGTTGGCGCGGCCCAATAACGCGCGATGCGTGCATGATAAAATACGGAAGTTTCTGCCTGTGTCGGCTGCAAAAGCCGACCCCGCCGCAGTGTGCGACTTTGTGGGCAGCCGAAAAAGGCGCCGTTTTTGAAGGATAAACAGTCTTGGCTCTCGACGACAAGTTCGACGACATTAAAAAGCTGATTGATGCAGGCAAGGAAAAGGGATACCTGACCTACAACGAGGTCAACGATCTCCTCCCCAACGACCTGCACTCGGCAGACGATCTCGATGATCTGCTGACGACAATCGGCACGCAGGGCATTGATGTACTGGAAGGCCCTAAGCTACCTTCGGAGAAAAAATTCGAGGACATTGAAGCTGGTGAAGACGTTGAGCTTGACCTGACGCCCGGTGCGCTGGAAAAGACCAACGATCCCGTCCGCATGTATCTGCGCGAGATGGGCACCGTCCCGCTGTTGACGCGCGAAGGCGAAGTAGAAATCGCCAAGCGCATCGAGCGCGGACAGCTTCGTGTGCTGAAAGCGCTTTCGCGCTCTCCGATCATCATCCGCGAGGTCTGCGCCATTGGCGACGACCTGAAGCGCGGCGTTCGCTCCATCAAGGAAATCGTAGTCTTCGACGAAGAGGAGATCACGGAAGACGTGCTCCTCAACCGTCTCAAGGACATCACCGGCCGCATCGACGAGCTGAACAAGCACTACAAGAAATCACAACAGCTCGTGGCAAAGCTGGCCGAGATTCCCGCGAAGGAAAAGAAACGCGCACGAGAATATCGCAAGACCCGCTGGGCCCTCGGTCGTGAACAGGTCCAGGTTTCCAAGGTCATCCGTAAGGTCGGTTTTACTAACTCCGAGCGCAAGCGACTGATTGAGCGCGTCAACAAAACGGTGGAGAGCATGAAGGCTCTCGACCGTCAGACGCACAATCTGGAAACCCGCCTGGAATACACCAAGGGCGAAGAGCCGAAGAAGGAGATCCGCCGCCAGATTCGCACCGTCAAGAGCGACCTGGAACGGATCGAGCAGGAAGCCGGGGCAACGTATCCGGACCTGAAGCGGACGCAGCGCGAGATCATACAGGGCGACATGGACGCCGAGCACGCCAAGCGCGAGCTCATTGAAGCGAACCTCCGCCTGGTGGTCTCCATTGCGAAGAAATACACCAACCGCGGACTGCAATTCCTCGACCTCATCCAGGAAGGCAACATCGGCCTGATGAAGGCGGTGGATAAGTTCGAGTACCGGCGTGGCTACAAGTTCTCGACCTACGCGACGTGGTGGATTCGGCAGGCGATCACGCGCGCCATTGCCGACCAGGCGCGCACCATTCGTATCCCGGTGCACATGATCGAAACCATCAACAAGCTGATCCGCACTTCACGCCAGCTTGTGCAGGAACTGGGACGCGAACC
>Ga0307375_10000238_pt1 | contig 74810 bp, 45 predicted proteins | sample TR1MG_FD_202531 | JGI IMG/M metagenome (GOLD analysis project Ga0307375, IMG submission 202531) | Soil microbial communities from Risofladan, Vaasa, Finland - TR-1 | ecosystem: Environmental > Terrestrial > Soil > Coastal area > Acid sulfate soil | place: Finland: Risofladan, Vaasa | collected... | reverse complement strand
ACTTTCGGGAAATCACCTATAACTGTCTGGTAGTCTGGATTTACTTTGAATTCGGTATTAGCCATCTGATTATTATTAAAGAGTTTCTGTTTTATTGGAGGTCCAACAAATATATGTAATTCTGACTATTTATTATCATCCTCAGTTAGCCGTTTTCCTATAAAGCTTTGATCATAGCCAGACTGCAGGATCTCTTACAATATTATTGATTTAATTTTACACAGACGCCACAGTTCTTCGCTGATTTGGTAACTTTGCAGACTCATTAAATTGAAATGGAAAAGAGAAGACGGCTGCCATCATGGATGAAGATGCAGAGAGCAAGCGGGGAGAGCTATTCAACTGTCAGGAATCTTGTTGCAAAAAATCGTCTCCACACCATATGTACCAGTGGAAATTGTCCCAATATAGGAGAGTGCTGGAATGCCGGAACTGCAACATTTATGATACTTGGTGATATTTGTACAAGGGCATGTAAATTCTGTGCAACAGTAACAGGACGACCACTTCTGCCTGATAAAGGAGAACCCGACAGGCTTGCTGGAGCAGTCCGTTTGCTTAAACTTAAGCATTGTGTTATTACATCTGTCGATCGTGATGATCTGCCTGACGGAGGCTCAGGTCACTGGGCACTCACAATAAAGAGAGTTAAAGAGCTCAACCCGGGTTTGACAATCGAATGTCTGATCCCCGATTTTGACGGCAAGCCGGAGAATATTCAGAGAGTTATTGATGCTTCTCCTGACGTTGTTTCTCACAATATTGAAACAGTAAGAAGGCTGACTCCGCAGATAAGAACAAAAGCAAAATATGACAGAAGCCTCGGGGTTCTTAGCTATATTTCCGGACAGGGTAAGCGAGCAAAGTCGGGATTTATGCTTGGTCTTGGCGAGACAGAAGAGGAGGTACTGCAAACGATAAAGGATATTTTTGAAGCCGGGTGTAAAATCCTCACGATCGGGCAATATCTTCAACCTGCTTTTGGTTATATGGAGGTCGTTGAATATATAACACCTGAAAAATTTGAAGAATACAGGAGAGTTGCTTTAAAAACTGGATTCAGCTTTGTGGAGAGCAGCCCTCTGGTGCGCTCTTCTTTTCATGCAGAAAGGCATGTGAATGCTGAAGAAAATTGATTACTTTTAAGATTTTGTATAGAGCCAAAAATTGAAATATAATATTGAATATAAGGATATTGGTGTAAGAGATTATAAGGAAACCTGGGATTATCAGACAGAAATCTTTGATAAACTTGTCAGCTTCAAAAAGATCTCTGATAAGGTGGCATTAAAGGAAGATCAAAGACCGGCAGGGACACTTATTTTTGTTGAACATCCGCATGTATATACACTCGGTAAGAGCGGCTCTGAAAATAATCTGCTTGTTGATTCCATCCAGCTAAAAGCCAGTGATGCATCATTTTACAAAATTGACAGGGGTGGAGATATAACATACCATGGACCGGGCCAGATAGTAGGCTATCCGATTTTTGACCTTGATGCAATAAATATCGGTCTTAAAGAGTATATTTACAGACTTGAAGAGGCAATTATCCTGACAGTGGCAGAATATGGTCTGAAAGCCTCAAGACTTGAGGGGGGAACAGGTGTATGGCTTGATCCCGGAGTAAAGGGCAAGGCGAGAAAAATATGTGCTATCGGAGTGAGGGCAAGCAGGTATGTTACAATGCATGGATTTGCATTCAATGTCAATACCAGCCTTGATTATTTTAATTTTATAAATCCTTGCGGATTCACCGACAAAGGTGTCACATCGCTTGAAAAAGAGCTTGGCAGCGCCCAGGATTTTGAAAAGGCAAAGGGAATTGTTAAAAGCAAACTGGTAGATATTTTTGATCTGGATATAGTAAATAAATAGTGATGGAAAAGAGATGGGTGATTAAGGAAAGGGGTGATGCAGCAGTAGTAAAACAACTCTCTGCGGATCTGGCCGTCTCCGATTCACTGGCAAACCTTATGGCCCAGCGTGGTATCACTTCAGCCGCTGAAGCTGACGCTTTCTTCAATCCCAGTCTTGACTATCTCCATGATCCTTTCCTCATGAAGGATATGAATATTGCTGTCGACAGGATCTCAACGGCAGTAAAAAAGAATGAAAAAATACTTGTTTATGGCGATTATGATGTTGACGGTACAACAGCAGTTGCTCTGATGTACTCATTCCTTAAAGACCAATATTCAAACGTAATATATTATATACCTGATAGATATAAAGAAGGATACGGCGTGTCATATCAGGGTCTTGACTATGCTCACCAGAATAACTGCAAGGTTATTATAACACTCGACTGTGGTATAAAAGCTGTTGAAAAGGTTAAATATGCCCGTACAAAAGGTCTTGATGTGATCATATGCGATCATCACTATCCTGGTGATGTAATCCCGAAAGCAGTTGCCGTACTTGATCCTAAGCAACCTGGATGCAACTATCCTTATAAGGAACTGTCGGGTTGCGGTGTTGGCTTCAAACTGATACAGGCATATTCACGGGTACATGGAATACCATTCAATGAGATCTTTCACTATCTCGACCTTGTTGCAGTAAGTATTGCTTCAGATATTGTTCCAATAACAGGAGAAAACAGGGTAATGGCCTATTTCGGATTGAAGCAGCTCAATGAGTCGCCACGCACAGGACTGAAGGAGATAATACGTGAGTCGGAAGTAAGTAAGGCATTATCGATTGAAGATGTTGTATTCAAGATAGGACCACGTATCAATGCTGCCGGCAGGATGGAAACAGGCAGTAAGGCCGTTGACCTGCTTGTATCTCTCGATTCTGTACTTGCAACAGGTATCAGCAAGGAGATCAACAATTTCAATATTGAAAGGCGGAATGTGGACCGTTCAATAACAACAGAGGCAATGAGGATGATTGCTGAGGATCAAAGAACAGTCAATTCAAGGACAACGGTTCTTTATAATCCAAACTGGAAGAAGGGAGTAATCGGCATTGTTGCTTCAAGACTCATTGAAACATATTACAGACCTACAGTGATCCTGACCGAATCTAATGGGTTTGCCACAGGATCGGCCCGGTCGGTTCAGGGATATGATCTGTACCAGGCTATTGAAGCCTGTAGTGATCTCCTTGAGAGTTTCGGAGGGCATATGTTTGCAGCAGGCCTTACCTTAAAAAAGGAGAACATCAAACCGTTTATGGAACGGTTTGAACATCACGTGAACAATACTATAACCGAGGATCAGCTTGTGCCAAGGATTTTTATCGATACCGAGCTTGCATTTTCTGAGATCAATGAGGAATATTTAAGGGTAATGAATCAATTTCAGCCTTTTGGTCCGGAAAATATGTCGCCAGTGTTTGTTTCACGTAATATTTTTGATACTGGATCAGCAAAAATGGTAGGATCAAGCGGTGAACATCTGAAACTTGAACTTTGCCAGGAATCAGCCGGATCAAAAAGTTTTTCAGCTATCGCTTTCAGCCAGGCAAACCATTTCGAGTATATTAAAGCCAACAAGCCCTTTGACGTATGCTATTCGATTGAAATGAATGAATTCAGGGGTAACAGGAACCTGCAGCTGAATATCAAGGATATAAAAACTCCAGGTACTATATATTAATCCTTACCTGAAGCTTAAATTCTTCTATGTTCTGATATAACAGACTCGCCTCTTCTTTTGATAAAATTCCATATTTGAAACGTAACTCTGCTTTATCTTTTATTTTCCAGCTTACCATCAAGTAATTTCTGCTTCCATTTCCATATAATGGTGGTATACTGAAACCATATAGAAGATCATTCTCGTAAATATATATCCTTGTATCCCAGTTGTTTGTATTAAAAAGACAAAATCTTACCCAAAGTGTCAGCGGAATGTTTCCAAACCTGTAGTTAATATCCTGAAGCATTACAACTCCTTTAGCCCCTGATTCTTCTGCCCTCTTATAGTAAAACCTTGTCCCCAGGGTCATTTTTGTCAGAGAATAACGGAATATTGATGAAAAGGACCGTGTTGTCAGTTCTTCAAGTCCCGGGATGCTGTTTAATCTGTTGTCGTCAGTCGTTGTGAGAGTGTAATTATAGGCAGCTTCCGCAAGGAATTTATCTGTTGGCACATACCGTCCTCTTATCTCCTTTCTCACATAATATGAAGGAGAACTGTTACGGTATCTCAGCCATGGGTATTCCCGTATCTGGCAACCCCCGCTTATAAAGATGTATTTTGCCGCTTCAAATATAAAGTTGCCAGTGACCGAATTTTCCGATCCTGAAGAGGAACTGCTTCCGGGACCTTTTCCATGAAGGCTTATAAATCCATTTTCATAGCACCTGTAAAGGAGGTTGATGCTCAGCCTGTTGGAGGGCCGTAATGTAAATCCCTGGATAATTGAATATCTAAAATATTCATTAACAGACATTTCGCCATATAAAAGCATTCTGCTGATAAGTGTGTTATAATAAAATGAATAGACAGAATTGCTTTTACCTGAGAAGCTGAATAATGTTGCAGGATCATCCTTTATAACCGGGAAAGGAAGTGAAAGCCACTCCTGCGACCAGGTTGTCCCGGCCCTGAAGTTACTTCGATTGTATGAGATGTTTATACCGTATACCATATCGGTCAGAGAGTCTTTCTTTTTTAATGTTGAAGTTGTATTATGTAACCCTGAGGTATAAAAAGCCCTGACTGATTCAATTTTATCAGATGAGGGTTCCAGTGAGGCATCGACAGCATTCTTTGAATAGAAAAGCGCTACCTCCAGGTTTTTAAAAGACAATTCTGCTCCGGCTCCTCTGAAGTACCTGTTCTCATCGGTGGAGGTATAAGGTCTGATCTCACTTCTGGCCGACATAAATCCGGGGGAAAGCAGTGAAAGACCATTTCGCAGATTTGTGTTTATATTTGATCCCTGTCCGAAACGAGCAGAGTAGTCACCTATAATAATTCGTTTTATCAATCCTTTACCGTTATAAGCAAAATGGCCGGATATCATATCTGGAAGCGGTGGATTACCGTTAAGAAATTTTTCGCCGGGATCCTTCTCTGCCACCAGTCCACCGGAAAATTCACCTGCCGTGAACCTGTATTTTGTGAGTATTCTCAGAGGTGATCCCAGCCATGCTGAGTCGTGGTCGCTTGTTTTCCAGGTAAGATTTGTCAAAAAGTTGTTCCTCCATCGAGGATGGAGAGACTCATTTTTTTGTTTGTCATCCAGGGTTACAAAGAGAGATACCATCATTGCAGTTTCCCTGTCATATCCGGGAAGGTTTGGTAATTCGTAGAGGGAGACTAATTTGCCGGTAGAGCGTATGTAATCGGCAAGTACTTTAACCTGGAAATCTGAAAGGAAGAAAAGTCTGGATATTTCATTTTCATCTGCAGAGTTGATATTGACCGGATTCTCAGTAAGCTCATAAAGGTTTTCAATATACATTCCTATAGCTTCAGGATCGGAATCATCTGAGGCAAGCTCCTCGGCAATTGAGATTATTGATTCGGAAAGCCTTGCCTCCTGGCAAAATCCAAATAATGGCAATGGTGTTAGAAATATTATTGATAGTGCTTTTCTTATCATATAAGTGAACTACTATAATTTTTTTGGTACACAGAAATACACAGAGTCCCGATAGCTATATATTTCTTCACAATTTATGTAACAACTTCCACCGGGCTTATCATTGCTTGAATTACATTAGTTTATTGTTCAAATGAATTATTTTAATGTCCTTCTACATTCATATAAACATATCTATATAAGAATGATTCATATACCGAAGGAGATTCCTCATTCATCCCGCTCTGGCGGGATTCATTCGGAATGACAGTTCATTTTGACGTAGAGGGGGAAAGAAGCGGCGATTCGCCATAGCAAATTGGAGAAAGAAAAATTGTATTTGCGAATCGCCGCTTCTTTCCCCAGCATTTCTCTTTAATCCTGTCATTCCGAGTCCCGATTTATCGGGACGAGGAATCTTATACACCCATTGAATAATACAATTGAAAAATACAAATCCGGTATTTTTGTTACCACAATTCTGATGTATGACATAGCTATCGGGACTCTGTGTCACTCTGTGTGAGTTCTTAAATTATTTATCTATTATTTCTTTTAATGGATTTTGAAGATCAATGAAGCTGAAGAGGTAATCCCCAGTTTTTCATGTGTGGCAAAGGCAAGGTCCATCTTTACGAATTTTGCAAAGTATCCGAATCCGAAAGTGAATGAGTTATTCTCTGTATTGAAGCCGCTCCTGAGCCAGAATTTCTTAAGCATCTCATATTCAAAGCCCATTTTAAGATTAATATTGCTACCGGTACTCATTACAGCCTCAGCTCCGGCAAACAGAAGATTATTCAGCCTGGTCCCTGCCCCGGCACTAAGTGTGGTCTCCATATTGCGCTTTCTTAATGAGGCTGGTACCGGATTGAAGATATGAATCCCTATTGTAGTATTTTCAGTAGCTGAAATGATGATGCCTGCCTCACCTGTAACGTGATGAATATCATCATACTCCCCCGGTGCCATTTCTGCAAAATAATCCACCTGCGCTCCTGCTGAAAGCTTTTCAGAAAGTCTTATTCCACAGGCCAGCCCTGTCATATTACGTTTGAAATCAGCATATCCGAAATTAGAATAGACCAATCCCAGTGATGTTTTTCCTGACGGAATAATCACTCCGGCTGATCGTGTTCCCAGCTGGCTGATATTAAACCTGTTATTGTAATTTATCGCAAAGAGTAATGAATTGTTCTGTGCAAGGAGCGCCTGGTTGTGAAATGAGGACCAGAAACCTGTCTTTGCGACACAAAGATTCCCTGCACCTGCTTCACCAGCACCGGCAGATAAATGATAATAATCAATACCTGAGGTGTTTAAAGAGATGAGTATAAATAAAACAGAAACAGATAATTTGTGCAGCGAGCCCAACTGTTTCGAAATATATTACCAAGATAATAAAAATCAATTTATCAATAAAATATTTTGGTATAAATCCAATTAAAGGTTATGAGCTATGCGTTTAATGTCTGTTCCTGATATAGATTTCAGGATTCAGTTCTTTGCATCTAAAGAAATAATTATGATATTGTACATCAAATTAATTCAGGAAGCCAAAATCTCATCATTATGTTAAAGAAAACCTCTGTCTTAGGAAGCATCTCCCTGTTATTTATTCTGAACTTCTGTTCCGGACCTAAAAGCAATGAGACCCTGACCATTGACCTGTCACAAAGCAGGGAATCAATATCACCGTATATCTATGGACAATTCATTGAACATCTTGGAAGATGTATTTATGGGGGTATATGGGCAGAAATGATTGAAGACAGGAAATTCTTCTATCCGGTCACGGATAAGTATCAGCCATGGGGTACCAGGACAGATGAGTACTGGAATGCCGGGGAGTTCAAAATTCTTACGGCTTCTCCCTGGAAAACTATTGGAAAAAAGGGCAAAATAAAGATGTCGGGGAAAAATCCATTCACAGGGGATCATACACCCGAGATAGCTTTGTTGGTTAAAGATCCGGCAGGGATATCTCAGGAGGGACTTTATTTAAGAAAAGATCTTACATATAATGGGAGAATCGTTCTTTCAGCAACAAATAAAGCATCAAAAGTTAAGCTTGCCATCTACTCAGGGAAATTTCTTCTCTTTGATATTACTGAGATTTCAGATCTGCCAGCAGATTATAAGACTTTTGAATTCAGTTTCACTTCTGACAGGGAGATCGAAAATGCTTCAATTCAGATTACCGGCGTGGGTAAGGGTACCTTCAGAATAGGAACCGTGTCATTAATGCCTGGTGATAATATTAACGGGTTTAACAAGGCTGTTATAGCATATTTAAAGGAACTGAACTCACCTGTTTACAGATGGCCGGGTGGAAACTTTGTCAGTGGCTATAACTGGAGAGATGGTATTGGTGACCGCGACAAGAGACCTCCCCGCAAAAACCCTGCATGGACAGGTATTGAGCACAATGATGTTGGAATACATGAGTTTATGGAGCTTTGCAGGCTTCTTGATACAGAACCTTATGTTGCTGTAAATACCGGCCTCGGAACTGTTGAAGAAATTGCAAAACAGGTTGAGTATATTAATGGGGCAGAAACAACAGAGCAGGGTAAGCTAAGATCGGAGAATGGACATGCTGAGCCTTTCGGTGTTAAGTTCTGGGCTGTAGGAAATGAGATGTACGGTGACTGGCAGCTGGGTCACATACCGTTATCAGAATATGTTAAAAAACATATTTCTGTGGTTGAAGCAATGAGGAAAGCCGACCCTTCCATAAAACTGGTAGGAGTAGGAGCTGTAGGTGAATGGAGCAGAACCATGCTTACCGAGGGGGGCGATTATATGGATCTGCTTAGCGAACATATCTATTGTCAGGATCTGCCTGATGTCAAAGCTCATGTATCGCAGATTAAGGATAATATAAAACGCGTGGCTGACGAGCACAGAAAATATCGTAGCGAGATCCCTGGTCTGGAAAATAAAGATATCCGTATTGCTATGGATGAATGGAATTACTGGTACGGCGATTATATCTATGGGGAGCTTGGATGCCGTTATTTCTGGAGGGACGGACTGGGCATTGCTGCAGGATTGCATGAATACTTCAGGAACAGCGATATTTACTATATGGCTAACTATGCACAGACAGTAAATGTTATTGGAGCTATCAAGACAACCAAGAAAGATGTTCAGTTCGAAACAACAGGCATCATACTCAGGTTATACAGGGAGCATTTCGGACAGAAACCTGTTGAATTACTTGGGTATAATGGGCCCCTTGACATCTCAGCCGCAATTGATACTGTTAATAACCTGCTGACTATTGGAGTGGTCAATTGTGACTCTCTTGGTCACGATTTCAATATAGAATACCTGAACGGAAAGATAACGGGAGTGGATAATTGTTATAAGGTTTCCAATCCTGATCCCATGTCATTCAATGAACCAGGTCAGGGAAGAAATGTGGATATAAGAGAAGCTGAATGGGAATCAACCGGCTACATTGCTGTTGATCCCATGACAGTATTACTTTATAAATATAGATTGAAATAGCTGAGACTGATAAAACTATTCAAAAAATCAGAAGATTTTAATTTGTTTTATACTGGAACTTAACAGCCTTAAGGTCTTCATTAGCCTGTACAATCTTCTTTTTGAGTGACTCCTTGTATTTGATTACCTCTGCCATAACATTCTCATCGCCTGTGGCAATAATCTGTGCAGCAAGTATTCCTGCGTTCTGAGCTCCATTTATCCCAACAGTGGCAACCGGAATTCCGGGAGGCATCTGAACAATTGCAAGAAGTGCATCCAATCCTTCAAGTGATGCTTTTATTGGAACACCAATCACGGGCAATGTCGTCATGGAGGCTATTACTCCGGGAAGGTGAGCAGCCATACCTGCAGCTGCAATTATAACTTTAATTCCTCTGCCTGCTGCACCCTTTGCGAACTTCTCAACCTCTTCGGGAGTTCTGTGAGCCGAAAGGGCATTTATTTCAAAAGGAATTTTGAATGTGTTTAATACCTCTGCTGCTTTTTCCATTACTGGCATGTCTGAAGTGCTGCCCATTATGATACTTACTACAGGTTCCATATAATTTAATTAATTTAACTTACTGATCAGGACAAAAATAAGCTATTATTTTTATATTTTCGCTGCGTTAATAATTGAAGCCTGTCATCATGAAGGAAATCCGTATCCTCGACAAAAATTTCAGGGAAATGATCACCGAGGAGGCTATCGGGATGAGAATCGCCGAACTGGCTGACCAGATGAACGTGGATCTGAAGGACAAGGATATTGTCTTCCTGGGAATACTTAACGGAGCATTTTTGTTTGCTGCTGACCTTTTCAGGCAACTTAAGATTGAAGCCAGAATTTCATTTATTAAGCTCGCATCGTACCACGGTACAACTTCTCAGGGGGTAATTAAAGAACTAATCGGGTGGAATGAAGATATCAAAAATAAAAGCATTGTTGTAATTGAAGATATTGTTGATACAGGTAATACATTGGAAAGAATTGTTGATGAGCTGGTTATTCGAAAAGCTTATGAAATTAAAATTGCAACCCTCTTATACAAGCCGGATGCCTACAGGAAGGTCATCCATCTGGACTATGTAGGATTTGAAATACCTAACGATTTTGTAGTAGGTTATGGTCTTGATTATGACGGTTATGGACGTAATTTGCCTTCGGTATATACACTAATACAATAAATGAACAAAATTTAAATTTACATTACTCTATGGTTAATTTTCTGATTTTCGGCCCTCCGGGCTCAGGCAAGGGAACTCAATCAGTCATGCTGGCTGAGAAATTCAATCTTCTTCATCTCTCGACAGGTGATATGCTGCGTGCTGAAATTGCTGCAGGTACAGAACTAGGTTTAAAAATGAGCCGGATAATGTCGAAAGGTGAACTGGTACCTGATGAGGTGGTAATTGAGATGATTGCTGTTAAGATAGACAGTACAAAGGACAAAGCAGGATTCCTTTTTGACGGATTCCCCCGTACTGTTGCCCAGATTGTTGCTCTTGAGAAGATGCTTAATGACCGCGGCATGAAAATCGACAGCATGCTGGTACTGGATGTGGACCATGATGAACTTGTAAAGAGACTTATAGCCCGCGCCGAACTCTCAGGAAGACCTGATGACAAAGATCCGTCGGTGATTGAAAACAGGATTGATGTTTATAAGGAGAAGACAGAGCCAATTATTGATTATTGCAGCAAAAAAGGACTTTATCAGCCGGTTAACGGTGTTGGCAGTATTGACGACATCTTTGTAAGGCTCTCAGACCATATGGTAAAATTAGTTTAAAATAATCCTTTGTGGATCTCTGTGTAACAAAAAAGAACTAACACAGAGTTTCAATGAGGACCACTGAGTAACACAGAGAAAAATATATCAGATGACCCAGTCAAACTTCGTCGATTATGTAAAGATCTATTGCCGCTCTGGTAAAGGAGGTGGCGGATCGGCACATTTCAGAAGAGAGAAGTTTGAACCAAAGGGGGGACCGGATGGTGGTGACGGAGGCCGTGGAGGACATATCATCCTGGAAGGCAATGACCAGATGTGGACCCTGCTGCACCTTAAATACCAGCGACATATTTTTGCAGGAAATGGTGAGAACGGAGGCAAACAACAATCAACAGGTGCTGATGGCAAGGATGTGATTGTACAGGTGCCACTCGGGACAGTTGCAAAAAATGCATCGACAGGAGATCTTATTTTTGAAATAACCGGGCACGGTGAGAAAAAAATAATTGCAAAGGGAGGAAGAGGAGGACAGGGTAATGTCCATTTCAAATCAGCAACTCACCAGGCACCAAGATATGCACAGCCGGGAGAACCCGGAGTTGAGGATGAATATATTCTTGAACTTAAAATACTGGCCGACGTTGGACTGGTAGGTTTCCCGAATGCTGGGAAATCCACACTCCTTTCTGTGGTTTCAGCAGCTAAGCCAAAGATTGCAGACTATGCTTTTACTACCCTTGTTCCAAATCTTGGAATTGTAAGCTACAGGGACGATAAGTCATTTGTAATGGCTGATATACCGGGTATTATTGAAGGTGCTCATGAGGGAAAAGGTCTGGGGATAAGATTCCTCAGACATATTGAGAGAAATTCAATGCTCCTTTTCATGGTCCCTGCCGATAGTAGAAATATCATGGAAGAGTATGAGATCCTTATTAATGAGCTCAGAGAATATAACCCAGAACTGCTTGATAAAAAGAGACTTCTTGCTATAACAAAATCAGATATGCTCGATGAGGAACTGATGAATGAGATCAGGAGAGATCTTCCTGACATACCGCGGGTATTTATTTCATCGGTTACTAACTATGGAATCACTACACTCAAGGATATGATCTGGAGTGTCCTTAATCACTAAACTCAGAATTTATGCTAATAAGGTTGGATCAGCAGCTTCTATTATACCTTAATTCCATTAATTCACCTTTCTGGGATGAAGTAATGTATGCAATAAGCGGAAAGTTGATATGGATCCCTTTATACCTGGCGATACTGGGCTATCTGGGAATAAAATATCAAAGGAGGTTTCTGGTAATTTTTCTCTTCGTCATACTGGGAATCACAATCGCTGATCAGACCTCAGTTCATTTTTTCAAGAATGTGTTTCACAGGCTCAGGCCATGTCATGAACCCGCTCTTGAGGGGCTTGTTCATCTGGTCAGGGGAGAATGCGGAGGATTATACGGATTTGTATCATCACATGCGACCAACTCATTCTTTGTTGCCATGTTCAGCCTCCTCTTTATAAGGAAGAGATGGTTTTCAATTTCAATTATATTATGGGCACTGGTTATTGGATACAGCAGGATTTACCTTGGGGTGCATTATCCGGGTGATGTTCTCTGCGGTTCAATCTTAGGGGCAATGATCGGATGGGGCGTGTATAGTCTGTATGTTTATACTGATAAGAGTATACTGCAGAAGAAAGCATTCTTTACCTAGATTATAATGCGTTGTATTACACTTCAGTCATATGACCCTTTTTTTTATCTTGCATCAGAAGAGCATCTTCTCAGGAACACCAGTGATGAGTATTTAATACTCGCTATAAATTCACCTTCAGTAATAATTGGCAAGCATCAGTCGCCTCACCGTGAGGTAAATACTGAGTTTGTTGTGAAAAATAATATACCTGTTATAAGAAGAATTTCAGGTGGCGGAACTGTATTTCATGATATGGGGAATCTCAATTTTACTTTTATCATGAACAGTAAACCTGGTAAGCAGGTGGATTTTCGGAGGTATACAGAACCGGTTATAGACTTTCTGGGTACACTTGGCGTTGAGGCGAAATTTGAAGGTAAAAATGATATCAGGATTAATGGACTGAAGATATCAGGAAATGCCGAACATGTACACCGTAACAGAGTACTTCACCATGGCACCCTTCTCTTCAGTTCTGATTTGGATTTGCTGAGAAATTCATTAAGGAAAGATACATCGTGCTATAAAACAAGAGCCGTTGATTCCAATCCTTCTTCTGTATCAAACCTGAACCGGTTTCTGCCTTCTGTAAAGGATATTAACGATTTCAAGGAGTTAATGATTATTTATTTTATGAAGAAGATCCCCGGTATTGAAAACTTACAACTCCCGGATGATAATAAAAAGGAAATCACATTATTGGCAGACTCCAAATTCAGGAAATGGGAATGGAATTATGCCTATGGGCCTGATTATCAATTTATCAGACAATTTGATTATCAGGGTATTCGGGTTGAATGCAGGTTGAAGGTAAAAGCTGGTGTGATTCAGGAGTCTTTTATCAGTGGAAGCAGACTTCTTGAACAGGCTGCTCAGAGACTGGTTGGTGTGCGACATATGCCTGAAGAGATGGAGAGAGTAATTTTAAATGAAAATATTACCGGACTGGAAATTTTTAGCTTCTTTTGATAAAAATTAAATAGAAAACAGATACTGATTTTTTTAAGAATGGATGTCCTTATATCATTGATTGTATGGATTGCAGGAGTTACCTTAATGCTGCTGCTCTTCCCGGTTTCTTTTCTTATATGGCTGATTGTTCTTCCATTTGACAGGGAGAGAGTAGTAATTCACAGGATACTTATATGGCAGAGTATTATATCTAAATTCCTGATCCCTGTTAAAAGCTTCAGGGCTGAAGGAAAAGAGAAGGGATTGAAGGATACCACTTATATTGTGATTTCCAACCATCAGTCAATCATTGATATTCTTTATATGAATAGTCTTGGTTACCGTTATAAATGGATATCCAAGATTGAAAATTCCAGGATCCCCTTCCTTGGATGGTATCTCAGGATGGCAAATTATATTTTAATTGACAGGGGTAACGAAGAGAGCAAAATTGCAATGCTTGAAAGATCTCTGAAGTGTCTTAAGAATAACACATCAATAATGATCTTTCCTGAAGGGACAAGATCGCGGAATGGAGAAATAGGATTTTTCAAGAGAGGGGCATTTCAGCTTGCCATTGAGGCAGGTATCCCCCTTCTGCCGGTTGTAATCGATGGCACCGGTGGCATCCTTCCGAAGCAAGGATTTATATTTGGCACAGGTCACGATGTTAGACTCAAGGTTCTAGCTCCTGTTCATCCCGGGCAATTTGGGACAGACAATCCTGATGAGCTTGCATTAAATTTATCAGCATTAATGAAAGAGACACTGGCCGGGATGAGAAAAAATTAATCTTAAGTATGAGTTATACGGAATCATACCGGCGACTATTAAACCGCATGGGTTATTACGATTACCAGAGTGGACTTATTTATCGACACCTTAACCAGGAATCCGGCTGGGACAGTCATCTAGAGAAATGCAGAAGCTATATTATCAGGGCTATAGATATTTATAAACCTGAGAAAGTGACAGTTCTTGGAAGCGGCTGGCTGCTTGAACTTCCCATAGCTGAAATGGTTGAAAGAACAGGTAAGGTCTCACTTGTTGATATCATTCATCCCCCTGATGTGATAAAGCAGGCTGGAGAAATTTCCAATGTGGAACTTATTGAAAGTGATGTTACCGGGGGATTGGTAGAGCAGTTAGAGAAAAAAATAAGAAGTCACACTATTTTCAGAAAAACTGATAATCTCAAAGGAATAATTATCCCTGAATACATACCCGAAAGTGACCCCGGAATGATAATTTCTTTAAACCTGATAACGCAGCTTGAAATATTACCGGTACGATATCTCAGGAAAAAAGCACTAATCAGCGAGGATGAATTGTTTCTGTTCAGAAAAGCTATCCAGGAGAGCCATATCAGATTTATGTCAAAATACAGATCAGTGCTGATTACTGATTTCGAGGAGGTTATCTCTGGAAGGTCAGGTGATGCCAAAAGGATTCCCACTCTAATTGCCGAATTACCGACCGGCAATGCCAGGGAACAATGGACCTGGAATTTCGATCTTAAGGGGACTGATTTTTATAACAGCAGGAGTGTGATGCACGTTGTTGCTGTTACATTATGATATTATGGTAGCAGAAGGACTGTTTAAAAAATATACGAAAGCTGCTGAAGAGTTCAGGTTATTGACTCTTCAGCAGGACCGGAAGTTGTTCCTTCTTTCAATGTTAAGACTTTTATGTTTTGCCGGAGGTTTTTTCCTGAGTTGGTATAGTTTTAACCTGGGCATTGCACAGGGAATTCTGGTATTACTATTATCCCTGTTGCTTTTTGTATGGCTGCTTAAGCTCTATTCTGATCATACTGAAAAGAGAGACTTTTTGAATAATCTTTCGGAAATAAACTCAAGGGAAGCCAGGGCAATGGACGGAGATACATCCTTCTTTGCTTCCGGAGCTGAGTTTTCTGATAAGGACCATCCGTTCTCAAGTGACATTGATATTTTCGGAAGTACGTCTGTGTTTCAGTATCTGAACAGAACAGTTACTAGCTATGGAAGGGAGATTCTTGCCAACTGGGTTTCCAACCCTTACCTGCTTTCCCCAAATATCCTGAAGAGGCAGGAGACCATAAAAGAGCTGGCCGGAAAGGAGCAATGGAGACAGGAATTTATGGCAAAAGGGTATAAAAATCCTCTTGAAAAAAAGGAGATATCTTTACTTCTCGACTGGCTTAATGAAGATGGTGAATATGCAACATCCACCTTTAAAAGGTACTTGGTAATCATCCTTCCGGGTACGGCATTAATATTTCTGTTTCTTCTGATTGCAGGGATTCTGCCATATTCAGCATTTATATTTATCTTTCTGGTCAACCTTTTATTTGTAGCCGCAGGACTAAAGAAAACTAACAGGATCCACAGCATCCTTACCAGGAAATATTATTTTCTGTTATCTATGGACAGTTTATTAAGCTCCTTTGGAAAAGAGATGTTTAATTCTGAAATTCTGAAGGAGATAAAGGAAAAAATAACAGGAAAAGGAGTCTCGGCATCTGTATCTGTCAGAAAGCTTGGCAGACTCATTCAGTCATTCGACACAAGGTTGAATATGTTTGTAGGGATTATTTTAAACGGCTTACTGTTGTGGGATTATCAGAATATCAGGAGACTTGAAATGTGGAAGTCGGAATACAAAGCTCATTTTCCTGTATGGCTTGACATGCTGGGAGAGGTTGATGCATTTATCAGTCTTGGAAATTATGCATTTAATAATCCGGGATTTTCATATCCTGTGTTGTCTTCATCTGACGAAATGTTTTCTGCAACTAATATCGGACATCCTCTTATCAAATCAGGAGATCGTGTCTGTAATGATTTTATAATTCCGAAAAGAGGGAGCGTTGGTATTATTACCGGGGCCAACATGGCCGGGAAAAGCACATTTCTGAGAACAATAGCTGTAAATTACATATTTGCTATGATTGGAGCTCCTGTATGTGCATCTGAAATGAAATTCAGGCCTGTTATGTTATTTACAAGCATGAGAACAACCGACTCATTATCAGATCATGAGTCATATTTCTATGCAGAATTAAAGAGGCTGAAACATCTTAAGCTGCTGGTTGATAAGGGCGAACCAGTTATGTTTATCCTGGATGAAATACTTAAGGGTACCAATTCAGCTGATAAAAGCACCGGGTCGAAGCTTTTTATAAAACGGCTTATTGTTTCAGGCGGAACAGGAATTATTGCCACTCATGATATATCAATAGGTGAGATGGAAGCTGTATATCCTTTCAAAATTTTCAATAAATGCTTTGAGGTTGAGATAGATGGAGAAGATATAAGGTTCGATTATATCCTTCGGGATGGGATTACGAACAAGATGAATGCTGCCCTTCTGATGAAACAGATGGGAATTCTGGATTAGAACCGGCTTTTATCAACAAAATTAGAATTTTAGCTCCCTGAATAACTGATTGAATCATTTGTAAATGTAAGGTCTGATCCCTCTTTTGTGCCAAAAATCAGCTCTTTTGTTGAAAAATTCAGAGATAACGCCAGCTTCTTATTCTTATATTTGCGCAAATTTCTCTTAAAATGTCAGTCGGTTATTCTGAAGAACATATAAAAACCCTGGAATGGAGGGAACATATCAGGCTCAGGCCTGGAATGTATATTGGAAAGCTCGGTGATGGCTCTTCCCAGGATGATGGTATCTACGTACTTCTTAAGGAGGTCATGGATAATGCCATCGATGAATATATGATGGGTAACGGGAAGAAGATAGATGTTTCCATCACAGGCAGGGAAGTGAGAGTGCGTGATTATGGCAGGGGTATTCCGCTTGGAAAGGTTCTGGATGTAGTTTCAAGAATGAACACAGGTGCCAAATATGATTCCAAGGCATTCAAAAAATCTGTAGGGCTTAATGGTGTTGGTGTTAAGGCTGTTAATGCCCTTTCCGGAAAGTTCTTAATAAGGTCCTTCCGTGATGGACAGGTTAAGGCAATAGAATTTGAGCATGGGCTGACTAAAAACGACCTTCCCCTTACCGCTTCCCGGGAAGAAAACGGAGTGGAGGTAATCTTTGAACCTGATGAAGAGATGTTTGGCAACTATTTTTACATCTCTGAGTACGTAGATTCGATGATGAAAAACTACGTCTACCTGAATGCCGGCCTTATTATCAATTTCAACGGTAATAAATTCATTTCACGAAACGGACTGGCCGACCTTCTCAATGAGAATATGAGTAAGGAAGGGCTTTATCCGCTGATCCATCTGAAGGGTGATGACATAGAGATTGCCTTTTCACACGGACTACAGTACGGTGAGGATTATTACAGTTTTGTTAACGGCCAGAATACTACCCAGGGAGGAACTCACCTTATAGTTTTTCGCGAGGCGCTGGTAAAGACTATCAGGGAATTTTTCAAAAAGGATTTTGATCCGGCTGATATAAAGTCATCAATAATAGCAGCCATAAGTATTAAGGTTGAGGAGCCAATATTTGAATCGCAGACCAAGACAAAACTCGGATCCAAGGATATGGGTCCGGCAGGACCTTCAGTAAGGAACTTCATTTCGGAGTTTCTTAAAAAGCAGCTGGATGATTATCTTCATAAAAATCCTGAAACTGCAAGGATTATACTGAAAAAGATACAGGATGCAGAGAAAGAGAGAAAAGCAATTTCTTCTATCCAGAAACTTGCAAGAGACAGAGCAAAAAAGGTCAGTCTTCACAATAAAAAGCTCCGTGATTGCAGAACGCATTACAACGGCAATGATACAAATAAGCTCGATTCAACATTGTTCATAACTGAAGGTGACTCGGCAAGCGGATCAATTACAAAATCAAGAAATGTTGAGACACAAGCTGTATTCAGCCTCAGAGGTAAACCGTTGAACTCATACGGGCTTACCAAGAAGATAGTTTATGAGAACGAAGAATTCAACCTGCTGCAGGCAGCACTTAATATAGAAGATGGTATTGAAAACCTGAGATATAACAATGTTGTTATTGCAACTGATGCTGATGTTGACGGGATGCATATAAGGCTCCTTCTTCTTACTTTCTTTCTTCAGTTTTTTCCGGATCTTGTAAAAAAGGGACATGTCTACATCCTTCAGACACCTCTTTTCCGGGTGAGAAATAAAAAAGAGACAAGGTATTGTTATTCACCTGAGGAAAAGGCAAAGGCAATAAAGGCCCTCGGTCCAAATCCTGAAATTACACGATTCAAGGGGCTGGGTGAAATATCTCCTGATGAATTCAGGCATTTCATAGGAAAGGATATGAGGCTGGAACCTGTACGCATGAAAAGAGATGACCTGGTAAACGGGTACCTGGAATTTTTTATGGGGAAGAATACTCCTGAGAGACAGGATTTTATTATAGACAATCTGAAAGTTGAGGATGATAAAGTGGAAGAGGAAATCCATCTGTAGCAATATTTGACATTGCAGTTTTTATATGGGAGAAAAGGATTTTGATTTAAACAATATTGAGGGTCAGGACCAGGCCCCGGATGGGCCGGGTGCACTTCATTCTGTAACAGTTTTGTCAGGCATGTACCAGAACTGGTTTCTTGAATATGCCTCCTATGTTATTCTTGAGAGGGCTGTTCCTCACCTGAATGATGGGCTTAAACCAGTACAGAGACGCATCCTCCATTCCATGAAGCGGATGGATGATGGCCGTTATAACAAGGTGGCCAATATTATAGGGCATACGATGCAATTTCATCCGCATGGTGATGCCTCCATTGGCGATGCCCTTGTTCAGATAGGACAGAAAGAACTCTTAGTCGAAGCCCAGGGAAACTGGGGTAACCTGCTTACCGGTGATGGTGCTGCTGCACCAAGGTATATTGAGGCGAGGCTTTCTAAGTTCGCGCTTGAGGTAGTTTTCAATTCTAAAACAACAGAATGGAAATCATCATACGATGGCAGAAATAAGGAACCAGTAACACTTCCTGTAAAATTTCCGCTGCTTCTTGCGCAGGGAGGCGAAGGTATTGCTGTTGGACTTGCATCTAAAATATTACCACATAACTTCAATGAGCTTATAGATGCTTCAATTGATCACCTGCAGGGTAAGGATTTTGTTATATATCCCGATTTTCCGACTGGCGGATTAATTGATGTGTCAAAATATAATGACGGTCAGAGGGGAGGCGCCATCAAAGTCAGAGCAAAGATTGAAAAGATTGACAAAAAGGCGTTGGTTATTACTGAGATACCTTATGGTAAAACAACCAGTACCCTTATTGAATCCATAATTAAGGCTAATGACAAAGGTAAGATAAAGATCAAAAAAATAGATGATAACACTTCATCTGATGTTGAGATAGTTATTCATCTTATTCCCGGGGTCTCTCCCGACAAAACCATCGATGCCCTTTATGCACTGACCGACTGTGAATACTCAATATCGCCAAATACCTGTGTGATTGTTGATGATAAACCCTCATTCATGGGTGTCAGCACTATTCTTAAGCATTCCGCTGACAAAACTGTTGAACTGCTCAAAATAGAGCTTGAAATCAGAAGGGATGAACTGCAGGAAGAATGGCATATGTCTTCACTCGAAAAGATTTTCATAGAGAAAAGAATCTATCGGGATATTGAAGAGGTTGATACCTGGGAAGGTGTCATTACTGCAATCGATAATGGTCTGAAGCCTTATAAGAAATTGCTGCTCAGAGAAGTAACACGTGAAGATATTATTCAGCTCACTGAGATCAGGATAAAAAGGATTTCAAAATACGACGTTAAGAAAGCTGATGAGCATATAAAAGGAATTGAAAGTGAACTTGAAGAGGTGAAAAATCACCTTAAGAATATTATACCCTTTGCCATAAATTATTTCAAGCAGATTAAGAAAAAATACGGAAAAGGGAGAGAACGAAAAACTGAGATCAGAAGTTTTGATACTATTGAAGCAACAAAGGTGGTTGCCAACAATGCCAAGCTTTATATTAACTACAAGGAAGGCTTCCTGGGTACGGGCCTCAGAAAAGATGAATTTGTATGTGATTGTTCTGATATTGATGATATCATAGTTATCAGAAAAGACGGAGGTTATCTTATAACTAAGGTTGCTGAAAAGGTTTTTGTCGGTAGCGATATTCTTTATGCACAGGTCTTTCTTAAGAATGACGAAAGAACAATCTATAATATCGTTTATCAGGATGGCAAGGATGGTCCTCTCCTTGCAAAACGATGTGCAATTACCGGACTTACCCGTGACAAGGAGTACAATCTGACCAGGGAGACCCAGGGTTCTAAAATTGTATACCTGAGTGTTAACCCAAACGGTGAGGCTGAAGTCATAAGAGTTCATCATAAGCCAAAAGCCAGGCTAAAAAAGCTTGTCTTTGAATTTGATTTCGGGCAGATGAACATCAAAGGAAAGTCTTCAATGGGAAATATACTCACCAGGAATGCTGTTCACAAGATAGCCCTGAAGGAGAAGGGACTTTCAACACTTGGCGGAAGGAAAATCTGGTTTGATGATGCAGTTTTCAGGCTGAATGTCGATGGAAGGGGAACTTTCCTGGGCGAGTTCATCGCAGAGGATAAGATACAGGTAATTACCAAAAACGGATACTTCAGGATTACAGGCTTTGATCTGTCAAATCATTTTGAGGACAATATTCTCCTCATTGAAAAGTATAAGCCAGGGAAAGTTTATTCGGTTGTTTACTGGGATGCCGAACAGAAGTTCTATTATGTCAAACGGTTCATGATTGAAGAGTCAGAAAAGGCCCAATGCTTTATAAATGAGGATTCTGAGTCAAGACTTATTAGTATTACCGAAGTTGAATATCCAAGATTTGAGATACATTTCGGAGGTAAGCATAAAACCAGGGATATTGAGATCATTGAAGTAGCTGAATTTATTGGTGTTAAGAGCTATAAAGCCAAAGGAAAGAGGCTGACAAGCTATATGGTCGACAATATTCAGGAGATTGAACCGGTAGTTAAGAAGGAATCTATACCTTCAGTAACTCCAAAGGAAAAGGAAGAATCTCCTCCTCAACCGGAAAAAGGTGATGATCCTGCCCAGATGAAACTGGAATTGTGATGCCTGGAATCCATATACTCTATATTATCGGTTTTATGGGAAGCGGAAAAACTACCGCAGGAAAGAAGCTGGCATCTTCCCTGGGATGGTCTTTTATTGATCTTGACAGAAAAATTGAAAAGCATACCGGTAAAACAATTCCTGAAATATTTGATGATCATGGTGAAGATCATTTCAGGAAAATTGAGGCCGAAGTACTCAGAACACTGAGTCCTCTTTCTGATACTGTTGTGGCAACAGGAGGAGGGGCTCCATGCTATGATGATAATATGGAATTCATGAAAAGTTCGGGTTTGACAGTATATCTGAAACTCACTCCGAACCAGCTTGTAAGCAGACTTATAAGATCGTCTGATGAAAGACCGCTTATTAAGAATCTCACTGGAGATAAGCTACTACATTTTATCGAAAGTAAGATGCCGGAGAGGACAAAATGGTATGAGAAATCTCACATCATTGTTGATGGTTATAACCTTGATATCAGGTCACTTCAATTTCTTATTATTTCAAAACTTGATAAAGAAGTGTAGTGACCTGTGAAAACTGGCCTATATAAATGTGCATTTTGTCAAAAAAAAAGTGAATCCGTAACCGTTTATAGATTAAATTCTTAATTTAGCTTTCATTAAATTCTAAAGGGGAAATAATGAGAGAAAAGCTGCTTTCTGCACTTGGAATTGAATCCGGTGAGGAATCAATGGTTTTAATGCTTCTTACCCAATCCGTTTTCTTAGGTATTTTTTTCGGTGCATTTGACATCAGCGCTCACTCGCTTTTTCTTTCAATATTTGATGAGAAGATGATGGCCCGGGGTTATGTGGTCTCTGGTTTTGCAGGTATATTTCTTACGGCCCTCTATACCGGATTACAGACAAGAATGAAATTCAAAAACTTCGCAACTCTTAATCTTGCTTTTGTTACCCTATTAAGTTTGTTGCTGTGGTCTGCAATTATGCTCTCTTCTGCAAAATGGGTGATCTTTCTCGTTTTTATTATGCTTGGCCCTCTGAATATTCTTGCAGCTCTTGGTTTCTGGGGAACTGCAGGACGTTTGTTTACTCTCAGGCAGGGTAAAAGGCTATTCGGGCTGGTTGATGCCGGGCTTGTTATTGGGATCATCATAAGCTGTTACACAATTCCTGTGTTGCTTGCTTTCCGGTTCGAATCTCATAATATTCTGCTTATTAGCGCTTTATCCGTTTTGTTAGCTACAATTGTACAGATAGTTATCGGATCAAGTTTCAGTTTTGTATCAGGAAAGGAAGAAAAGCAGCCCGGGGCAAATGAGAAGAAGAAATCAGTTCTTACCACCTTCAGAGAAGACAGATACACCAGGGTAATGGGGATATTTGTAGCTCTTTCAGTTATTACGGCATTCTTTATTCAGTATTCTTTCATGGCAGTTACAAGGGCTCAATATCCTGCAGAGGAGGACTTGGCAAGGTTCCTTGGAATATTTACCGGATCCATGATGATCTTTACTCTCCTGGTAAAGCTTCTGGTCTTCTCGTACCTCATAAGGAATTATGGTCTGAGAACCTGCCTCGCAATATCACCGATTTTAGTTGCAGTCTTTACGGCTATTGCCATAATTATTGGAATGTCAATGGGGTATACTCCTGAAGCAACAAGCGGGTTCCTTATCTTTTTCCTGTTGCTTGCTCTGAGCAGGCTATTCTCCAAATCACTTAAAGACTCTATTGAATCTCCCTCATTCAAAGTAATATATCAGACAATAGATGAGAAGATAAGGTATGGGATACAATCTGGTATGGATGGTACTGTAAATGAAATAGCCGCCCTTTTATCGGGTCTTATCCTTGCCGGAATGGGTGTTCTTAGTTTTATTAAACTCATTCATTTTTCATGGGTACTGTTCATTTTCATTATAATCTGGGTATTTGTTGCAATAATGCTTTACAATGAGTACCGAAAGTCAATAAGGAAGGCTCTTGAAACAGCAGAGGAAAATGTTTCACCCGAAGCTAGTTCCTTTAAAGTGCAGATAAATAGCAGATTAGCTGCGGAGAGTGCCTTCAGAAAAGATTACTTCAATCTCATATCGGGAGATTATTCCACACTTAAGGAGGGAATTAGCAAATGGTATTTCGCAAAGATTATAGATCATTCATCTTCAGGAAATGACACAACTCTTGTTCCGGTACTCAGGAAACTGCATAGCCTTAGCACCATTGATGACGACAACAAACGTCTTGCCGGAGAACTGCTGAAGAGACTTGAAGAGATTGCTTCCAACGGAAGAGCAGGTTCTGATAAGCTTATTTCGGCAAGGAAAGTACTTGAGGGATCAAGAATGCCGCAAACGACAGAAATCCTGAGGTTGTTGCGTGATAACTCAATAGAGGCCAAGAGGCTCGGCGTTTTTATGATAGGAAAATTTAAACTTAAGGATATGCTTCCGGAAGTTTGTGAATGTCTTAATTTCAGAGGACTGGAGACGGATGCATTTGCAGTACTTAAGACTTTTGGCAACGAGGCAGGGGAAGAGCTTGAGAGATTTTATCTCGCATCCTCAGGCAATGTTAATACAAGCAGGACAATACTAAGGCTTCTGGGAAAGATAAATACTCCGGAAATCAGATTATTCCTCTTTTCCCGGTTATGGTCAAATTCGAGGCAGCTTAAGGAGCTAGCCCTTAAATGTCTCCTTGATGTGGACTTCAGTCCTTCCCTGGAGGAGAAAGACAAGCTGCACCAGCTCATAACAGAGACAATCGGGATAATGACATGGAATCTTTCAGCCAGGGAGAGTATTGAAAAAAATAATGATCAGGTGCTCAGGGATGTAATTAATAAGGAGATTTCCAGATGGAGAAGCTATCTTTTCAATCTTCTTTCAATTACTTACGAAAAAGGGTCCATAGTGAAGATACAGGAGAATCTTGACAGTGAAACTGTTGAAAGCGTCAACTTCGCCCTGGAGATGATTGATATAGTGATAGATGAATCCATAAAGCAGAAACTGATAATGCTTGTCGATGCTGTTCCTGATGAGGAAAAGCTTAAAAATCTTTACCAGTTTTTCCCTGTAGAGGTGCCGGAATACAGAAGATTGATTGAAGATATTATTAACCGTGACTATAATCTGATAAGCATCTGGACAAAAGCCTCTGTTCTCAGGAGTATTAGGGAGATAGAAGATGAGGCACTGACTGAATCGGTTGTTGCCCTTCTTTTCAGTCCTGAGGAGATTCTACGGGAAGAATCCGTAAAGATAGTTTCAGGAACAGGAAAAGAGCTATACAAATCAGTATCGTCCCGCTTACCTGCTACAACAAGAAGCAGACTTGATCAAATAGCTGGAGGAGAGGTTTCCGGTGAAGAGTTACTTTTTGAGAAGACAAATTTCCTGTCGGAATGCTTCCCCCGGATTCTGGTGGATGAAGTTCTTACTCTTGCAGAAAATCTCCGGTTTCATAAGGATTTCGCTTCTCTATCTTCAGTTATTATGGATAACGCTATTATTTGGCCTGTTTCGAAAGAACATGGCAAAGGAAAGGTAATTATTCATTATGAAGGAAAGTTAAATGAGGCAGTATTTACAGGAGGAAGCAAAGGGAAAGGATCCTTTTATACCCTTTCACTGGCAGCAGCAGAGGTTTTTGATTATCAGTATCCGGAAAGCTCAATTGAAATTTATAATTATATAAATAGTAACGAAGTGTAACATTTATCTGATGGCCTTGAGAAAAACAACAATATTCCGGCAGTTCATTTTCAATATAGCAATACCCACTGTGGTTGCTCTACTGGTTATAGCAGGTATCAATTTCACACGTACACGGACTATTCTTGGTACCGGAACTGATGAGAAAAATAAACTGCTTGCAAATGAAGTCACTAAAATCCTGAAATTCCAGGATATTGCCACTAATATTGTTGATGATCAGTTCAATAACAGGTTCAGAGAACTGAGCTCTCTCCTGGTAAATAAATATTTTTCAAATACGGATGGTATTGAGAAAGTTGATCTACTGAAGATTGCTAATGACATTGGAATGGATCCTCAGACTGAAGACATTTATATTATTTCATCTGAAGGGATAATCATAAATACTACTTTCAAACAGGACCTGGGATTTAATCTGTTCTCCCTTGGTGAGAATATGAAAAAGACTCTGCAGGATATACAGAAATCGGGTGAATTTGTTTCAGAACTATTTGCTATTGAACAGGCAACCAAGAGACCTAAAAAATTCTCCTACCAGGCTACCCGTGACAAGAAATATATTATTGAGCTTGGAGCCTATTCCAAGCAGGTGGATGATATTGTTCAGGCTATTGAAGATACCAAAGCTGAACTGAAAAGCGAGACAGAGGGTATAATAGATGTGGAACTTTTCCTGATGGCTGACGAGCCTTTCAGTATGAATAAAAATGTTCTCAGGATTGAGAATCATGACGATATGCTTCTCCAGGTATTCCAGTACAAGGATACCATTGAGCTTTTACAGCAGGTTGGCGACAAGTGGTATCACTACAATTATATCTATATGGAGAGGGCCACAGGTAAGGACAAATCAAGTTCCAGCCTGTATAAGGGCTCAGTTATCAGGATCATTTCTGACCGGACTGCCCAGCAGGAGCTATTCCGTAATGAGGCACTCAGGTTCATCCTGGTATTTTTTGTAACAATGCTGGTGCTGAGTGGAGTAATTTACCGTAAAACAAAGGTCATAACTCTGCCTATAAAGAAACTAGTTGAAAATGTTGACAGGATCACTAATGGTGATTTGAGAGAGAGGGCAGAGGTTTCGGGAAACAATGAAATAACAAAACTTACTGAGAAATTCAATATGATGATCGCCCAGCTTGAAAGCTATACCTATGAGCTGGAGGAGAAAGTGAAGGAAAGAACTGAGAAAATAGAAAAGCAGAAAGAGGAGATTGAGGAGCAGAAGAAACATATTATGGACAGTATCTACTATGCCCGTAGGATCCAGAATGCCATTTTACCTTCATTTTCTTTAATAGATGCATACCTCAAAGAATACTTTATCCTTTACCTTCCGAAGGATATTGTAAGCGGTGATTTTTACTGGATGAATGGAATAGATGGTTTATGCATGATTGCTGCTGTTGACTGTACTGGACATGGAGTGCCGGGTGCATTCATGTCAATTGTAGGGTTTAATCAGCTTAACTATGCGGTAAGTGTTAAAAAAGCCAGGTCTGCTGCCTCAATTATGGATGAGCTTAATGCAGGTGTAATCAATACACTTAATGAGAATCTCTCTGAAAATTCGATTAAGGATGGTATGGATATGGCACTTTGTGTTTTTGATCTAGATGCAAAAAAATTGGAATTTGCAGGTGCAAATAACCCTATGGTGATGATCAGAAATGATGAGGTTACAGTGTACAAAGGCGACAGATACCCTATTGGAGTATATGAGGGAGGTGTTCCTAAACCATTTTCCAACAATAAGATAGATATTATTGATGGAGATTGCATTTATATGTTCTCTGACGGTTATCCAGACCAGTTTGGTGGTCCGGATAATAAGAAATTCATGTTCAGGAGGTTTCAGGAACTTCTCCTTGAAGTACACTCCTTACCTATGAGCCAGCAGAAGGAGACACTTAACCGCAAACTGAGCGAATGGAAAGGAGATAATGAACAGATAGATGATATCCTGGTAATAGGTATTAGAGTATAGTACGGAAATTATTAATTATGGGTCCGATAACAGAAACAAAGAAATTCAATCCTTTCCCCGGATTGAGACCTTTTGCTCCCGAAGAGAGTGATCTCTTTTTTGGCAGAACCGGAGAGAGTGAGGAGGTACTGGGCAAACTGCTGAATAACAGGTTTGTTACAGTAATAGGTGCTTCAGGAAGCGGTAAATCTTCACTCATCTACTGCGGCGTTTTACCCAGGGTAAGAAAGCTTGATACTAATAATAAAGAGTCGTGGAAGATCATATCTTTCAGACCGGGGAATAATCCTTTTGGTAATCTGGCTGAAGCAATGGCAGAGATATCTCATGGTGGTTCGGACATAGTAGCTCAGAAAGAAAATATTCTGAAAGAGATGCTCAGCGGTCCTGATGGAATTACTGAAGCTGTAAGAAAGATAATCCTGAAAGATGGGGGGAAAGTGTTACTTGTTGTCGACCAGTTTGAAGAGTTATTCCGCTATAGTTCACTTGGCAAAAGTGATTCAAGCCATGCAGCAACTTCGAAGTTTGTAGACTGTATCGTAAATTCTGTTGATCAAAGTTCTGTTAATGTTTTCACAATAGTTACCATGCGTTCCGATTTTATAGGAGAATGCGCACATTATCAGGGGCTTACTCAGTTAATAAACAACAGCAACTATCTTGTCCCTCATATGGGGACAGAAAACTACAGGGAAGCTATAACAGGTCCTGTGAATTACGCCAGTGCAAAAATCGATCCCAAACTGGTAGATGTCCTGCTCAAAGATATAGGTGACAGGACCGATCAGCTGCCTGTTCTTCAGCATGCAATGATGAGAACATGGAACCGCTGGCAGGAACTCGATGACCCTGAAAGACCTATTGATAAAACCGATTATGACTCGGTTGGAACAATGAGCGATGCGATGTCGCTCCATGCAAACGAAGCCTATGAAGAGCTTAGCCCAAAAGGCAAGGAAGTTTGCGAGATAATGTTCAAAACCATTACCGAGAAAGGATCAGATAACAAAGGTCTTCGTCATCCATCTTCTGTAACTGAAATAAAATCCATTGCAGGATGTACGAGTGAGGAACTTTTTGAGGTTGTGGAGAAATTCAGGATACCATCACGATCATTTATTACCCCCAGGCAAAATGTGCCGCTTGATGATCATTCAATAATTGATCTCTCCCACGAAAGTCTTATGCGTTTATGGGACAGGCTAAGGGAATGGGTTGATGATGAGGCTGCATCAGTGCAGATGTATTTACGGCTTTCGGAAGCTTCGGCAATGTACCAGCAGGGTAAAACCAGTTTATGGAGACCGCCTGACCTTCAGCTTGCAATAAACTGGCGCGATAAGCATAAGCCTACACTTGCGTGGGCCGAACGGTATAACCCGGCATTCGAGCGTGCCATGGTTTACCTGCGTACAAGCGAGAAAGTGTACCTCGAAGAGGAGGAGAATAAGATCAGGCTGCAGAAACGACAGATGAGAAGGACAAGGATAGTTGCCCTGATTCTTGGTGTTGCAGCTATTATCTCGGTAGGATTCATGCTCTTTGCATTTGTTCAGAGGATAGCTGCTGACAGACAGACAGTACTGGCAGAACAAAGAAGAGTGGAAGCTGAGAGGGAGAAATCAAGGGCCGACTCATCGAATGTTAAAGCTATTGAAGCAAGAGTTATTGCCGATTCAAATGCAGTTATAGCAACGATGAATGCCGATTCAGCCAGAATGCAGAAAGAGATTGCTGACAGCCAGAGGGTAATTGCTGTTAAAAATGCTGAATTGGCTTTATTCCAGCAGAAGATAGCAGAGGAACAGTCCGATTCTGCCAAAAGAGCCAGTTTGCGTGCTGACCAGAACGCTCAGACTGCAGAAGAACGGCGAAAGGATGCGCTGCGACTTCGTATGCAATCAATTGGTAAATCAATGTCAATTAAGTCATTGCAGGTTCAGGGGCAAAAAGATCTTCAGTCCCTGCTTGCATACCAGGCTTATATATTTAATAAGAATAACGGAGGCATTGAGAATGATGCCGATATCTATGCAGGCCTCTATAATGTGGCCAAAAACTATGGCAACGCAAATTATAAATCATTCCACGGGCACACAGGTGGTATTAGAAGTATTGCATTTGTTCCCGGCAAAAGAGAGTTCTTCACATCAGGATACGACGGAAAGGTCTTGAAATGGTCGCTCGACGGAGAAGATCAGTCACTGCAGATAGTCTACTCCGGTACAGATATCATTGAGGTTCTTGCGGTGAGCCCTGATGCTTCATGGCTTGCTTTGGGAAGCAGTAATGCAGCCATCAAAATGGTGTCACTCAAAGGAAACAGTCCGGGATATGAGATGACAGGACACAAGGGTAAACTGAAATCAATGATATTCTCGTACGACGGGAAATATCTTTATTCAGCCTCTCTTGACGGGAAAGTGCTGAAATGGGATCTCTCTGCCCGGACCAGTTCAAATATGACTGATGGTACATTGCCTCTGATTTCAATTGATGTTTCGCTCAACGGGAAATATGTAGCCGGAATAAACAGCGAAGGAGGAGTCGTGGTATGGAACCAGGAAAACAAATCTGATAATTTCAGGATTGAAACGGTTGGAAAGAACATAAAGGTGGTGAGATTCAATCCTGATAACAACATTCTGGCACTTGGAGATGTTAATGGAACAGTAGAGCTTTGGGATATAATTCAGCGCAGAAAGATATCTGAAGTAAAAGCACATACTGCACAGGTTAATGATATCCAGTTCAATAATAAACTAAAACAGATGGCAACTGCCAGTAATGATCAGACACTGAAGATATTCAATATTAAAGATGTTACTGATCTGACAGAGCCTCCGATTACATTTAATGACCATGAAAAGTTCGTGATGGTAATACAGTTCAGCCCTGACGGGCAGCTTATTGTTTCGGGTTCCTATGATGATAAGGAGAACCTGGTCAGCCGTCCGGCGCACGTTGATAACCTGGTTAAGGATGTATGCACCATGCTTTCACGAAATATGACTCAGGATGAGTGGAATACATATGTTGGCAGGGATATTCCTCTTGAAAAGACATGTCCTGAAAAAAGTCTGAATATTAAAATGAATCCAATTAAATAAAGATAACTGTGATGAAAATTTTCTTTCAGTATCTTATCCGAAATTGCCTCTTGCTGATATTCCTGGTTTGTTTCCCGTTAGCTCTTTCAGCTCAAGAGGCAGCAAAAGGAAGCTGTGCTGAGAAACTTCAGACAGCTCAGAACCTGTTTGACCGGGGCCAGGTTGAACAGGTGGCCGGATTACTTCACGATTGCCTTAAATCAGGGTTTACTCGTGAGGAATCTCTGTCAGCATATAAACTGATTATTCAGACATATTTGTTTGAAGATGAGCTTGAAAAGGCTGACTCTGCCATGCTCGATTTTTTGAGAAGGAACCCGGAATATCAGCTCAGTGAAACGGACCATTCATCATTTGTCCACCTGTTTAATAATTTCCAGGTAAAACCGTTGGTTCAGATATCACTTCATTTCGGAACCAGTCTGCCTTTTACAACATTTGTAGTTCCACGAAATGTTCCTGGTATACCAACAAAAGGCGAATACAGTGCTCCTGCGTTTAACCTGTATGGTTCAATTGAAGCCAAATTCAAACTCACAGATAAGATTGAACTAAATGGAGAAGCAGGTTATTCCCAGATCACATTTACAAATACAGAGGTTTTCTCGGATGTTGGTACAACAAACTATAAAGAGACGCAAAGCAGGATTGAAGTGCCTCTTTCTGCAACTTATAATATCACAAATTTTGGGAAGTTTACTCCTTATGCAAGGCTGGGAGCAGGTCCGGCAGTGATACTCAGTTCGGTTGCAACAGTTGATTTTAAGTCTTTTGACCAGAACGGGACCGATCATACAGGTACTGACCTTGACAGAAAAGACTCAAGGTTGAAAATGGATATTTTTGCACAGGCTGGAGCAGGGATGAAATACAAAACCAGGGGAGGCTACCTCTTCGCTGAGGTCAGAGGAAACTTCGGAATTTTTAATCAGTCTGTCAGATCTGCCTTGCCTGATGATACTCATAGCACAGATGTGCTGAGATCTTACTATTACCATGCAGATGATGATTTTAACCTTAATGCATTGAATTTCAGCATAGGGTATACCCAGATCTTTTACAAACCATCAAAAAAAGGGGAATAGGTCATGAGCAGAGTTTATTATATGTTATTTATCCTTTTGATATTATCCTCCTGCAAAAAGACGGAGGATATTGACAATAACATCCTCAGGCTATATGGTGATGCTCTTGAGGATATCGGATACGGTATTGCGAAAACGGATGATGGTTTTGTTATTACAGGCCAGCTTACCGAGGTAGCCCGCATCGGAACAAACGTAATCGATAATCCAAACTCAGTTAAGAAGATGGGGATCATAAAAACCAGTCAGAATGGCGATGTGGTTTGGCAGAAAAAATTCGGAGACCAGTCTGTTAATACAGGTTCCAAATCGGTTGTTCTTGAAGACGGATCGGTGGTATGTGTGGGATATGCTATTGATAACCTGACACTCTTAAAAGAAATATTCATTCTGAAGACAGACAACCAGGGCAATCAGGTTGCACAGAAAACATTTAAATCGCGTGACGGAAAGTCGAATCAGTATGGGATAGACATTTTAAAGACTTCTTCAGGATTTATTGTTCTGGGAGCCACTGATGCTGAAAAAGCAGGGACTTCTGATTCAACAGGGAATGTAGCCGGGAAAAAAGACATTCTTGTAATGAAGCTTGACAACAACTTCGCACAAATTGACAGCTGGGCTGCCGGTTATCCTGGAAATGATGAAGGAGTATCGATCAAACCTGATATTGGAGGAGGATATATAGTGGTTGCAAGCACTGACAGGTCTGATAAACCTGCTACTGTCCAGAGTATGAATAATATACTTCTTGTTAAGATCAACACTTCCGGGAATTTTGTTCAGCAAAGGATTATTGGAGGAGTAGCAGAAGAAAATGCTGCTGACATAGAAGTACTTAGTGACGGATATCTTGTAGTATCAACTGTAGGCACAGAAGTAAGCGTGCAGAGTGGTTATGTGTGGAAACTGGCTCAGAATATATTTGAGGCGCCTGTTTATGAGCATCCAATAACAAGTGAGTCATTATCAACAACTCTCTCTTTCAGGATTAATGCTGTTTCAAGATATAAAACTACATCATTTGTAATGGCCGGGCAGGTGGGTACAGGAACTTCAGCAAGAATGCTCGTCTTTTTAACAGATGGAGAAGGCAACCTTTTGCCTGGTAAAAGTGTCATATCAGGAGGTACGGGAAGCCAGTCAGTAAATGATGTTATTTCAGATGACGATGGTAATATTTATGCTGTTGGCAAAAACAGCTATGAGAATAATTCGATGATCAGTTTGTTAAAATTCAGGTTCTGATCTGTGTGGACTTTTGTGGAGCCTTGATATAACCTGTGAAAAAGCAATGGAGATGAAAAAGCGAATTTTTATTTTAATAGTGAGCCTGTTTATAGGAACTCTGGAATTAATAGGGCAAGTATGTACATTGACTGGCCCAATATCTACTAATAATGTTTGCCCAGGTGGCACAGTGATCTTAACTGTAGTAGTGGATGCAGGACTGACTAATGTTACTTATCAATGGCAATACTCATCTGATAATACGACATATAATAATGTCTCGGTTGATGCTCCTTCAGGAATTACTTATACAGGTCCTGCGACAGCTAGTTTAACCATCACCGGAAATGGTTTTGAATCGACAGGTAATAATTACTATCATTGTATTGTTACATCAGCTGAATGCGGTAGTGTAACATCGGATGTAGCAACAGTAACCGTTAATCCTGTGCCAATCGCACTGGCATTAACCGGCAGTGAAATTTGTGTGTCACCTGGTGGCAATGGTACAATAACATCGCCTACGTCTGAGAATGGCGTAAGCTATCAGCTGTATGATGGATCTGATGCCACAGTAGGAACATCAAAAACAGGCGATGGGTTAGGGCAGACATGGACAGGACTATCAGCTGGGACTGGTTATTATGTGATAGGCTCGGACGGGACATGCGAATCGACCAGTAATACAGTAGATATTACAACCAAAGCAAATCCGGTAGCACTGGCATTAACCGGCAGCGAAATTTGTGTGTCACCTGGTGGTAATGGTACAATAACATTGCCTACGTCTGAGAATGGCGTAAGCTATCAGCTGTATGATGGATCTGATGCCACAGTAGGAACATCAAAAACAGGCGATGGGTCAGGGCAGACATGGACAGGACTATCAGCTGGGACTGGTTATTATGTAATAGGCTCGGACGGGACATGCGAATCGACCAGTAATACAGTAGATATTACAACCAAAGCAAATCCGGTAGCACTGGCATTAACAGGCAGTGTAATCTGTGCAACACCTGGTGGTAATGGTACAATAACATCGCCTACGTCTGAGAATGGCGTAAGCTATCAGTTGTATGATGGATCTGATGCCACAGTAGGAACATCAAAAACTGGCGATGGGTCAGGGCAGACATGGACAGGACTATCAGCAGGGACTGGTTACTATGTGATAGGTACTTCTGGGACTTGCGATTCACCATCTAGTAATACGGTTGATGTTGTTATCAATACGGCTCTAACATTAAGTGGAAGTGAAATATGCGCTTCACCTGGTGGTAATGGTACAATAACATCTACATCATCAATAAGTGGAGTAAGCTATCAGTTGTATGATGGATCCGATGCCACAGTAGGAACACCAAAAACAGGCGATGGGTCAGGGCAGACATGGACAGGACTATCAGCAGGGATTGGTTACTATGTGATAGGTACTTCTGGGACTTGCGATTCACCATCTAGTAATACGGTTGATGTTATAGCTCAGCCAGACAATGCCTCAAACGTTACATTTACAGGTAATATGACAGTTGGAAGTACACTGACTGCTCATTATGATTTTAGCTCCACAGCATGTTTCCCTAATGACAGGAGCCAGACACAATATACATGGTATAGAGATAACAACGCAAGCCATGGTACTTGTTATGTTATAGCTCAACCGGCACCCGGAGATTCTACTGTTGTATTGCCTCTCGAAGCTTATGATAATTTTCTCATGGTTAAAGTCGAGATATTTAACGGAACCGATTATCAGACTGCTGTTGAAGGCACATGGACCACCGTAATTGTTGCTGCCAATAGTAAACCCGTTGCCAGCAATATTGCAATTACAGGAGATGCTCTTGTAGGACAAACTTTAACAGGAAGTTATGATTATACAGATGCGGAGAATGATCCCCAGGCAACAGCTGATTATGAGTGGTTAAAATCTCTGAGTTCATCAGGATCAAGTTTTGTCGCTATAGGAGGGAGCAATTCTTCAACATATGTATTGCAAAGTACAGATGCCGGTTATTATATTGGTCTAAGAGTAACTCCAAAGGCAACAACACCGGCAACAGCCTTGACGGGCGATCCGGCTATTATGGAGGCGGATTGGTTTGGACAAATTGTTTCAAATGCTCCTGTCGCAAGCAATGTTAAAGTTATTGGTGACCCGAAATCAGGTACGGTTGTCTATGGATATTATCTTTATTCTGATGTTGAGGATGATCCTGAAGGAACATCAATATACCAATGGTATTATGCTGAAGACGAAGATGGAGCTAATATGAACATTATTGCCGGAGCAAATAGTGTTACATATAAGATTTCTGATACTTATTTAGTTAACCCAAATAGATATATTGGTTTTGAAGTTACCCCTGTTTCATCAAGCGGGAATCCCAATACCGGTGCAACAGTATTATCCCCAAAATTCATTGGCCCAGTTACCAATGCTGTGCCTGTTGCTTCAAATGTTTCTATATCAGGACCTTCGCCACTTAATGTGAACGACATTTTAACAGGCAACTATACTTTTTACGATCCTGAAGGGGATCTTGAAGGTACTTCAACTTATGAGTGGCTAAGAGATGTTGATAATAATATAACAGGGGCTGTATCTACTGGTATCACCACAAGAACTTATCAGGTTTCTTTAGCTGATACTGGTAAATACCTGTTTTTCCGGGTTACTCCGAAAGCAGCTACTGGAAATCTTTCCGGAGGAGCAACTGAAGCTTCTTCGGCCTCAAGCCGTGCAAATACACCTCCTTATGCAATTAAGAAACCAATAATCTACACTACTTTTGTGGTAGGTTCTGTGTTAACCGGAGATTATGAATACCGTGACCATGATTTGAATCCTCAAGGAACGAGTACATTCCGTTGGTTAAGAGACGGAACAACACCTATCCCTGGTGCAACTGCTATAACATATTCAGTTGATCTGGATGATGAAGGTCATACGCTTGTATTTGAGGTGACTCCTGTTTCTTCCGTTGGATATCCGAATACCGGTACATCGGTGCCAAGTGATCCAACAATAGTGGTACCTGGTGCCTCAAAACCAGAAGCAAAACAAGTTTGCATACAGGGAAAGAGAAAGCTTGGTGAGGTTATAACAGGGAAGTACTTTTATGATTTTCCAAAGGCAGAGGGAGCTTCTACTTATCAGTGGTATAGAGGTGAAGATGCTATTACTTCTTTGGCTAATGGAATTACATATACATTGACAGAGGCTGACCTCACCGAGGACATTAAATTTGAAGTTAAGCCCAAATCAGTCATTCCTGAAAAAGAAGGTACACCGGTAACCAGTAAATCACTTGCCAGAATAACGATTTCTCAAGTTTCATATCCACATAATGCGGATACTGTTACACTTGCGGCTGTTCCCACTGAACCTGGAGTTGGAGTTTTCTCGGGTCCCGGAGTTACTGATGGTAAGTTTATCCCCAGCACTTTAGAACCATCTGTGGTTCCTTATCCTGTTAAATACATTTACTATGAAAATAATTCTTTCACTACATGTGTATCAGAACATGTTAAGAATTTCACAATAACTGCCAGCAGCACTGAGTTCAATTCACCAAAAGATACTATGTGCTACAATGATGATGCTATGTGGATTGATGTAGATGCTGTACCTGAATATGCAATTCCGCATACTTACAGTGTTGATTATGTCACTTATGGTTATGATTACGGCTTCTATATGAACAGTCCCTATTGGAAAGGCACCAATAACACCAATATTGGAATTGTAGATGAGGATTTAACCAATAGTCCTTATAACCCTTCCGGGGCCAAATGGAGAGTAAAAATAGATCCGAAGCTACTTAGACCAGGTTATGCAGGTTATAGAGTATATTATTTATATCTGTATTATTATCTCTTTAACGGCAGCTATAATGTTTATTATCAAATACGCCTGCCAATCATTGTTGAAGAGGTCAGTGGGGTAACCGAGATAAGCAATCTCAAAGCCGAGTACTGTCACGCAGATCTTGTCTCAAGTATTCAGGCATATGGTTTATATCCATCCGGAGGGTCAGCTCTATGGACGGGTGATATTCTTACTGACAAAACAAGCCTTATAGCTAAAATTAATCCTGGTTCGGGTGATGAGCATGGTGCTCAATATCCTGTTACCTATCAGTATACATCAAAAGCAGGTTGCAAAAGCAATTTGTTTCCAACTACTGTAAAAGTAAATCCAATGCCGGATGCATCGTTCAGTATCAATCCTTTGTATGATCTCAACGGAGATGCAACAGAACTAGTGCCTGATGTAGCTCCCGGAACTGGTTATGATGCTTCTTTTATCGGCCCGGGAGTGATAAAAATAGAAGAAAGTCCGGGAATATTTGTTTTCAAATTCCTTCCGGGTATTGTAGATGAGGGCCCTAAAACACTTGCCTATAAAGTAACGACTGACAGGGGCTGTTATGCGGAAAGTACAGAATCCACATATGTAGAAAAAGCCACCGGGACATTCAATGGTATTTCATCCAAGGAATGCTATTCAGATGACACACTTACTGTCTCGATCTCTGACCTGCCAGATGATACTTATTCCTGTGATCCAGTTGATTTCTGGAACAAGAATAAGACCCTGGAATGGACAGCCGGTTTAAGTGGCCAATACAATATTGCAGCAGCACGTGCCGGATATGATACATTATATTTCACTTATAGTAAGAGAAATGTTGATTTTACTATAAAGAAACCTGTTTATATAGATTCAATTGGCAATATAACAATTTCAGGACTTAAAGACGAATATTGTGATTATGAGGGACTTGCCACTGTCAGGGCGCTTGTTGAAAACTCAACAGGAGCAGGCAGTTTCACTTTTACAGGTCCTGCTTCTGCCTTAACAAATTATTTAGGCTATGCAGTATTTGATCCTACAAAGGTAACAACAGGTACACAATATTATGTCAGATATACTCATGTATCAGCAGTAAATAACTCAGGATGTACTAAAACAGATTCAATACCTGTAACTGTGAATCTTAGACCGTCCGTTAGTATTGCTACAGATCGCATTACAGTAAATATTAAGGAGGCTCCGGTTGTTCTCTCAGGATCTCCTTCAGATGGGATATTCAGTGGAAGAGGAGTATACAAATCCGGAAGTGATTATGTATTTGATCCTGATGTTGCCGGACTTGGAGATGCAGAATTTTCACTTTCTTACACGGATATTAAAGGATGTTCTGTAACCAAAAAAGATACACTGACAGTAGCTGCTGCGAGTGGATCAATTCTTGGTCTCAATCCAAACAACCAGTATTGCTATGACGGTCTGAAAGATACTCTGACCTATTCTTCATCCAAACCCTGGACCAACGGTTCCTTCTCCGGACCAGGTATTACTGACCTCGGTTCTGCTAAAGCTGTCTTTGATCCTGCCTCTGCAGGGAAAGGTGATCATGATTTAGTGTTTAATTACTATGACAGTTACGGAACTCTGTTCGATGTATCGGCTAAAGTAAATGTTGACTCACTTGGTGTAGTTGAAATTAAACCAATAGCAGCAGGTGATGAATATTGTAACAATGATGCTCCTTTTGAACTTATAACCACACCAAAAGGAGGAGTATTCACAGGTCCTGTTACAACAGGTAATCTTAATCCATCCAAAGCACTTGGCGATACAGCAGTTACATACACTTACCTCAATGTTAAAACAGGCTGTACTATAACCGGCAGGGTACCATTCACAATTCATCCAGCACCGGTTGTATCATTCGTGCCTTCTGATATATGTATTGAGAACAAATATGACAGTATTCGTTTTATAAACAACACAATTTCAGCAGATGCTGTCAGCGACTGGCTCTGGACATTCTCTGACCTCGGAGGTACTGACCTGAGCGGCAAGCAATCGCCAGCCTATTTATTCAAGTCCGGAGGACAACATCTGATTACACTGACTGCTACAACAGTAAACAGTTGTGTTGTAAGGAAAGATCTTACTATTGACCTAGGTGTAAAACCTGTTGCAGATTTTTACTGGAAGAATGAGTGTTACCTTGCTGGAGATTCTTTAATATTGTTTGATAACACAGTGTCAACTTCAGCTATAGTCTCAAGAAGCTGGAATTTCTTTGACGGAGCTCCTCTTAAGACAGGCACAGAACTAAAATATCCAAAGAATGCTGTCGGACTCATTCCGGTTCAGTATATAGTCATGACTGCTTATGAAAACTGCTCAGATACTGTTACAAAGAATATATATATACGGCCTAATATTATAATTCCTTCTGATGGCTATTTTGAGGATTTCGAATCAGGTGACGGTGGATGGTCAAAAGGCGATGAGAGCATTAACAGCTGGTCATTCGGTACTCCTGACCGCTCTAAGATCAAATCCGCATCTTCAGGAAGTGCAGCATGGTTTACCCGCTTTGATTCAGTGGTGGTAGAATCCTCTTCTGTTATTTCTCCGTGTTATGACTTCTCAGTTATTGAACGGCCAATGATTAGTCTTGGTCTTATGAAGAATTTCAACAAAGACCGCGATGGTGCAGCACTGCAATACAGGATAGGTGATTCAGGAACATGGCAGTATATCGGTTCGGTGGATGATGGTATCAACTGGTACAATTCCACTTTTATAAAGGGACGTCCGGGTGGTGATCAGATGGGTTGGACAACTGCTCTGCTGGATCCGAGATGGCTGGAAGCAAGTCATACACTGGATGAGCTCAAAGGTAAAAAGGATGTTAAACTAAGGATAGCCTATGGTTCTGATGGTAATGCACAGGACAATGACGGTCTGGCATTTGATGACGTTTTTATAGGTGAAAGAAAGCGTAATGTTCTGCTTGAACATTTCACCAATAACTCATCCCTCAGGAGTAGTGAGGCGACAGCAATGATAAATGCTGCTGATATAGCGAATGACAAAGATATTGTTAATATTCAGTATCATACCAATTTCCCGGGGGTTGACTCATTCTATGTGGACAATCCCGGAGATGCGAGTGCAAGGATACTGTTCTATGGTTTGACCAAGGCACCATATGCATTCATTGATGGAGGAACAAGGGTTAAATTTGATGAAACGTTCGATTTCTCCAGTGTAAACCCTGATGGAAGCCTTGCGCCCATAAATTCATATGATATAATAAGAAGAGGACTGATCAGTCCGTTCTTTGCTATCAGGCTTGATTCACTTGTGGTATCAGGAGGAGTTCTTACTGTCACCGGTGATATAACAGGCCTTGAAACTGATACATTATCAAATCTTACCCTGTATCTTGCTGTGGTTGAAAAGACAAATACCAAATATACCGGTGCTGCAGGGGAGACATTGTTCCGGAATGTCTTCAGGAAATTTATTCCGGATGCTGCAGGAATTAGTCTGCCTTCCATCTGGAACAGAGGAGTTAAAGTGCCAATCCAGGATCAGACATGGATAATTCAAAAAACTCTTAATTCATCTGATATAGAGGTTATTGCGTTTATTCAGAACAGTGTTACAAAAGAAGTCTACCAGGCAGCATCAATGCTTAAGCCAAAGATTACTGTAGGTATTGAAAAACCAGGCATACTTAATAACATCGATTTTGCCCTGTATCCAAACCCTGCTAAACATCAGCTGACAATAAGGTTTGGGGAGCCCCTCGAAAGGAGTACCGATATATTTATCTATGACTTTGGAGGTATGATAGTTAAAACTTTTAAAGCATGGTCGGGTGAGACTGAGTTCACAATAGATGACCTCGGACTTAAAGATGGAATTTATCTCATAAGAGTTTCTTACGGCGGGGTTAATTACGGATTCAAAAAGCTGATCATTACAGGAAGTTAGAATATAAATCAGAGATTCCTCATCCTGACACTACGGGATTCGGAATGACCCGTGAATATGATTTAATGAAGAGCAACACCAGGGAGATCCTTCACTTCGTTCAGGATGACATTTGAATCTGTTATGGAGGAGGAAGAAGCGGCGATTCTGAACAAAACAGGTTTCGAATACCATCTGGGAGATCCCTCGCTGTGCTCGGGATGACACGAAATTTGTAAGTGAATGGGTGGAAAGAAACGGCGATCCGGATTTAAAATTAAATTATAAACGGAATTTTGTCCAGGATCGCCGTTTGTTTCCACTTTACCTTAATCCGGGCTGTCATCCTGAATCCTGCGCCAGCAGGATGAAGGATCTCCCAATTGGTATTCCTTCTTACTGTAAATAACCTTGTATCTGCAGCTGACCAAAAAGGAACTTAGTTTTATTATTTTACTAAAAGCGGAATGAGGGATCTCACCGGTATTATGCCAATCTGGCTACTCTTATTTTAAACTCTGATAATCCAACTTCTAATAAGATTCCCGAATTTTCACTAAATTTGCACCTTATTTTTATGATTTAGTTTAATTACATTATACATGATATGAAGAACAGAAAAACTTTGCTGATGATTCTTGACGGATGGGGTATCGGAGACGGATCAAAAGCTGATGTGATAAGTAACGTGCCTACACCAAACTTTACATATTATAAAAATAAATATCCATATTCACGCCTCCATGCTTCAGGTGAAAATGTTGGATTGCCGGATGGACAGATGGGTAACTCTGAGGTGGGGCATCTCAATATTGGTGCAGGACGGGTTATCTACCAGGATCTGGTAAAAATTAATCTGGAGTGCAAAACAGGGGAGATAAAAAAGAATAAAGTTCTGACTGAAGCTTTCTCCTGTGCCCGCGATAATAACAAGCAGGTTCATTTCATGGGGCTGATGTCAGACGGGGGCGTCCATTCACTGGATAAGCATCTCTATTATCTGTGTGATATGACAAAAGAATATGGTATTAAGAATGTATTCATTCATGGCTTTGGTGATGGCCGCGATACAGACCCAAGAAGCGGGATTGGATATATGAAGAGCCTTCTTGAGCATCTTAAGAATTCAAATGGTAAGGTCGCATCTTTCATCGGACGATATTATGCCATGGACAGGGACAAGAGGTGGGAGAGAGTTAAAGAGGCTTATGACCTTATAACAGAAGGAAAAGGAACAGCTGTAACAGATATAGTAAGAGGCATGCAGGACTCTTATGCCAACGGAGTAACCGATGAGTTTATGAAACCGATCGTGGTAACCGACGGAGCCGGTAATCCTGTTGGTACAATTAAGGAAGGTGATGTTATCGTTTTCTTCAACTTCAGGAACGACAGGGCAAAGGAACTTACAATTGCCCTGACACAAAAAAATATGCCTGAATTCGGGATGAAGACTATCCCGTTGTATTACTGTACTATGACTCCATACGATGCCACATTCAAGGGGCTACATATTATCTACGATAAAGAGAATGCTGATAATACAATAGGCGAGATACTGTCAAAAGCAGGTAAAAAACAGCTCAGGATAGCTGAAACAGAAAAATATGCACATGTGACATTCTTTTTCTCCGGAGGAAGGGAAGAAAAATTTCCGGGCGAAGAACGTATAATGGTCTCATCACCGAAAGTAGCAACATATGACCTTCAGCCTGAAATGAGTGCATATGGGGTCAGGGATGAGGTTATCAAGGCAATTAATACAAATGAGTTCGATTTTATATGTCTGAACTTTGCCAATGGAGATATGGTAGGACATACCGGTGTTTATGAGGCAATTCAGAAAGCAGTAAAAACAGTTGATGAGTGTGCCGGAGATGTAATCAGATCAGCAAGGGAGAACGGATATGAGGTTCTGGTAATAGCAGATCATGGAAATGCTGATAATGTCTTAAATGAAGATGGATCACCCAATACTGCCCATTCTCTTAATCCGGTTCCCAGTATTCTTATAAGTGAAGATTATAAGGCCTTGAAAGAAGGAATCCTTGCTGATGTAGCTCCAACTCTATTGACAATTATGGGTATTGAGATACCAAAGGAAATGACGGGGAAAGTACTTGTATAACCGGAAAGCCCTTCAATCCCCGGCCTGCCCCCGGCCATGCTGACGCGTGTCCACCCCCTGAAGGGGGTTAATTTGGTGCAGGAATTGTGCCCCCTTCAGGGGGCAGCCATTCGACGACAGGAGAATGGCGGGGGCCTAGGGAACCTGGAGGAAAAAGGAGCCAGATAATGCTCAGAATTGACGATACCATATTCAGCTTTGATATTCTTGAAAAGAGATTCATGTGTAATCTACCTGAATGTCTTGGCAATTGTTGCCGGTATGGAGATTCAGGAGCTCCGTTGAGTGCTGTAGAAGTACACACACTTGAGGAAATATATGATAAGGTTAAACCATATCTCAGGGAAGAAGGAACATCAGTCATAGAATCGAAAGGTAAAAGTGTGAAAGACTTTGAAAATGACAATGTTACTCCACTTATAAATGATGCTGAGTGTGCATATACTATTTTAGAAAATAATATTTTCAAGTGTGGAATTGAAAAGGCATATGAAGAAGGGAAAACAGATTTCAGGAAGCCTCTGTCCTGCCATCTTTTTCCTGCCAGGATCAAATATTACTCCGATTTCAGAGCTGTAAATTACCAGGAGCTTCAGATATGCAGGTCAGCAATTGATACAGGAAATAAAGCAGAAGTATATGTGTATGAGTTTCTCAGAACACCACTTATCAGGGCCTTTGGTGAGGAGATGTATAAGGAACTTTGTATAGCTGCAAAAGAGTTACGTAAGAGCCGCACTACCCCCAGGCTTAGGTCTGGGGACACCGCCAGATAACCTATTAATTATCAATATATGGAAACCATCAAAACGTACATCGAAACCAACAAAGAACGCTTCCTCACGGAGCTCTTTGATCTTATACGAATCCCTTCAGTCAGTGCAAAGGAGGAGAATAAGGCTGATATGGTAAAAGCAGCTGAATTCATAAGGGATTCAATTCTTGAAGCAGGGGCTGATAAGGCTGAAATTTATCCCACAGATGGTCACCCGGTATTATATGCTGAAAAGATAATCTCCCCGGAGGTGCCTACTATACTTGTATATGGACATTATGATGTTCAGCCCGCCGAGCCGTTGGAACTATGGAAGAATCCTCCCTTTGAACCGGTTATAAGTGAAGGTAAAATCTATGCCCGGGGTGCTGATGATGATAAAGGACAGCTTTTTATGCATGTAAAGGCCTTCGAATATCTGTGCAGATCAGGGAATATACCCTGTAATGTAAAGTTTATGATAGAAGGAGAGGAGGAGATCGGTTCGGTTAATCTTGAGAAATTCTGTAGTGCTTATAAAGAGATGCTTTCAGCTGATGTCATACTTATCTCAGACACAACAATGATTGCTCTCGGAACACCTTCGATAACATCAGGACTGAGAGGGCTTTCTTATGTCCAGGTTGAGGTAACAGGTCCGGATCACGATCTCCATTCAGGGTTATATGGAGGAGCAGTTATAAATCCCTGTAATGTGCTCTGTGAAATGATAGCTTCTCTTAAAGACAGCAAGGGAAGAATTACAATTCCCGGGTTTTATGATGATGTTAAAGAGTGTAGCCAGGAAGAGCGGGCAGAAATGGCACGTCGGCCATTTGACAGGGAAAAATATATGCAATCGGTTGGTGTGAATCAGCTGAATGGTGAAAATGGTTATTCCGATCTGGAAAGGATTGGTATCAGGCCCACACTTGATGTTAACGGAATATGGGGAGGATATACAGGCGAAGGGGCAAAAACCATACTTCCATCCAAGGCACATGCCAAAATATCAATGCGTCTTATCCCTGACCAGAATGCCGGCAGGATTGCGGATCTTTTTATTAACCATTTCACCTCAATTGCACCTGATGGAGTTACTGTCAGAGCTGAGTACCTGCATGGCGGAGAAGCTTATGTGAGTCCTCTTGATACACCTGAATATGCGTCAGCATTACTATCTGTACAAGATTCGTTAGACAAAACACCCATACCTGTACGAAGTGGCGGAAGCATCCCGATTGTTTCGACGTTTGAGAAAGTACTTGGAACTAAATCAATATTGCTGGGTTTCGGATTGGAATCTGATGCAATACATTCTCCGAATGAAAACTATCCGGTTGAAAATTTCCTGAAAGGAATAGAGGTTATTGCCCGATATCACCATCACTACAGACGATTAAAATTGCTTTAAGCTTAGCTCTGCGTTCTAATGCATTGATTTACAGGATTTTCCTGGCTTCTTAGGATAACTCCTGCTAATTTCACCTGGATTTATTTGAAGCCTGTATTTTTTTTGCTTTAGATAATTCGAAAACATAATGCAAAAAAATTATTGCAAATATTGTAAAAGTAGAACTTAAATAATACTTTTGCGCTGTTATCTTAAAACCTAAAAATAAATTGTATGAAGAAACTAATTCTGCTGATTTTATTGTTTGTGTTTGCAGGAGCATCTGCCCTGATGGCGCAAACAAATGTAATTACAGGGACGGTTACCTCATCCGTTGAGGGGGAAGGGCCGATTCCCGGTGTTACTGTTCAGGTTAAGGGTACCACTATTGGTGCTATAACCGATGCAAACGGAAAATATACCATAGCAGTACCTTCAAGCGCTACAACACTGGTTTTTTCCTATATAGGGATGAAAACCTCCGAAGTAGAGATTTCAGGCCAGAATTCAATTGACATGGTTCTGCAGTCTGATCTCATCGGATTAAGTGAAGTAGTTGTTACAGCTATGGGTATTTCGAGAGAGAAGAAATCTCTCGGCTATTCAGTTCAGGATATTTCTACTGAAGAGATATCACGTGCGGGAAACCCGAACCTTGCCACCAACCTTTCCGGTAAGATTGCCGGTGTGGAAGTAAGGCAGTCTTCAGGTATGCCCGGTGCACCATCCACAATATTCATCAGGGGAGCCCGTTCTTTTGACGGTAATAACCAGCCTCTGTATGTTGTTGATGGAATGCCAATCTCCAGCGGCTCTGATTATGCACAGAATGTAACAGGTTCATACGCGTCGTCAAGGGCACTTGACCTTGACCCTAACAATATTGAATCAATAAACGTTCTGAAAGGCCAGGCTGCTGCTGCTCTTTATGGTCTGCGTGCTTCAAATGGAGTTATTATAATAACTACAAAAAGTGGTAAATCTTCTACAAGAGGTATCCCGACTGTAAGTATTACCTCTTCATATACTTCCGACAGGGCAGCAACACTGCCTGATGTGCAGCAGACTTATGCACAGGGATATTATGAGGATTTCTATAATGCATTTTCATACTCATGGGGACCAAGCATCTCTGACCTTCCTGATATTCCTACTTATGGAGGAAATGCTCAGGGACACTCCGGACAGTGGTTCGACCCATATAAAGGTCAATGGGTTAATCCTACAGCATATAATAACCCCAAAGGATTCTTTAAGAACGGATATACATTATATAATGGGGTTAATGTAAGTAACTCATCAGTAAATGGTAATTACACATTTGGAGTAAGTTCCACAAACCAGGATGCCATTGTTAAGAATTCAGGCATGGAGAGATATACTGCCAATGGATCAGCCTCTGTAAACCTTGGCGATAAATGGAAGGCCGGATTCTCAGGTAATTATTCCGATGTTTCCGTGAGAAAACTGCCTTCAGGAAATGACAGCTGGCTCTTTACAGTTATGGGAGCTCCTGCTTCATTCGACCTTATGGGCACCCCATATCATCAGGAAGGGGCTCTCGGAGAATATCGTCAGATAAGCTACAGACGAGGTGCTGTTGGAGAGAACCCACGCTGGGCACTTGAGAACAACCAGTTCCTTGAGCAGACAAGACGCTTCTTTGGTAATACATATCTCGAGTATGATCCTCTAACCTGGTTGAATGTAAGATACCAGATAGGAGTCGATTCCTATTCAACAGATAATGAAAACATATACGAGAAAGGAAGTGCGGCAACCGGTCAGTCTCTGCCATCAGCGGGAATGTATCCGACACCTGCAAACCCGGTATTCGGATATGCTGCTCCTACAGGTGGATCTATAAACAATTATGGAATTATGAGATCGGTGGTTAACTCACTACTTAATATCACTTTCAACAAGGATATCACTCCTGATCTTAACCTGTTGTTCGTTCTTGGGAATGAGTTTAATGACATGAAAAGAAGAACATGGACAATGACCGGAACCGGATTTGTAGTTCCCGGATGGAGGAATATGTCAAATACAACAACCCAGACTGCTGATGATTCGAAAACATTGGACCGTACAGTTGGTACTTTCGGAAACCTTGGATTGTCCTACAGGAGCATGGTTTATTTTAACGCTACCGGCAGGTATGATGTTGTATCAAGTATGCCACGGGGTGCCAGGTCATTTTTCTATCCCTCAGCTTCTTTAGGCTTAATCTTCACAGAATTGCCAATGTTGAAGGATAACACCATCCTTCCTTATGGAAAGGTTCGTGTTTCATATGCACAGGTCGGTCAGGCAGGAACCTATAATGAGAAAGTATATATTATGGGCGGTGGCGACAGCGGATTCCTTAGTGATGGAATAGTATATCCGCTCGGTGGTGTTTCAGGATTCAGACCAAATACAAGGCTTTATGATCCAAACCTCAAGCCACAGAATACCAAGAACTATGAAATTGGTATTGATATGAAATTCCTCGAGAACAGGATTGGCTTTGATTATACTTATTCAGACCAGACAGCAACCGATCAGATCTTCTCTGTACCGATGGCCGGATCTACAGGTTATGGAAGCTTTGTTACCAATGCCGGTGAAATGAACACAAAGGCTCATGAACTTGTCTTGTATCTTAATCCTGTAAGGACAAGCAGTTTCAACTGGAATATGAATGTGAACTTCACAAAGATCATCAATAAAGTTGTTTCACTTGCTGAAGGAATTGAGAGTGTAAGCCTTGCTGGTTATGTAACACCAAACGTAAGGGCATATGCAGGAAATACCTATCCTACAATTTATGGTACCCAGATTGCAAGAGATGATGCCGGCAATATTCTTATCGATGATGATCCGACCAGTTATTATTATGGTATGCCAATGGCAGGGGAATCAGGCAAGATAGGTGATGTTTCTCCCGACTTCATTATAGGTTTCATTAATACCTTTAAATATAAGATGGTTACACTTTCTGCACAGTTGGACTGGAAACAGGGAGGTGATATCTATTCAGGTTCAAACCGTCTTATGGCGCTCTATGGTTCGGCAGGCTTTACTGAAGACAGGACCACTACTTTCGAGTATAAGGATACCGAAAATGCAAAAGGTGTCGGTGTGAAGGAATCAACCGGCGAAGTGAACGACATTGTCCGCGGTGGACCTTCAGATATCTGGGCTTACCCCGATTTCTATTCAGACCTTTTTGGAAGTATAGATGAGATGGCTGTTTATGAGACTTCTTATATAAAACTCAGGGAGGTATCATTGACTGTGGATCTTCCAAAGAGCCTGATACAAAATGTCAGACTTAAAGGTGCTTCTGTATCATTAATTGGTCGTAACTTCCTTCTCTGGTCAACTTTGCCGAATGTTGACCCCGAGACTTCTCAGGGAACGGGTAACGGTGTTTCCGGTTTTGAATATATGTCACTGCCCCAGACAACCTCTTATGGTTTAACTCTGAACCTGACTTTTTAATAACTGAATAAAGCTAAAGAATATGAAATCATTCAAAATACTTCTTTTAACAATATCCATACTGCTGGTTAATGCCTGCAGCGAGGATAAGATGGATGAGATTAACCAGGATGTGAACAATGCACTTCAAATGAGTGCACAGAGTGAACTTCCTGACGTAATCCTTAAAACTTCTGTTGAAACCACTGCTACTGATATTGCATGGTATGCTACAGTTTACATTGAACACAGTGTAGGAACATGGGGTCAGTCTAATGAAGCTGAGAAGCGCATAGGCCAGGAAGCCGGTACGGTTATGAATAACTCATGGAATAACCTGTATGATGTGCTTATGATCCTTGATGACATTATGAAGAAAACTGACCCTGATACAGGTGATGAGGTGAACCCATATGCCAGGGCTATTGCCCAGATACTTACTGCATATAACCTTGCGGTATTGACAGATATGTGGGGTGAGGTGCCATGGACAGATGCAATCAAGGGATCTGAGATGCTTCAGCCGACTTATGATAAGCAATCAACCATTTATCCTAAAATTATCACTTTGCTCAATGATGGTATTGCAACTATGAATTCAGTTGCAACATTTTCAACTGCTGGCGATTATATATATGGTGGAAGCTCAGCAACAGCAAAAGCCAGATGGATTAAAGCTGCAAATTCACTAAAGGCACGCTATAGCCTGAGGCTGACAAACGTTGATAACAGCGCTGCCACAAAGGCTCTCGCTGCAGTTTCAGCAGGTTTTGCTAACAGTACCGATAATCTCTCATTTGCCAGGTATGAGGCAACTGCAACCGGTGAGAACCCATGGTTTCAGTTCCTGAATGACAGGAGTCATCTCTCTTCAAGCAAAACCCTGTATGATTTGATGACCACCAGGGTTGATCCCAGGATTCCTGATTATTTCCTTCAGGTTGGAGGTGTTTACAATCCTGCTCCTAATGGAACAGCAACACAGACCCAGGGCGGTATTTATTCAACATCAGCTAAAACTGCAAGTGGTAGAACCGCTGCAACACCTCTGATGACCTATCATGAGCTTAAGTTTATTGAAGCTGAAGCTAAATTCAGGACATCAGATGCAACATGGCAGACATCACTTCAGCAGGCAATTGAAGCTAACTTTGCATTCTGTGGTCTTACCACTGCAGCAGGTACAGCTTATTTCAACACCCAGGTAGTTCCGCTTCTTACTGCAGGAAATGAACTTAAAGAGATTCTGACCCAGAAGTATATCGCTTTGTATGAATATGAAGCAATTGAAGCTTATAATGACTATCGCAGGGAGCCTTCATTCCTCACACTTAATAACCCGTTCAATGCATCAGTAGGTTTTGTATGGAGGTTTGCATATCCTACAAGCGAGGAATCATCTAACTCGGCCAATATCCCGGATATAAGTATCTATTCAAATAAGGTATGGTGGGCAGGCGGCTCTGAGAACTAGGATTATTTTAATATTATCTTTCTTAGCGGCAGATTTAGTTGAATCTGCCGCTTTTTTTTTGTCAGTTCAGCCTTTTTTTCAACTTATGATAAAAATCATATGGTTAAAAAAGTTTAAGTATATGCATATTAGGTTGTGATATTAATTTCTAAATTCTATCTTTACCTGATTAAATTAAAACCTAAAACTAAATTTGTATGAAGAAACTATTTTTACTGATTTCATTGTTTGTGTTTATAGGTGGCTACACTTTTGCACAAACAAGAGTCATTACAGGTACGGTAACCTCTTCAGTTGAAGGAGAAGGTGCAGTTCCCGGTGTGTCAGTTTCTGTTGCAGGTACCACTGTTGGTACTATTACAGGAGTTGATGGTAACTTTACACTTACCACGCCTCAGAACGCTACCACTCTTGTCTTTACCTATATAGGTATGAAGAAACAGGAGGTCCAGATTGGTGGGCGCAGTGTAATTGACGTTGTTATGGAACCCGACCTTTTAGGTCTGGATGAAGTTGTTGTTACTGCTCTCGGCATCTCCCGCGAAAAGAAATCTCTGGGTTATGCTACACAGGCAGTTTCAGGTGAAGCTGTTTCAACAGTAAAGAACAACAACTTTGTTAACGCTCTTTCCGGTAAGGTTGCTGGTGTAAATATTAAGGTTAATAACAATATGGGGGGATCTACCAACATTGTTATCAGAGGTTCTAAATCTCTTACCGGAAATAACCAGGCCCTCTTTGTAATCGATGGGGTTCCTGTTGATAATGCTGTTACAAACAATTCAGGACAGAGGTCTGGGAGAAGCGGATATGACTATGGTAACGCAGCTTCCGATATAAACCCGAATGATATCGAGTCAATTGATATTCTGAAAGGTTCAGCTGCATCGGCTCTTTATGGGTCCAGGGCAGCGAACGGTGTTATTATGATAACAACAAAGAAAGGTTCAGTAAAACCAGGAAATGCCCTCGGTGTAAACCTTAGCTCAAACGTCACTTTTGGTTTAATGGATAAAAGAACTTTTCCAAAGTATCAGACAAACTATGGTGGAGGTTATGGACCTTATTATAGTGGCGGTGATCATCCGGGGTTAGAAGATTTTGTTGACGTTGACGGTGATGGTAATACTGATCTTACAATTCCTTTCTACGAAGATGCTGCAATGGGAGAGAGATTTGATCCAAGCCTTAATGTTTATCATTGGGATGCCTTTACTCCTGAATCTCCTAATTATGGTAAAGCTATGCCTTTTATTAATACTCAAAACGGTGCAGATAAATTCTTTGAAACAGCTGTATCTTATACAAACAGTATTGATATTTCAGGTGGAGACGAGAAATCTGCATTCCGACTGGGATATACAAATCTGAATCAGACAGGCATTATGCCCAATAGTTCAATAAAAAAGAATAGCTTTAATTTCAATGGTTCGTACAATCTTCTCAAGAACCTTAAAGTTTCTGCCAATGCAAACTATGTTAATACACGGGGACTTGGCCGTAACTCAACTGGTTACAGCGACAACATAATGTCTTCATTCCGTCAGTGGTACCAGGTTGATGTTGACATGAATATGTTGAAAGATCTTTACCATAAGACTGGTCGCAATATTTCCTGGAACCCAAAAGGATTTGATGGTGATGGGAACTTCGATTTAACTCCAAATTACTGGGATAGTCCTTACTGGGTGCGATACAAGAATTATGAATCTGATGAACGTAACAGGTTGATTGGCTTCACCCAACTCGATTATAAAGCAACTGACTGGCTGAGTTTTATGGGACGGGTATCAATTGATACATACAGTGAACTGCAGGAGGAAAGAAAAGCAGTTGGTTCTGTAGCCGGAGAACTTGGTGTCGGACGTCCTGATGTAACATCCGGTTATTCAAGATATACCAGAAATTTCATTGAAACTAATGCTGACTTCATGGCAAATTTCAAGAAGAATTTTGGTGACAGATTCAATCTTAACGGATTATTGGGAACTAACATTCGCAGAAACAGACTGGACAGGGTATTTGCATCAACAAACAATGGATTAAGTGTTCCTGATGTTTATGCTTTAAGTAACAGTGTTGATCCAATGTCACCTCCTCAAGAATTATTTTCAAGAATCGGCTTAAATGGATATTTTGCCAGTGTCTCACTTGGATATAATAATATGTTCTACATCGATGCAACTTACCGAATTGACCAGTCTTCCACTCTGCCTAAAGATAGCTGGACATATGCGTACCCGTCAATATCCGGAAGTTTCATTTTCTCAGGATTACTTGACGCTCCATGGCTTGACCTTGGTAAATTCAGGTTAAATTATGCAGAGGTGGGTAGCGATGCTCCTTTTGCAAGCGTTCTTGATACCTATGTTCCTATTGCTCCATTTAGTGGAAATCCTATGGTGTCTGTTGACATTACAAAGAACAATCCTGATTTAAAACCGGAAAGAACCAAGAATATTGAAACGGGGTTGGAGATGAGCTTCTTCAGGAGCAGACTTAGTTTCGACTTTGCCTTGTATAAGTCAAATACCATTAACCAGATTCTTCCTGTAACTGTATCATATGCTACAGGTTATTCATCAAAGTATGTTAACGCCGGAGAAGTCCAGAACAAGGGGATTGAGCTTAAACTTACAGGAACTCCGGTCAGAATGAACGATTTCCAGTGGGATCTTACTCTTAACTGGTCAAAGAACATCAACGAGGTTGTTTCTCTTGAGGAAGGAATTGAGAATCTTCAAATTGCTGCCCTGCAGGGAGGAGTTACAATTAACGCCCGAGTTGGACAACCCTATGGGACCATTCAGGGAACAGATTATGTTATAAATGAAGCTAGCGGCAAGCGCCAGATACTTTCAACAGGTTATTATCAGACTTCATCTACTTCTGACAAGATTATGGGAAACGTTAACCCTGACTGGAATGGTGGTCTGCAGAATACCTTTAGTTATAAAAACATCAGCTTGAGCTTTCTTATCGACATGCAAAAAGGCGGAGACATATTCTCCCTCGATATGTGGTATGGAATGGCTACAGGGCTTTATGCGGAAACAGACTTTATCAATGACCTTGGCAACCCTGTCAGAGACCCTGTTATCGGAAGTGTTTCTGCCGGGTATGATCCAGCAAGTGGTGGTGTAGTACTTGACGGTGTTCTGGCTGACGGAACTACTAACATGAGACGTGTTCCAGGTGGTGACTATAGGCTGTTCGGGTATTCAAAAAATCCTAACTCTGCATTTGTTTATGATGCCTCATATACGAAACTTCGCGAAGTTGTATTAACATACAGGCTTCCTAAGTCTGTTATAGATAAAACCTTTCTTGGCGGAGCTTCTGTAAGTTTTGTTGGTTCAAACCTCTGGATTCTAAACAAAAACCTTCCTCATGCTGATCCTGAGGCAAGTCAGGGTGCTGGCAACATTCAGGGATGGCAGAGCGGTGTTATGCCAACTACCCGTAATTATGGTTTCAGTGTTAATCTCCAATTCTAATTATTCTAATTATGAAAAATAAATATTTTATTTTATTGATACTGGTTGCATTTATTGCCTCCTGTACTGATAAATTTGAGGAATTCAACACGGATTCAAAGAATCCTGCAACTGTGACGGGAGAGGCTTTGTTCAGCAATGCCCAGCTTGACATGGTTGACCAGATATCAAGTACTAATGTAAACCTAAATGTCTGGAAGCTATTTGCTCAGTACTGGACTGAGACTACCTATACTGATGAGGCTAATTACGATATTATCAACAGAAGTATACCCGATCTAACATTCAGACAATACTACAGAGGATTTCTTAAAGACTTTAATGAGGCTTCTTTAATAATCAGTGAAACAATACCCACAAGCGATATCGGTGAGGTTGAAAAGACAAATAAACTGGCTATTATTGAGTTACTTAATGTATATTCATACCAGAATCTGGTTGATATATTTGGTAATATACCTTATACAGAAGCAATGGATATCACCAAGATTCATCCTGTTTATGATGATGCTGCTACTATTTATCAGGATCTAATCAACAGACTGGATGCTGCAATGGCAAAACTTGATGCATCAGAGGGTAGTTATGGATCTGCAGATATTATCTATCAAGGAGATGTTGCTGCCTGGAAAAAATTTGGTAACTCTTTAAAACTGAAAATCGGTATCGCTCTGGCAGATGCCAATCCTACGCTTGCCAAATCCACAGTTGAAGCTGCTATTGCTGGCGGTGTAATTGCATCAAATGATGAAAATGCTCTTCTCTATTACCTTGGATCTATTCATACCAATCCGATTTATGTCGATGTAGTGCAGAGCGGAAGAGATGACTTTGTTCCTGCAAATACTGTTGTGGATTTAATGAATGATCTGACTGATCCGCGCAGAGAACTGTTCTTTACGGCGATTGATACATCAACTGAAGCAGATGTTGTGAAAATGGCATATGTTGGTGGAATATATGGTGAAAGTAATCCGTTTTCACAATATTCTCATATTGCTGATCCTATTATAGCTCCTGACTTCCCTGGGATATTGCTTACTTACGATGAAGTTCTATTCTATAGGGCAGAAGCTGCAGAAAGAGGATTTGTAGCCGGAGGTACAGCCAGTGACTTATATGAAGATGCTGTTACGGCTTCTATACTATACTGGGGTGGTACAGCAGCCGAAGCAACAGCTTATCTTGCACAGCCAAATATTGCTTACGCAACTGCTGCAGGTACATGGAAGCAGAAGATTGGAACTCAGGCTTATATTGCATTTTATACAAGAGGCTTTGAGGGATATACTCAATGGAGAAGATTGGATTTCCCAATGTTCAATCTTCCTCCATCAATTTCTGAATACTCAGAAATCCCTGTAAGATTCACATATCCTGTTAATGAGCAAACGCTAAATGATGCAAATTACAAGAGCGCATCAGCAGCTATTGGCGGGGACGATGTTTTAACTAAGCTATTCTGGGATAAATTCTGATCCGGACAACAGAATAGTGTTTAAAATTAAAGGAGAAGAGGCTGGAGAATTTTGTTCAGCCTCTTCCTTTTTAATCTGAAAAATCGATTTCAAACCATTTCTATGATGTCATTCTTAGCGAGGATATTGATTTTATCTTCTCTTTTTATGAAAATAACAATCCTTTCTGCTCAACAGGCGGTTGTTGACGCAGACAATCTATATGACTCTGATCCATTATTATTTAACGGGAAACAATATTCCTTCTTTATTCCTGTAAGTACCGGAGGACACCAGTTCTTTTCAGAACCGCAATTTGTGACCGGATCCGTTACAATACGGGGAGTAACATATACAGATCTTACACTTAATTACGATATTTATAATCAGCAGCTGGTGTTGCAATATATTAATAGCCTTGGAGCAAAAAATCAAATTGTATTGTCGGAAGCCTGGCTTGAATCTTTCAGACTAAAAGAAATCGATTTTGAACTAATCAGCACTCAGGATAGCCTGAAACAAATATTTCAGGTAATTGGCACGGGACAATACTACATACTCTATAAATGGAAAAAGGACCTTGTTATGGATGGGTTTATCGGGTCAAAGAACCATACATTTACTATTCCCAGAAAAGAGATGAAACTCTATTCAGATAATCTGATAACCCAATACACAAATAATAAAACATTTTATTCTCTCTTCGTTCCCGGTAAAAAGGAAAGGATAATAGAATACATTCGTATTAACAAAATAAATGTTAAGAAATCAGCCGATAGTACAGTGAACAGATTGGTAAACTATATAAACTCCCTTTCCTCCAAGTGAAGAATGGCCTGATAATTATACTATTAATGCTATCCTGTCTTTACCTGGAGGTTCGGGCTCAAGATCGTGAAATAACTATCACTTGTAATTATAAAGATCTTTCTTTCCCTGAATTTTGCAATGATATTTTCAGGAAGACAGGGAAAAACGTTTTCTACAATGACAATAAACTAAAGCAGCTTAGGGTAACACTAAATAGTGACAGTATCACAGTATTAGTGGCTGTCAGAAAAGTATTAGAAGGTTCCGGCCTTGAAGCAACTGACTGGCATGGTAATATCCTGGTCACCAGCTCTTTAAATCTAATAAAACAGCTGCCTGAGTATAGTCAGAAAGTACCATTAACTGTGACGCAGGAAAATATTAAACCTTCTTTAACTGAAAGTGAAGAACGGTACCTTACAGGCCGAAAGCCGGGGGCGACTCAGACAATAACAGTCGGAAGAGCCGGAGCCTCACACGGAAATGCAAGGGTTAAAGTGCTTGGCAGGATACTGGATGATGAAACAGGAGAGCCTATGAGCTTTGTCACAGTCTTCATATCTGAGACGAAAACCGGAACATTAACTGATATAAAAGGATTTTTCACAATTTCGCTCGTACCTGGTAAGTATAATGCCCTTGTTGAATACCTGGGATACGAAAAGGAGAAATTTATTCTGGAATTGTTTTCTGCTGGTAGCCTGGCTCTAAGGATGAAAAGTTCAGTCATTCAGCTTAATGAAGTAGTGGTAAGTACTGAGCGGCAGGCTAATATCCGTGCAAAAGAACCCGGTCTTGACCAGTTATCGGTAAAGATGTTGAAGACATTGCCAATGATGATGGGGGAAAGGGATATAATAAAAGTCTCAGGAACATTGCCCGGAATTGTAAGCGCCGGGGAAGGACGGCAAGGACTTAATGTAAGAGGTGGGGGGTCCGACCAGAATGCATTTTACCTGAATAAGATTCAGATATATAATACCTCACATCTGTTTGGATTCTTTCCTGCCTTCAATTCAGATATCATCAAGGATTTCTCAATTTACAAAGGTCATGTCCCTGCCCAATTTGGAGGAAGATTAGCATCAGTATTCAATATTACGACTCTTGAAGGGAATAAAAAGAGATTTGCTGCAAGGGGAAGCCTCAGCCCGATTGCAGGCAGCCTTTCAGTGGAGGGCCCGGTGAAAAAGGATACCAGTTCTTTTCTTTTAAGTGCCAGATCGTCCTATTCCGACTGGTTGTTGCGAAGGGTTAATGACACGACAATAAGTTCAAGCAAGGCAAACTTCAATGATGTTTCAGGAGGATTGAACTGGGACGTTCAGAAAACCCAGATCTCTCTTTTTGGCTATCACAGTTACGACCACTTCAGCCTTTCTGATCTTAACAGCTTTAACTATTCAAATAATGGGGGCTCACTTATAATAGGCCATATCTTTACAAATTCACTTCGCGGTGAGCTAAGCCTGGTAGCATCTCAATATCAGTTTTCAACAATTGATAAGCAGCAGATAAGCTCAGCATATCAGCACAATTATAAGCTGAATCAGTATGAAGTAAACACATTATTCAGGCATTCTTTAAATGATAAAAACTCTCTCGATTATGGCGGAGGTATTGTTGTTTATAATCTTAACCGAGGAGACGTATTACCATATGGAGAAGAATCATTAAGAAAGGAAGTTATGCTGGGTACTGACAAGGGAATAGAGAGTTCTGTCTTTATTTCGGACTCATATGATATAATGCCATGGATGAACCTGACTGTTGGATTCAGATATACATTGTTTACTCCTACCGGTCCGGCAACAGTGAATACTTATACTGAAGGAGCTCCAAAAGATCCAAGGTATATTGAAGATACCCTGATTTTTACATCTAATGAACCTATCTGCTGGTACCATGAACCTGATATCAGGGCAGCCCTGAATATTGAGACAGACAAGAATGGCTCTGTAAAACTTGCATTCAACCGGATGCATCAGAATATATTTATGCTGAGCACAACAACTTCCATTGCACCAAATACCCAGTGGAAGCTTGCGGACTACCATCTTATTCCACCGAAGAGCAATCAGGTATCTTTTGGCATTTTCCGGACTATCCCTTCCCAGAGTCTTGAGGCTTCAGCAGAGCTTTTTTACAAGCAGACAAAGAACTACCCTGAGTTTAAGGACGGTGCAGATTTTCTTAATAATTCGCATGCTGAAACTTCTGTTTTGCAGGGAGATCAGAAAGCGTATGGACTGGAACTTTATCTGAAACGAAGCAGACGAAAGCTTGAAGGATGGATTTCATATACATATTCGCGATCATTAATTAAGGTTGACGGCGAACATTCCTGGGAAAGAATTAATAACGGTGAACCTTATCCTTCAAATTTCGATATTCCGCATTCATTTAATCTTGTGCTGAACTATTATCTCACTCGTAGGATAGTCTTCTCCTCTATCTTCACCTATCAATCAGGTAAGCCAATAACTTATCCTGAATCAGTGTTTTACATGAATGGATCACCATATCTTGATTATTCAAAACGTAATGCATACCAGATACCTGACTACATTCGAACAGATTTTTCACTGACTGTTGAAGGCAACCTCAGAAAGGAAAAGCTTATCCACAGCTCTCTGAGCTTTAACATGTATAATGCTACTGGTCGCATGAATCCTTACTCGGTTTATTTTAAGACAGTTAACGGCATAATAAAAAGTTACCAGTATTCAGTTATTGGAGTGCCCATATTTACAATTACATGGTTAGGCAAATTTGGTAATTATGAGTCAGATTAAAACAATATTATATTTCATCCTGGTAAGCCTTATTATGCATTCATGCATAATTCCATTTGAACCTCAGATTGATAGCAAGGATATTAATAAATATGTAATTTCCGGACAGGTATCTGATAATAGCGATATTCAGACAGTCCTTGTTTCAAAGGCTTCTGCTATTGGTGAACCCCGGTATTTACCTGTTTCAGGATGTTCAGTTATAATTAATGATGACAAGTATCATTCGTTTATAATGACTCAGTCGGGTGAAGGGAAATATACCGGAAGAATTGATCCCAAATATTTGTTTGCCGGAGCCTCCTTTAAGGTTAAGATAGTTACACCTGAGGGTACAATGCTTGAGTCAGATTTTGACACCATGGTTGAGTGTCCGGTTATAGACAAGTTGTATTACAATATAATTGAAGTATCTGGAGTTGATCTGACGGTTATCAATCAACATATGCAATTCTATGTTGATATTAATGCCCAGAATTACAAAAGCCGCTATTTCAAGTGGGATGTAATTGAGACTTATGAATATCATTCTGAATATCCGAGGGAATGGTTTTACGACGGTAGTGTTCACCACATTATTCCGCCCGATTCTTCCAGGATGGTTTGCTGGCTCACCGAGGCTGATAAAAACATATATACTCTTTCCACTGAAAACCTGGTAGAGAACAAGTACATTAAATTCCCGTTGCATTATGTCTCTAACCATACTCCCAACCTGGTATATGGCTATAGCATTCTGATAAATCAGTATGCTCTTAGTGAAGCTGCTTACTCATACTGGGACAATATGAGAATTAATAGTGCTGATATGGGTGGTTTGTATGAAAAGCAACCTTTATCAATTACCGGCAACCTTCATAATTTAACTGATCCCGACCAGGAGGTGCTTGGCTTTTTCACTGCTGCATTGTGCAGTTCACAACGTCTTTTCTTTATGAATATCGAGGGCATGAAAATTGATTTCCCCGGATTCTGCTTTCCATGGGCACCTACGCGTGGAGGTTTTTTAGAAATTAATCCTGGTGAATACCCTGCATTTCTTATGGGTGATACAGCAACATACTATATGGTAGTGCTGCCCGATGAATGCGTTGATTGTATGACTCTTGGTGGTACAAACATAAAGCCCGATTTTTGGCCATATTAATATGAATAAAACTGGTAAATATGTGTATGTTCCGATCCTGCTGATAATTTTCAGCATTCACTCACTATGCGGACAGCAAAGCAAGAGTAATCAAATCAGTGAAAAAATTGCATTAATCACTGACCGTAACCTTTACATTGCGGGTGAGAATATAAAGTTTTCGGCTATTCTTCAAACAGAGGATAATACTCAGCAATCTTTTAATAGCGTGGTATTATATTGTGAGGTTATTACACCCGGTGGTAAAAAAATCTGCGGTAATAAATATATTATTGCGAATAATTTGTCATCAGGAGATATTCTCATACCAGGCGATATAGCCACAGGTATATACTACTTAAGGGCTTATACCAGGTATATGCGCAATTGGGGCCCTTCATCTTATAATTATACAATTATCAAAATTGTTAATGCAAGCAGAAGGGAGATTCAGCAAACAGATAAAAATACGGGCCCATCAGAATCAATATATGAAACAAGTAAACCAGGAGATTCAGCCAATACATTTAAGATAGTTTTGGATAAATCCGGGTATAAACGCAGGGACCAAGTAAATTTAATTGTTGATGGTGGAAAATCTGGTCATTTGCCAATATCGGGATTAAGCCTTGCTGTTATACCTGACAATACTCTTAGTTCAAGCAAGGTCTCTTTGACTGAGATTGTGCAAAATGAAAGTGATATTTTCTATTCTCGTGAAACCCAGGGTCCCTCAGTTACCGGGAAACTGGTTGATAATTCTTACGGGACTCCTGCCGGCGATTCCAGAATAAATTTATCAGTAATGGGAAAACAAAAAGATTTTATGGCTCAGCAAACAGATTCTGCCGGCCGTTTTTTCTTCTCCATGCCTGAATATTACGGATACCATGACTTATTCCTGAGTACTGATGATTCAAATCATTCAAAACTCAAAATTCTTGTCGATAACGATTTCTGTACCATCCCTGTTAATATTCCATTGTCTACTTTCAATCTTGCACAGGGAGAGCGTGATGTTTCATTTCAGATGGCGGTCAATTTACAGATAGGGTCATATTTTAATGTTGATTCACTAACTGACAAAGTGATTGATTTGAGTGAGGAAAGCGCCTTTTATGGCAAACCGTCTGATATCATATACATAGACAATTATGTGAATCTTCCGACTCTCGAAGAGTATTTTAATTCATTACCTTCTTTGGTTAAAGTCAGGAAACATTTGGGAGAAAAATACTTTAAGATCATTGGGACACAATCAGGGCTCTCTGACTTTGATCCATTGGTTCTGGTTGATATGGCAGCAATCAGTGATCCTATGAAGGTTCTGGCTATTGCTCCTCTAAGCATATCGCGAATTGAAGTTGTAAATTCTCTTTATATCAAAGGAGATCAGAAATATGGTGGTATAATCAATATAATTACCAAAAAAAGTGATTTCGGAGGAATTGATCTCCCATCTTCAGGTATCTTCATAAATTATTGCTTCCTGTCTGAAAGAAATTTTCCTACAACAGTTTTACAACAGGAGACAAACAGACCTGATACCAGAAATACACTTTACTGGGAACCACAACTTGTCTTGAATAATCAGAATATATCGAAAATCTCATTTATAACATCTGATACTCCTGGAAAGCACCTTATCGTTCTGAGATGGGTAGATATAAAAGGTGAAATAAATTGCCAGATTTCCGAATTTGAGGTGAGAAAATAGGATTGTTTTATTCCACTTTCAGATTAACAAGTTCAAGTCTTGTAGTGGTTGCCCGGAGAACTTTAATTACAATCTTCCCTATCCTTATTACATCATTATTTCCCGGTATATTTCCATGAAAATAGAGTATCATTCCGGCAAGTGTTTCAAAATCATCTCTCTCGGGAAGGTGCAGATTATATTTTTCATTGATATAATCAATCTCAATACGGCCTGAAAAAACATACTCATTGCTGCCGATCTGCCTTTCTACAAGGTCATTGGTATCGTGTTCATCCTCAATATCACCAACTATTTCCTCCAGAACATCCTCTATTGTTACCATACCTGATGTACCACCGAACTCATCAACAACAAGAGCAATGTTTTTTCTCTCATCAACAAATAATTTAAGCAACTTGTTTGCCGGCATCGTTTCAGGTACAATTGCCAGTTTTCTAAGTGATGATCTTATTTCTGTCGGATTTTTATATAGGTCCTTTAACTCAAAATATCCAATAATGTTATCAATTGATTCATCATAAACAAGGATTCTGGATAGCCTTGTCTGTATGAACTTCTGCCTGAGATCATCAATACTGCTCCTGCTGTCTATAGCCTCTATCTCAGTCCTTGGAATCATGCATTCCCTGAGCTTTACATTGGAGAAATCGAGGGCATTCTGGAAAATTCGGATATCATGGTGATAAGTATCTGAATTCTCACGGCTTTGTTTAATAAAATGGTCCAGATCAACCTTTCCGAAAATAAGATTTTCCTGTTTTATATCCGTTGTTTTTAACCCAAAAAATACTCTGATAAAGAGGTTTGAAATAGCAAGCGTGAATTTGCTGACAGGGTAGAAGATGGCAAAAAAGATTAAAGTAGGGATACTCAGTATCTTAAGGAAGAAATTTGGGGAGATAATAAATATTGTTTTTGGAAGAAATTCAGCTACAAGTAATATCAATGCAGTGGATATAAGGGTATTTATTATAAGGATCAGAAGTTCTGAATCGAAATATATTTCAAGTTTAGGTCCAAGAAGCCGGGAAAATACAAGACCATACATAACTAATGCTATGTTATTGCCTATCAGCATTGTAGCAATGTACTGGCCGGGATTATTTGTAAACATTTTCAGGATACCTGATCCGAAAACACCCTGCTTCCTGTCAAGCTCTATCATAAGCCTGTTGGATGTAACGAAAGCTATCTCCATACCTGAGAAAAATGCAGAAAGGATTATTGCCAGAATTATGATCAGGATGTCATCCATGAAACAAATTTAACTCTTTTTTCTTTGCTTATGTCTTAACCAGGCGAAGACAAAAGATATCACTGCCATCAGTAAGAACAGAAGTGACCTGGATCCTCCTTCAGTAGCTGCGAATCTTATAGCTGCTGTTAAAGATAAAAAACCGGTTGCCCACCAGATTATTTCAAGTATAAGCAGGGAACTATTTCTCATCTTTTAAATATATTGTTGCGCTGACCTTCCTTATCTTGCGTTTTCTAAGATGAGGGTCAGATTCAAAGCCTGTCCCCATAACTATCTGATCCTCATTTGTGAATCTTACGAACCTATCGGAATAAATAAGATCTTTTCCCTGGTCCCAGTAAAGAACCTCGGTTTCAAGCATGTCATTCTTTTCATTAATAACAACAACACTATCTTTCAGCTCCCATAGATTAGCTGACCTGGTATACTTTGCATATTTTGATGTCACTGATCCGGTTGGTTCATCCTGACCATCAAAAACGTCAACATGTATTCCCTGTGGGAATTCGTAATAGGGGTCACCCGAATTATCGAATTGTTCCATGAGAGGAGATCTCATGATAAGCTCAATTTTACCTGAGTCGGAGTATATGGTCTCAAATTCTTTAACGCTTTGAGATGGCAGGCTAAGCAGATCGAGCCTGGGTATAGTTTCTTTATTGTTTTCACAGGAATACAGGAAAAGAGCTGTCGCAGGAACAACAGCTATCAGCCATGACTTTATGTATTTAAATAATATGCATTTCATATGCATCAGGCTGATGTTGAATTTAAAAGAGCGGCCAAAAGCTTAATTATACTTACGCTGGAGAAACCACATATCGTAAATATTAAGACTTCCTCCAATAGTAATAATACGTTCATCATGAAGTCCTGCCGCTGCAGAACCACTCCTTCTGGTATAGTCAATAAACAGGTTAGCTCTTGAATTTGTCCGTCTCATTGGCAATCCGATGCCAAAGCTTGCCCCATATTCCTTAACCTGCGATCCGTTAATGATAAGATAATTATCTCCGTAATGTGCACCAGCCCTGTATTCAAGTCTTTTCAGAAGGCTGAAATTAGAGAATTTATCAGGGATTAACTCAAAGCCCCATGCAACAGTTTTACTACTTGCTGCATAGTCGTTAAAGCCTGGAATTTTGGCAGCGTTCCAATCAGTTGAAGTAAAATCTACCCCGGTAGTAAATTTGTTTGTTTTACCAAAGACAATACCTGCCCGGTATGTGCCTGGAAGAAAGACAGGTGTAGAATTGTCGGAAATATAATTGACAGTATCAGCAACATTGTACGCTGATGTTCTTACAGCTAAATAATCATAATTCGATTTGTAGGTTTTTCCGGATGTAAGTGAAAATCCTGCCTGGATGAAATAATCTTCCTTTATCTTTCCCCTGTACTGGATTCCATAGTCAAAGTTTATACCTCTGACCTGCATCTTCTCATATGCACTGTTATGATAGTAATTTTCCAGATCGCTGAACTGAAGAGTATAACTTCTTTCAAGAGTACCAAACATCAATGTCATATTGAGACCTAATGAAAAGTTCTTATTGATATTTACTCCTGTACCGGCAAAAAAGTTTGAAAGACCCCCTTTGCCTTTATGGTATGTGTTGTACGGACCGGTCAGAGGATTGTAATCAGTATCACCTTCCTGGACATTTTCTGAAATGTTGTAATAACCGTCACTGACAGGCATAATACCAAATGCAACACCCAATCCTCTTGAAATGGGAAATCCCATAACAAGATGATTGAAGTTCATGTCATTCGATGTATATCTGTTATCATTCTCCTTCAGTATGTTCAGACCGAAATCAAAACCGAAATCAAATGAAAATGAATTAGTATCCAGACTGCTGTAGGAGGCTGGATTCATGTAGAATATTGAGTTATTATCCCGCATTGCTGTTCCGATACCACCCATAGCACGGCTTTTGTATGATCCCCGTGGTTCAAGTGTCCCTATATTGAACCTTGAATATGGTGAGTTGAGTTGTTTCTGTGCAGTGGCCTGATAAGCAAAAGATAACAGTACAATGAAATTAAATATTATCAGTTTTTTATGCATTGTATTCCAAAATATAATTCAATCCGTCAATCACAATTTCAGGCATATAAGTGACCTGACGGATTAATTTGTCCTTAAGAAACTCACTATCACCGCCTGCCAGAATGATCTTACCGTTTTTATGCTTTTTTTCAAACGTGCGAATATACTCATTTATTTCATATATACTCCCGTTTATTACACCTGCAAGGATAGCATTATGAGTGTTAACCCCTGGCGAGGAATAGTTTTCTCTTAATGAGAGAATCGGAAGTCTGCCGGTAAACTTGTGAAGGGCCTTGAATCTTATTTCGATTCCGGGTGAAATATTCCCTCCTTTATAGTTGGTCCCATAAAGAAAGTCATAGGTAATAGCAGTACCCGTATCTATAATCAGGATATCTTTGCCGGGAAACAGATTATATGCTCCTGCAACTCCGGCTAACCTGTCAGTTCCAAGGGTATCGGGAGTTTCGTAGTCAATGGTGAATGGCAGTTTTGAATTATGCGATAATATATGGACAAACGGGATATTGGAAACAAGAAGGTCAGTCACAAAATGTGGAAGCCGCTTGACAGAAGATACAATTACCTTCTTTAATCGCTTGTCAGTTAATGTCTTTTCAAATTCTTCGCAACTCAGATCATTTATCCTTACCGAGGAGATCTTTTTGTTACCCTTGAATACAGCCAGCTTGGTGCTTGTATTTCCGATGTCTATTATAAGGTTCATGGTGTAAATAAAAATACAAAGTTAATAATAAGTGCCTAAAGTGCCTAGAGTACGGAGTGCCTAAAGTATTTATAAGGCTAAAATATAGTAACTTAAACCAGTGAGCCGACAATTTCTGTCAGTACCCCGATTGCTGCTTTGACAGATTTTATGTCAGCGACTGTTAGGCTCAGCTTCGATTGTTTCTGCTTAACCGACATCTGCTTATGTTTTCTATTGACATGGTTCATTATTGATACAAAGACCTGACTCTTATAAAAGCGGGAAGTCTGATCAGAAATGAAGTTTGCTATCAGGAGATCATTTTTCAGCAGAACCTTCTCAATACCTAGTTTTGATGCGATCCATTTTATCCTCACTATATCAAGTAAAGCGCTGGCAGCTGAAGGCACCGGGCCGAATCTGTCAGTCAGTTTATCTTCAAATGTTTTTAGTTCCTCTTCCGACTCAATCTCATTCAACTCCTTATATAGCCTGATCCTCTCTGAAATATTTGATACATACTCATCGGGAAACATTATCTCTAAATCAGTATCTATCTGAAAATCAGTTATATAAAGTTTGGATGTATCCTGAATTGAGTCTTCTTCACTTGAAGTATCTGCCACTTGAGCACTCTTTTCAGAATCTCTTAATTCATGCATTGCCTCATTCAAAATGCGTTGATAAGTTTCAAACCCGACATCAGCAATGAACCCGCTCTGTTCTCCACCGAGAAGGTTACCGGAACCCCTGATATCAAGATCCTGCATTGCTATATTAAAACCACTTCCAAGCTCTGAATATTCTTCAATAGCCTTTAGTCTTCTTCTTGCCTCATGAGTGAGAGTTGTCAGAGGCGGGGCCAGAAGGTAACAGAATGCCTTCTTATTTGACCTTCCCACTCTGCCTCTTAGCTGGTGAAGTTCCGAAAGGCCGAAATGATGGGCATCATTGATAAATATTGTGTTGGCATTGGGAATATCAAGTCCCGATTCAATGATTGTTGTTGCTATTAAAACATCATAATCACCCTGGATAAAATCGAACATCACATTCTCAACATGTGGTCCATCCATCTGACCATGTACTATAGCTGTTTTTACATTAGGGCATATTCTGTTTAAATGTGCCTGTATCTGCTTAATATTTTCAACTCTGTTATGGATAAAGAAGACCTGTCCGTTTCTTGTTACCTCATATTCAATACCTTCTTTAATTATTTCCTCGTTATAACCATGAAGCTCAGTAACAATAGGCATCCTGTTGGGAGGAGGTGTATTGATAATTGAGAGGTCACGAGCCCCCATCAGTGAGAACTGAAGTGTCCTGGGTATGGGAGTGGCTGTAAGTGTCAGCGTATCAACGTTCGCTTTAAGTTTCTTAAGTTTTTCCTTAACAGATACGCCAAATCGTTGTTCCTCATCAATAATTAACAGACCAAGATCTTTGAATTTAACATCCTGACCGACCAGCTTATGTGTACCGATAATAATATCTATTTTCCCCTCATCCAGGGCCTGAAAAATCTTTTTCTGGTCAGCAGCTTTCCTGTGCCTGCTTATATATTCAATATTGCATGGAAATCCTTTTAACCTTGAGGAAAATGTTTTGTAATGCTGCAGTGCCAGTATAGTTGTAGGCACAAGCACAGCGGTTTGCTTGCTGTCGGAAGCGGCTTTGAATGCTGCTCTGATGGCAATCTCAGTCTTTCCGAATCCTACATCACCGCAAACAAGCCGGTCCATGGGATGCTCTGCTTCCATATCTCCTTTTACTGCAGACGAAGAAGTCAGCTGATCAGGGGTATCTTCATATATGAATGAAGCTTCGAGTTCCCTCTGCAGGTACGAATCAGGAGAGAATGAATAACCCGGAGATGACATTCTTCTGGCATAAAGCCGGATTAGATCTTTGGCGATATCTTTAACTCTTGCCTTGGTACTTTGCTTTAGCTTCTGCCAGGCTCCGGAACCAAGCTTGTAGATTTTAGGTTCGGTGTTATCCTTGCTCTTATATTTTGAAATTCTGTAAAGTGAATGAATACCTACATAAAGTATATCATTATCTCTGTATACAAGCTTAATTGCTTCCTGTATTTTGCCATTTACTTCAATCTTTTCAAGACCTCCGAATTTCCCTATCCCATGATCAATATGAACAACATAGTCACCCGGGTTGAGTCCTGTTAATTCTTTAACTGAGATACTCTCCTTTTTTGTAAAATATCCTCTGATCCTGAATTTGTGATATCTGTCAAAAATCTGATGATCAGTGAAAACTGAGAATCTGAGATCATGGTCAGTAAATCCACCATGCAGATTTATAAGCACAGGATTAAATGCAGCATCGGGATTTATTTCACTGAATATATCCCTGAGCCTTTCTATCTGGGATTCGCTTTCTGAAATAATGAAGGTACTATAACCTTCTGATTCATTTGAAATAAGCTTTGACGCAAGCAGATCAAAATTTTTGTTGAATACAGGTTGAGGTTCGGTGCGGAATTTAAATTCTGCATCCGGTTTGAAAAGTGACTCTCTCCCGAATTCTATAATTCTGAAACTGCGGCAATGATCAATGAAATCATTTCCTGTGGTGATTATATCCTTCTTGTCTGAAATATGGCCCGACTCTTCCCGTTGCGTAGTTGAGGAAAAGATGTTATTTATTTTTTCCTTTACATAGACAGCATCTTCAATCCAGATCAAAGATGAGGGTGGAAGAAAATCAGTAAATGAGTCATTGATCTGTTCTATTGAAAGATCCTGGATATTTGGGATAATTGAGATCTGTTTATGAGAGCTTACCGACAGCTGATCATCGGTATTAAAAGATCTTATTGTATCCACCTCCTCCCCAAAAAAGTCAATCCTGTAGGGGAGGTCGGCCGAATAGGAAAATATATCAGCTATGCTTCCCCTGATGGCATATTGTCCGGGTTCATAAACAAAATCTGTCCTGGTGAAATTATATTCATGAAGCATCTCTTCCAGGAACTCCAGCGAAAGCTTATCTCCTTTGTTAATGGTTAAGGTGTTTTTCTTAAGGTTTTTACGGCTGATAACCTTTTCCATAACCGATTCAGGATATGTTACAATTATTCCCTTCCTTTTACCTGAAGAAAGAAAATTAAGTACCTCAGTTCTAAGTACTATGTTAGCCGGTTCAGTCTGTTCGTATTGAACAGAACGCTTATATGTCGATGGGAAGAAGAATACAGACTCTTCTCCGAGTAATGATACAAGGTCATTATAAAAATAGGCTGCATCCTCTTTTTCGGGTATTACAGCCAGATGAGTAGTGTGAGTTCTTGAAAAGACTGCAGCAGTAACTATTGCCTTTGCGGAAGATGTTAATCCTTCAAGCTTAATTGTTTTAGTATTATCAGTGCCTGCAGATTCAATAAGAGAATTTAGAAGCGGATGGTTAAGATAATTTTGTATGAAATGATTTTCCTTCATTGCTGTTTTTCAGGCGGCAAATTTACTAAAATCCATCCTATTACGGCAGTTACAATATTTTAATTGAAAACTACAACATAAATAGTAATTTTAAAACAAAACATTTACATGAAGGTTTTTAAATTCGGAGGAGCGTCAGTAAGAGATGCAGAAGCGATTAAGAATCTTGCCAGGATAGTTATCTCTGAAAAAGATGATCTGGTCGTTGTAGTCTCGGCCTTTAGTAAAACAACAAATGCTCTCGAAGGTGTTTTGAAGTCCTGGCTCGGAGGGAACAAAAATTATGAAAAACAGCTTGATGATCTTCATAACTATCACAATTCTGTTATTAAAGATTTAAATGGCAATAAAAAGGATTTCAAGGAAAAGAACGATATCCTTTTTGAGTCACTTTCTGAATTTCTTAAAGCCGGGATACATTGCGATTATGATACAGATTATGATCAGGTTGTTTCATATGGAGAATTGTGGTCAACAGTAATTATTGCCGGGTATTTGAAGACTCAGGTTCCCTCTGTTTCATGGATAGATATAAGAAAGATTCTGATTACAGATAACAGGCATCGGGATGCGAATGTATTATGGGATGAAAGTACAGGCAAAGTCAAGTCTGCTTGTAACTTTACAAAAAACAGGATCTATGTAACTCAGGGATTTATAGCCGGAACCTCCTCTGGACTTACCACAACTCTGGGAAGGGAAGGATCGGATTATACAGCGGCTGTTCTGGCAAATATTCTTGATGCGGAACAAGTTGTTGTATGGAAGGATGTCCCTGGCTTACTTAATGCTGACCCTAAATGGTTTCCGGATGCCGAAAAACTGCCGGAAATATCCTATAAGGAAGCTGTTGAGATGTCTTTCTCCGGTGCAAAGGTAATTCATCCAAAAACTATTAAACCTCTGCATAATAAGAATATACCGTTGCAGGTCAGGTCTTTTCTTGATGTGAAAGAGAAAGGAACAATTGTCAAGGCTGATGCTGAACTGAAAAAAATATTGCCCGTTTATATAAGGAAAGAAGACCAGATATTGATATCCATACTGCCAAAAGATTTATCATTTGTCATGGGAGACAACCTGGCCAGGATATTCCACTCATTCCAGGATAATGGAATCAAAGTAAATCTTGTAGAAGCCAGTGCGGTAAGCCTTGATGTTTGTGTCGATGATGAAAGACCCAGGATAGAATCATTTATTAAGGAGAATGAAAGTGATTTTTCAGTGGTTTATAATGAAGATGTTGAATTGCTTTCGGTCCGCCATTATACGCCGGCATCAGTGACAAAAGTCACAGATGGAAGGGAGATACTGCTTGAACAGAGGACAAGGAGTACAGTAAGATTTGTGGTAAGAAATGTGTAATGGCTCAAGGGCGCAATGGCTCAACGGCGAGGATTTATGTTTCTTTTTGGGCCCCTGTGCCGCTGCGCCTCCCTACCTTTCAAACAGCAACCTCTGTCCACGGTAATCCTCATTAATTGAACCGTTGTCATAAACAATTGTCCCGTTAACAATAGTTTTCACAACCTTCGATTTGAATGTTTCGCCTTCAAAGGGTGACCAGCCACATTTATATAATATGTTGTCCCTGGAAATGGTCCATGACTTATCAGGATCAACAAGTACAAGATCAGCTTTATATCCTTCCCTTATAAAACCTCTTTTCCTGATATTGAACAGGATAGCCGGATTGTGGCACATCTTTTCAACTATTTTCTCAATGGAAAATATTTTCTTATGCCAAAGCTCCATCATAATTACAAGTGAATGCTGTACAAGAGGTCCACCAGAAGGCGCTTTAAAGTAGCTGTTCGATTTTTCCTCAAGAGTATGGGGTGCATGATCGGTGGCTACTATATCAATCCGGTTGCTGTTTACCGAGTCCCTCAAAGCATCCCTGTCGTATCTGGTTTTAATGGCAGGATTCCACTTAATGAGGGTTCCAAGCTTATCGTACCAGGTATCATCGAACCATAGATGATGTACACACACTTCAGCAGTTATCCTTTTTTCGCTTAACGGGATATCTCCTGAGAAAAGTTTCATCTCATCAGCAGTCGAAAGGTGGAATATGTGAAGTTTTGTATTGTATTCCTTAGCCAGGCTGATAGCATAAGAAGATGAAATGAAACAGGCTTCGCGGCTTCTGATAACAGGATGCAGATTTATTGGCACATCGTCTCCGTATTTTTGCCTGTACAGTTCACTGTTTTTCTTTACTGTCTTTTCATCCTCACAATGTGAAGAGATGATCATATGGGCTCTCCGGAACAGCTCTCTCAGAGCTTTCTCATTATCAACCAGCATATTGCCTGTTGATGAGCCCATAAATATTTTTATGCCGCATACCTTTGACGGGTCAGCTTTCAGAACCTCTTCAATGTTATCGTTTGTGGCTCCTATATTGAATGAGTAGTTAATAAAGGATTTTTCAGAAGCTATTTTGTATTTGTCCTCAAGAGCCTCGACAGTGACAGTCTGTGGATTAGTATTAGGCATATCCATAAAGGAGGTCACACCTCCGGCAGCAGCAGCCCTTGATTCTGTTAAAATATCACCTTTGTGAGTAAGGCCGGGTTCCCTGAAGTGTACCTGGTCATCAATAATTCCAGGAAGAAGGAGGAGACCCGTTGCATCAATTACTTTTGTAGTTGCAGGTATATCTTTATCGTGAATGGTCCCGATGGCAGAAATGAGCTCATCTTTAATAAGCAGACCGCCCCTGAATGATCTGCCTTCATTGATTATTGTTGCGTTATTTATCAGAATAGCATTCATGGACTAAGAGCAATATTTAATAAGTTTAACCCACCCCTGAGCTCGTCTTCGCTCGCTCTTCCCCTCCCAGGAGCGGAACCTGAAAACCCATTGTGCCATTGCGCCTTTGAGCTTAAGCCTTCGGATATTTCTTAAACATACTCCTCAGTTTCATCCTCAGAACACCCCATAAAGCCTCATTAAAGATACCGCCTGTCATTTTAGATGCGCCTAATTTTCTGTCAGTGAAAATTATAGGGACTTCTACAATCCTGTAGCCCAGTTTCCATGCAGTAAATTTCATTTCTATCTGAAAACCATATCCTACAGATTTGATTTGATCAGGGTGGATATTTTCCAGTACCTCCCTGCGGTAACACTTAAATCCTGCTGTTGTATCCATTACCTTCATCCCGGTAATTATTCTTACATATATTGAGGCAAAGTAGGACATCAGCACACGTGATAGCGGCCAGTTCACAACATTTACTCCGCTGATATACCTTGATCCGATTGCCATATCAGCCCCATTATCATGGCAGGCTTCATAAAGTCTGACAAGATCATTCGGATCATGTGAGAAATCAGCATCCATCTCGTATATATAGCTGTAACCTCTTTCTAGCGCCCATTTAAATCCTGTTATATATGCGGTTCCCAGGCCCATTTTTCCGGGTCTTTCAATCAGGTATAGATTTGGATGAGTTGATCTGAGTCTCTTTACAATATCGGCAGTAGCGTCAGGTGAGTTATCATCAATAATCAGTATGTCGAAGGAGACAGGAAGTACAGAAACTGATTTTATTAATGCTTCAATATTCTCTTCTTCTTTGTAAGTTGGTATAATAACCAGGTTTGCCATGATGCTAAATATCTGCTAAAATAAGGAAATTACTTAAATTGCATGAATAAAGGCTCTATTTTGATAAATTTGCACTTCTGATTCTTAGTTATGAGGTTATCATCAGTACTCATCATATTTTGTATACTTATCTCGTTTGATGGTTTTTCACAGGATTTTATCTGGAAAGCCAGGGTTAATACCTTCTTCGATAACAACGAATTTGGAAAATCGGAATACAAGGTACCACAAACTATGTCAGGTGTTCAGGTTGCTCCGGAATATGGCCTCAGGTGGGACTCCTCGCATATTGTTTCAGCCGGTATCAATTTACTTCATGAATTCGGTAGCAGTGATCAGGTTGACAAACTTTACCTTACTGCATATTATGAATTCAATAAGCATCCATACCGGTTTCTGATGGGAGCTTTTCCCCGGGATATTGTACTTGATAAATACCCGAGGATTTTTTTTCAGGATTCGATAGGGTATTACAGGCCAAATATTAATGGAATATTCTGGGAGGTAAATTCTGCAGGGAACTATCTGAATTTGTGGCTCGACTGGACAAGCCAGATATCTGAAACTGTTCGTGAGACATTTTTTATCGGGATGTCAGGAAGGTACAACATGGGTATCATTTACCTGCAACATTTTGACTATATGTTTCATTATGCAAAAGACCTTGATCCTGTTGTGGACAAAGGAATTTATGATAATGCGATGATTGTTACCTCAGCGGGAATCGACCTTCGGGGGAGAACCTTCCTGGATGTTCTTGATATAAATGTCGGCTGGGCGTCAGGAATTGAACGGGCAAGGGCAGATGAATCAGGGTGGATTGTTAATAATGGATTACTGATGGAAACCCGGTTTCAGTATAAACTTTTAGGAATTATAAATACATTATATATAGGTGAGAGGCAAATGGCATTTTACAATGATCATTCCAATAATCTCTACTGGGGAGACCCCATATACAGGGCTGGCAATTATAACCGGACTGATTTAAATATCAGCTTCATAAGGAATACCAAGGTAAATTTGAATCTTACATATTCTCTTCATTTTGCCGAAGGAAATGTTTATCATGAGCAAATGCTTAAAGCCTCGATCAATCTGAATAATTATTAATTTATAGCAAATCTATTCTAATTTGACAGATTGGATATTACCCTGATTTTTCTCCTTTTTGGCCCCTGCGCTAAAGGGAGAAAGGAGAAAAATCTACCTGTTTCCTTTAGGGATTCAGGGCAAAAACAGGTAGATTTTTCGAAAATGTCAAAGTAAAATACAATTAGGTAATTTGTAACTAATCAGTACTTAAAGTGAGCTAGAGTTTGGGGTGCCTAAAGTTAAAAACAAGGTGTTATTTACAATGTGATTCACAAAATCAACATTTTCAATTTTCATGTGAGGTGTAATTTTTAAAAACATATACATATTAACAATTATTATTTTAGTGTTTGATAAATAGGCGATTACGTTCTTTTATATATTGGATTTCAGAGTTAGTTTTGTATTACAAGCTATGAAAACATCTGATCAAATTATAATTAAAGAACTGGAGCGTATCGTTTTGATGCAGTCGCAGGAAATTACCCGATTGATAACAAAAATCAATGTTCTTGAACGAGAGTTGTCGCGTTACAACTAAAAAGGGCAGTAACAATAGCTCTGTGCCACCTTCTAAAGATGAGAACAGGCTTCCAGGCACGAGCAGTCTTCGGGAGAAAGGGAATCGTAAAGCAGGAGGACAACCTGGACATGAAGGGAAAACATTGGAGATGACAGATACCCCCGATGAAATTATTGAGCATCGTGCATGTTTTTGTCCGGAATGCGGAATGACATCTTTTCGGTTCAGAAATAGATGCTGCCATATAAAATAATCAAAATGTGGTAGAAGCTTTAAGTGTCATCGCCGTTTATAAAAGAAATTGATTCATTCTATTATTATTAACTTTAGGCACTTTAGGCACTTTAGGCACTCCAAACTCTAGTCACTGATTAGTTACATGAATAGAAATCGATTGAAAATCTATAGCAAGGTTCTCCTAATTCCAGAATAGTATATTAATATATGTATGATTGATAATCTGCTCATATTTAGATTTCTCAAGTTTTGTGTTGTCGGAGCATCGGGTATGGTGATCGATTTTGGTTTAACCTGGGTCTTAAAGGAGCAGGTAAAGATCAATAAGTATATAGCAAATTCAACAGGTTTTATTCTTGCAGCCAGTTCGAACTACGTCCTGAACAGGATATGGACTTTTCAGAGTAACGATCCGCATATAGCAGGTCAGTATTTATCGTTTGTCGTCATCTCTTTAATTGGTTTGGGACTGAATAATTTTATCATTTATATTTTGCATGACAGGCTGAAGTACAACTTTTATCTGTCGAAATTATTTGCGATTGTGGTTGTTACAATCTGGAATTTTCTTATGAATCTTATAATCACATTTCGGTAGTAAAAACTATTTTAAATTTATTCTCTTTTTTTTTGGACGAGAATTTTTTTGCGCTATCTTTGTCGTCCCAAAAGTAAAAATTGTTCTCGAAAGAGGATAAAATAATAGAGCGAACGGGTCCATCTTCGCTAAATTTTTGGTGGACGCATGTTCTTTGAAATTATGAAGTAGCAACCAGGCGAGATATTATAATATGTCTCGTCAAGATAACTTGTTAGTAATTTTGAATTGAGCGTAGGAGATTGTTTTTTG
>Ga0307375_10000236_pt1 | contig 75131 bp, 60 predicted proteins | sample TR1MG_FD_202531 | JGI IMG/M metagenome (GOLD analysis project Ga0307375, IMG submission 202531) | Soil microbial communities from Risofladan, Vaasa, Finland - TR-1 | ecosystem: Environmental > Terrestrial > Soil > Coastal area > Acid sulfate soil | place: Finland: Risofladan, Vaasa | collected... | reverse complement strand
ACCAAGGGGTTTTCAATCCAAGAAGAGCTTCGTACAGGTCAGTGTCTTTCATGATGCCGTCAGTGTGGTTGAAAAACAGAATTCTCTAACATTAAGAGAAAATTCACAGTACATTTGATGAAGAGCCCGAATTTCAATACTTAGGTCCAGCACATAGTTGGACACTTCATTTTCTGAACCTGCATAAACAATTACTTTTGTTTGGTTCTGATTGTTTACCTTTTGCACTTGTCCAATATCAATTCCATCTGTTTTGTGTTTATTGATAATGTCCATTGTTAAATATCTGCTACCTTGTGATGAAAATGATATTGGAGTTTCATTTTTGTCAATTTCATTAGGAAATTGCTTGTAGTATCCGACTGAGCCATTACCTTCAATAAATGGATCGAGTATTAATGATGGATATGGATAGGTCATTCTTTGTATAATTTTTTGAAGAACGTGATTTGATCCAATCCATCCGCCAAATTCATTGGCAATTACCTTCCATTTATTATTTATTCTCTGTAGATCAACTATATAAGCCTCAGGGTCATACCCTTCTGAGCCAACTTCGCCAATTATCACTTTGGCGCCATCGCCTGAAATTTCCCTCACTACCGTTAGAGATTGATTTCCTCCTGTACCAAGTAAATGAGACTCAGCAAAGGCTTTTGCGATTTGAGTAACTTGCTTTAATTCAGATTTTTCTTTATCTGTAATGGCATGATATTTAAGTTGTTCATAGGAACTTTTATTATCAACCTTAGATGTTGAATCAGCGAATGCAGCATTAACACTGGCACTCAGAAGAAAAATTGGAATTAGCTTGAACATGTTTACAATTCGTTTCATGTTGCCCCTTTTTCAATGCTGAAACTCAAGATTGGAGGACACTCCTTAGTGTCCACTCCTGGCCGGCTGCCGACCTTATCGCCCACATACTTGCACACCCCTTGAACGACTGCAAATGGCACGGAACGGAAGTCTACTCTTCAAAATTAACGGCCGTAAAGCAGACTCTCACAGCCAACGAAATCCGATTACCAGTGGGCGGCAGCTCAGGCCGAGAGGAAATCCCCCGTGTCGTCCTCGACCATCTCCTATTGGACTCCTATTGGAACACTTTTGGCATTCTCTCCAAACCCAGACCGCAGCTAACGCGATAAATTAATAGCCGGGGAATTACACCCTACTTCCCCTCCACCGTGATCTTCCCGCCCAGCGCGCGGGCCAGCACACCGCGGTTATACATGCCCTCGGCGAAGGTCGGCGGCACGGCATAGGTGCCCGCATTGGTCGCCTTGATCCGATAGACGAAGAGTTGCGCGCTGTTGTCCACCGTGCCATACAGCACCACGCGGTCCTCGCGCACGTCGGCATAGACTGGATGCCAGTTGGATTTGGCGGTGCCGATCGGGGGCACCCACTGCGATGCCGAGGTATCGCTATTCCCTCCGCTGTCGCCGCTTTCCGAATCGCTTTCGTCATTGCCTTCATCAGGCTTGTCATTCCCCATCGCTGTTGACTCGTCTGCGCGCGACTCGGGCACGATCTCGAAGCCGCCGGGCAGCAGGTCGACGATCGCGACGTTCTGCAGGTTGTATTTGCCGATGGCGCGGATGCTCAGGTGAACTTCGATCTCGTCGCCCAATTTAACGCTGGTGACCGGCTTGCCGTTCGCATCCTGGTATTCGCGGAACACTTCGATCTCCTGCTTGATCTCCTTGTCTGGCAGCTTGCGGTCGAAGCCGGACTGGTTGAGTACGGTGTAGGCGAGATAGTCGCTGCCGGAGGCAAACTTCAGCTTCTTCGCATCGGGCGAGAAGTCCACCTTGGGCATCAGCCCATCAGGCAGCTTGAGCTGTTTCTCTTTGCCGTCTGCCGGTACTTCGGCGATGCTGAATTTGCCCGCCGCTTCCTTGCCGGTGGCGGTGGCGTAGGCATCGAGCGCGAGCAGGGTGTAGGCCGACGACAAGGTGTTGTAGCGGTTTTCGCGGATCGGCTTGGCGATGGATTCCAGCGCATCCGCATCGAGCCGCTTCAGTTCGTCCGGGAAGTGGCGCGCGAGCAGGTAGACCAGTTCTGCGTTGTGGCTGAGGTCGTCGTAATAGTCCTGCCACATCACGGGCTCGTGCTCCGGCTTGACGCCGCGGATCAGGTTGCTGGCCATATTTCCTTGTTGCATCAACTGGTAGGCCGACGCAAGGTAGGCGGCCGTGATGTCGCCGCGCCATTCCTTGGCATGCTGTGTTTCCAGCCGGTGCTGCAGGGTGGCGGCATACTGGCTGACCACCATGCCCTGCCGCGCCAGCAGATAGATGGCATAGGCGCGGGCACGCTCGTCGGCGAGCGATTCGCCCTCGCCGGCGGCCAGTTGGCGCAGCCAGTTGTTGGCCGAGTTCAGCATGTCCTGCGGCACGGCATAACCGCGGTCGCGCGCTTCGAGCAGGAATTGCACCGCATAGACGGAGGTCCACGGCACCACATAATGGTTGGCCGCCCACAGTCCGAATCCGCCTTCCTGGTTCTGGCGGCTGCGCAGCATGCTGATGATGCGGCCCACGCTTGCTTCGGACACGTTGTGTGCAATGCCGAATTCGGGGCGCGACTGCAGGATCAGCGCCGGCAGCGCCTGACTGACCAGTTGCTCGGTGCAACCATAGGGATACTTGGAGAGGTAAGCGACCAGGCCCTGTCCCATGATCAGCGGCAGGGTCGAGATGCCCGCGCTGCGCGTGCTGTATTCGCCGTACATGTTGCGCGTCACGGGCTGCTCGATGGCGCCGTTCCTGACGGTGCCGAAGGTCAGGCTGACCTGGTAGGGCACAGGTGGCCGCACGCTGGTGCTGGCAGCGTATTTCGCGCTCTTGTCTTTATGCGTGGCGACGAAATGCAGCATGCCGGCCCCCAGCCGGTCGGTGGCGCGCAGACGGAAGCGGGCCACGCCTTCATGCAGGGCGTCGATCTTCAGGTCCTGCGACGCCGCACCCACCACCGCGAGGTGCGGCGAGGTCTTGAGTTCGACATGCACCGGCGCGCCCTTGCCGGAATCGGGGATGTTGTTTGCCACGCCGAGGCTGACGTCGAATTCGTCGCCCGGCGCCACCTGCGTCGGCACGTTGGGCGAGAGCACGAAATCGCCGCGCACCAGCGCCTTCTTCTCCAGCACGCCGATGGATTCCGCGGAAACTGCAACCGCCATGATGCGCAGCGTGCCGTTGAAGTAGTCGGGCACGGTGTAGGTGATGTCCTTTGCCTGCGGCCCCGCATCGATGATGCCGGACCAGAAGGCCACGGCCTTGTCGCGCTTGCGCTTGAACGGGTTGAGGTGTTTGCCCAGCGCGGCTTCGCCGTCGCCGCCCGGTGCGGCGGCTGCCATCAGCTGCTTGAATTCGGGCAGGATCAGGTCGAGTATCTGCGAGGTCCGGGTTTCCAGCGCGCGCTTCTGGAAGAAGTAGCCGAGCGGATCGGGCGTATTGTAGCCCGCCACCTGCAGGATGCCTTCGTCCACCGCGAACAGCACCAGGCGCGTGGGTTTCGCGGTGCTGACCTTCATGTGCAACACCTCGCCGGGCTTGACCAGGTCGGGCGAAGAAATGCTGATCTTGTTCTTGCGCCGCTCCATGCTTACCGAGAACGGCGCCACGCCGTAAGACAGCGGGCTCATGAATATCTCGGGCGAATTGATGTCGCGCACGAAGCTCACTGACACGTAGCCGTTGCCTTCCAGCCCGGCCGGCACGCGGATGTGCTGCACGGTGTTGGTGGCGGTGGCCTTGAACCAGTGCCAGGCGTAGACCTTGTCGCGCTCGATGGTGATCAGGCCGCTGCCGGTGTAGGGCGCGCGGATTTCCAGTTCGATGTCCTGCCCCGGTGCAACGTCGGTTTTGGCCAGCTTGATTTGCAGCTCGGCATTCTTTTCCAGCGAGCGCGTCAGGTTGGCGTGCCCGGCCACCGAGTATTCGATGCGGTTGAGTTCCTGACCCTGGCCATCGCGGACCACCATCGCGTAGTCGCCCGGCTCGGCGGTCGGCAATGCGAGGCTGGTCCCTTTCGCGGCAATCGCGAAGGGTTTTTCCGAAAGCACGATTTCCTTCATTTTGGATTCGTATTTATACACGCCCGAGTTCTGCTTGGTCAGCACCGACACGTATTTGCGCGCGATGTGCACCAGCTTGAGTCCATCCACCCTGGTCTTCTTCGCTTTGTGATCGATGGCGATCAGTTGCACCGAGCGCCGGGCATCCTTGTTGACGTAGCGCAGGTCGCCATCGGGCTTGAAGCCGACCAGGTAGGGCATGCTGGAAACCAGCACCGCATGCTCGGCGGCAACACTGCGCCCGCCTTCGGCTTCGAAACCCTGGGCAGTGAACAGCACGCGGTAAGTGGCGCGGGTGAAGCGCTGCAGGCGCAGGTCGAATTCGGCTTCGCCCTTGTCGTCCGTCTGCGCATCGGACAGCCGGTCTTCGAAGCCTTCCTTGGCGCGCTGCGGATCGTAGAAGCTGTAGTCCTTGTAAGAGGGGAACGACGGATACGACGGATACAGCGTCATCGACGCGCGCACCTTGCGATTGGCCGCAGCCGTGCCGAACAGGTTCTCCAGGGTGACGCGCGCCTTGAGGTCGTCGGGCGAGACCCAGCCTTCCGTCGATTCTGCCGAGAAATGCGCGCTCATCTTCATGCGGTCGGGCTGGAATTCCTGCACCTTGACGGAAGTTGTGCCGATCAGGCCTGCTGCGCGATCGTCCTTGACGATGTACAGGTTCACGTTCCAGGTGCCGGTCGGCGAAGTGTCCTGCGTGGTATAGGCGGTTTCCACGAAGCCGGATTCCGGCAGCTTGATGCGCTCGCGTTTTACCGTGAGGCCGCGTGCATCGCTGATGGTCATTTCCAGCGGGATGCCGGCGAGCTGGGTGGTCCAGTCCGATGCGCGCACGATCATGCCGACCTTGAATTCCTCGCCCGGCTGGTAGAGGCCGCGGTCGGAGAACAGGTAGCCCTGCAGCTTGTCTGCCTGGACGCTGTTGGACACGCCGCCGACATCGAAACGGGAGAGATCGAGCACACGGTCGCTGCGCTCGTAAGGCAGGAAGGACATGTCACTGCCCTTCCTGACCAGGTACATCACCGGCGTCTGTTCGCGCGTGAAATCCTTGAGCGAAGGGAAATGCACATGCCCCTCGACATCGCTTTCCTGGGTCAGCACCGGCAGGCCGTTCTTGCCGATCACCTGTACGCTGGCGCCGCCCACCGGCGCGCCGCTATGGATGGACTGGACGAACACGTCCTGGCTGCCGTCCACCGCAAGTTTCGCCAGCAGGCCAAGGTCAGTGAGCACGATCAGGCGCGTATCTGCCTGTCCCAGCGGCCGCTTGTTCACAGGATCATAGGCATTCACCTTGACCATGAACAGGCCGCGCTTGTTTTCGCCGCCTTTGTTCAGGTACTTGCCAAGGTCGAGCGCCGTATATTGCGCTTTGCCCGGCGCCAGTTTTGGCAAATCGGCAACTTCGGTGAAGCGCTCTGACAGGTTGTCGAAGTTGAATTTCCAGCTATTGGTAAAGTACGGTTTGCCAAAATCGCCCGATGTCTGGCTGACGAGGTGCTGGATCTGCCCCGGCAGCAGACGCCCGATCTCGTACTGCAATGCATCCACGTCGCGCGCCAGTACCGGTACCTTATGCTCTCCGGAAAGCGGCAGCAGCGAGCCGGAATGCAGGATGCGCACTTCCTTCTGGAATTCTTTTACGCGGACGATGGCATCGTAGGTTTTACCCATCTCGTAGCCGCCAAACGACTTGAGTCCCTTGGCAACACGCACAAAGATAAACCGTCCCGCATCCGCCTCGAATTTGTAACTGTGGCTGGCGGTGTTTTCCTGCTCAGCGGGGATGGGGTTGAGCACCAGCTTGTCGGACTGCCTGAGCAACTGATCGCCGATCTGCTGCACATTGCTCCAGTAAAAGGGGTATTTGCGTTGCGCCGAAGTCCCGCCGGGCTGCTGCCCGGGCGGCGTCTCCGGGTTATAGACCGGCAGCACCCAGGCCTCGATGCGGTTGTTCATGTCGTTTTCATTCACCGTGGCCGAGGTTTCCAGCGTCAGCACCTGTTCCGGTTCGAAACGCTCGTTGTTGACCAGGATCATGGAGGCCGAATTGACATTGAGGCTGAACAGACCCGGAATCGCGACCTGGTCCTCAAGTGCATCGGAGGCACCGCGCCCGCCGCTCTGCGCAAGCACGCCGGAATCGACCTTTACGTTCAGGAAGCTGTCTTTTTTGGGGATGGGCAGCAGTGCGGAATGGATGAATGCGGTCAACTTTTTCTTGTCATAGGTCACGGTGAAGGGCGTGGTTTCGCCGCCTATACCCATCACACCACTGCTCTGGCCTTTCATGCGCAAGGTGACGCGCTTCTCGAATTCTTCCGGTGCCACAGGATGGGAGAATCCAACCTCGACGATGGCTTTCTTCAGATTGGGATCAACGGGATCCTGGAAGAATTCCGCAGACTGGACCTTCATTTCGAACGGCGCGGTCCGGAAATCGAATGAATATTTATCCAGCCGTACCGATGCGGCCAACAGCTTCTTGTCAAAACTCACATTAACAGTCTGTCCAACCGGCCAATCGACTCCGGGTTCGAACGCAAGCGTTCTATCGTCGCGCCAAATCCAGCGGCCCGCGATGCCGGGGTTGATGCGCAGTCCATCCACCCCCTTGCCGACTTTATCCAGCGGGGCGGCAGAGGCCGAGAAATGGACGATGAGCGGCTGGGGTTTGGCATCGTCATTTTCCAGTTCGGTGCGCGGGGGATTGGTTACTTCAAGTGTGACCAATTCCGGTTTCGGAATCAGGCTGTAGCCATACCATGCGCCGCCGGCAGCAATCAGCAGTACAAATGTAATCAGGCCATATTTTGCAGCGCGCCGCGGATTGCGCTTGAGCCAGCCAAACATTTTTGCAAAGCCGGCAAAGACCAGGATAAGCCAGACGGGTTGTTCCCAGTGTATCCGGCCGAACAGGAAGGAAAACAGCATGCCGACCAGTCTGAACGGCCACCATGCCAGTCTGGCTGTCTTGCGAATCGCTCCCCAGCATGACCTGAAGACCCCAAACAGCTTCCTGCTCGTACCGGCAACCATGAAATCCCTCCCCAGAGATTATTTATTTGATAGTGCGGTTCATACCTACTAAAAATCGTTTCGGTAAATATGATACTCATTATCCAGCTTGCACTTTGAGCATTCAGTTCGTTATTCTCACTTTGGATTCCATTGCCACTCGTCGATCAGCAATTGCACCTTTAAATGTTCAAGGCTCAACTGCAGGCGCGTCGGCAAACTGTCCGCTCTGCCGTCGGCATAGCGCAGGTAGCGCACTTCCCAGCCATCCTGGAGCAACTCGCTGATTCGGCCCTTGCTGTCACGCTTGATTTGCACAGGACTGTCGGTATCCGGCAGTCCCAGCACCCATTGGTGCAGGCCGCGCAGTGGCAAATGCCAGCCCAACACCTTTTCCATCAGCGCGTCTGCATTGTCGGCCTGGTAGTGCTTGTCGCCATCATCCAGCGTTGCGTTGCGTGCGTCGCGATATACGCGCACAGCGGTTTGCCCGAGCGGGGTCAGCAACAGAACCTCGTCGGATTGCCCCCGATGTGTCCAGTGCAGCCCGGCGGAATGCCGCTCGCCATAATGATTGACCGAAATCCGTCCGTTCATTGCGAACGGGGCGGTTTCCGGTTGCGCGGGGCGCGCATCCGGCGCCGGAGGAGGGGATAACAGCGCGCATCCGCTCAACAAGGACAACCCCAAAAAAAACAGCCACCGCATCATTGTGGATCGAATTTTTTCATTACCGCTTGCAGGGGCTCATTGCCGGGATTGTCCTTGAGGCTATCCCGCCATATTTTCCTGGCTTCCGCTTTGTCGCCACTCACCCACAGCACTTCGCCCAGATGCGCGGCTATTTCGGGATTGGCATTGCCGGCGTATGCGCGCCGCAACATCTTGACGCTCTCGTCCAGCTTGCCGCTGCGATAGTAGCCCCAGCCCACGCTGTCCATGATGGACGCATCATCGGGCGCAAGCTGCAGCGCTTTTTCCACCAGCTTCATTGCTTCCGGGATGCGCTCGTTGCGTTCCAGCATGCCGTAGCCCAGCGCATTGTATGCTTGTGCGTAATCGGGTCTGATTTTGATCAGCTTGCGCATTAACTCCTCGAACACGTCGGGTTTGCCGATCTTGTCAGCCATCATCGCTGTTTCGTATAGCAGATCAATATCGTTGGGCAGCTTTTCCAGTGCTTGATTCAACACCCGATACGCCTCGTCGAATTGATTGGCCTCGCGCAACAGCTGAGCCTCAATCATCGCCAGTTTCGCGCGCTGCTCATTGTCGGTGGTCTGCACCTCATGCAGTATCTGGCGGGCTTCGGCCAGCTGGCCGCGCTTGCTCAGCAGATATGCGGTGCGTATTTGCGCCGGCACCAGAAACTCGCCATTCTTGACCTGACGATAGTAGGCGATCGCTTCGTCCTCGTTGTTTTTTGCCTCGCTCAACTGTCCGAGATAATACTGCACCGTATCCTGATCTTTTTTGCCCTTGCTGAGCGCCTGTTTGAGTTCAATCTCGGCATTTTTGAAATCGTTCAGCTGCAGCGAGATCAGTGCGATGGCATAGGCAAACTCCGGATTGTCTGGATTTTTGTCCGCCATGTACCGGAATTGTTCCCGCGCCGGTTTGTATTGCTTCTGGTCGAGCAATGTACGCGCATACTGCAAGCGGATTTCATGCGCATCGGGATAGCTGGTCAAATAGCTGCGCAACATATCCAGCCCCTGCTGCGGATTGGTCTTCTGCAACAATATCGCTTCAAGCGACACCGCCATATTCCACTCCGGACGCAGGCTGCGTGCCTGTTCTGCCTCCTTTAACGCGAGTTCCTCGTCGCCGGATGCCTGGGCCAATTGCGCCACAGCCCAATGAGCTTCAGCCACGCGCGGATACGGCTGGGCAAGGTCGCGCATCAACTTCAACGCTGCCGCCTGGTCGGGATAGGTGGCCAACATTTGATAAATCTGGATAAAGTTCTGTGCGGTATGGCTTACGTCGGCCTTTAACAGGCTTGCGAATTCATCGCGTGCTTCGTCAAGTCTGCCGCTGCGCAACAATACCGAAGAAAGCATACTTCTCGCCAGGATCGAAGACGGATCCGTATCGCGCCAAATCCTGAGCGCCTCGATGGCTTTGTCAGGCTGGCCGAATTGAAGCGCCAATTTGGCGGCGCGCATGGCGAGGCGGGGGTCGCGCGTTTTTTTTGCCAGATCCAGGCTGCCGTCTACCGCGACGGTGTCGTTGCCGCGCTGGCCGGCGATTTCGGATAGCAGGTATTCGTACAGCAAATCGCTGCTCAACTTGATGTCAGGCAACACCGGGGGTGTTTCTACCGGTGGCGCTTCTGCCCGGGGCTCGGTTTGCACAGATTGCGCTGTCTGCGCGGTCTGAGGTTGCACGGTCTGATTCACGGGGGTATGCGCACAAGCGGTGAGCAGCAAACTGCCGACAAGGATGTGTTTGAACTGGGTCATGACTATGCTGCTTTTGATGTGGGTGCACATAATAGGTTATATTTAACCAAATTCACAACCATTGCGGCCACTCGACTTTGCCAAACGCCACTCCCGAAATAACGCTTTCCGCACGCAATCTGACGCGCCGCTTCGGCAAACTCCGGGCCGTTGACAACGTGTCGCTGGAATTGAAGCGCGGAGAAGTGCTGGGCTTGCTCGGACACAACGGCGCGGGGAAAACCACCACGCTGCAAATGCTGACCGGCTGTTTGCTGCCGGACAACGCCGAAAAAGATGAATGCAGCATCGAAATCTGCGGCATCAGCCTGTTGCGCAGGCCCGTGCTGGCGAAGGCGCATCTCGGTTACCTGCCCGAGTCCCCGCCGCTGTACCGCGAACTCAGCGTGAACGATTATCTGACATTCGCTGCGCGCTTGCGCGGCATGAAAACTGCGGATGTTCCCGCAGCGCTGGCGCAGGCCAGGCAACGCTGCGGGCTGGAAGCGGTCGGCAAAAAGATCATCGGTACCCTGTCCAAGGGTTACCAGCAACGCGCCGGCATCGCGCAGGCCATCATCCACCGCCCCGCCGTGATCGTGCTGGATGAACCGACCGTCGGCCTCGATCCTGGGCAAATCCGCGGTATTCGTTCACTCATCCGCGAACTGGGCGACACCCACAGCGTGATCCTCTCCACGCATCTGCTCGGCGAAGTGGAAAGTGTCTGCGATCGCGTTGAAATCATGCAGCACGGCAAACTGATCTATGGCGACACCAGCGCGCACATGCAGCAACACGGCAGCGTATCCGGCTTCGTCATCGGCCTGCGCAACCCGCCGCCGATGAGCGTGCTGGAAGGCATCGCCGGCATCAGCCACGTCGAGCAACTTTCAGCTACACAGTTCCGCGTGTTGCACGGCGCGGATCAAAATCCCAAAGGTGCGCTGCTCAGCCTGGCAGAGCAGCAGGGCTGGCAAGTGGAGCAGCTCACGCCGCTGCAGGCCACACTGGAAGACGTGTTCGTCAGGATCACCGATGCGGAAGCGGCTTTGACGGAAGCTAAACAATGATCCGCCTGCTCGCCATGCGCGAACTGCGCAGCCTGTTTGCAATGCCATCCACCTGGTTCATCCTGGCGGTATTGCAATTCATTTTCGCGTGGTTCTTTCTGGCGCGGCTGGAAGCATTCCTCGAAATACAGCCGCAGCTCGCCCAACTGGCCAATCCGCCGGGGGTGACGAACACGGTCGCGGCACCGATGTTCAACACGGTCGCGCTGCTGATGATGATGCTGGTGCCGCTGTTCACCATGCGCCTGATCGCCGAGGAACGCCGCAACCAGACGCTTGCACTGCTGCTTTCGGCTCCGCTGTCCGACCTGCATATCGTGCTCGGAAAATTTCTGGGTTTGCTGGTCTTTCTGGCCGTGCTGATGAGCGGTGTGCCGCTGATGCTCTACACCCTGTCATTCGGTACAAATCTGGATAACGGCCTGCTGCTGAGCAATATCCTGGGCCTGCTCCTGCTCACCGCCAGTTATATCGCGCTGGGGTTGTACATTTCCGCGCTCACCGCCCAGCCGATCATCGCCGCCGTCGGCGCGCTGGCGGTACTGCTCGGTTTGTGGCTGGCCGACATCGGCGCGGCAGCGGAAGATTCGCCCTGGCATTCCGTCTCGCCGCTTCATCACTTCCAGAATTTCAACGACGGACTGCTGGACAGCGGCGATGCGGCATTCTTTGTCCTGTTCACAACCGTGTTCCTGTTGCTGGCCGTCAGGCGCCTGCACAACAACCGCCTCTACGGGTGAAACATGCCGCGTAAAATTCTCAATGCCCACGCGTTCCGCAACCTGCTGTTCGCGGTTGTTTTAATCGGCACTGCAACCGGCCTGGGCTATCTTGCCACGCGCCACCACGTGCAGCGCGATGTCACCTACAACACCATCAACAGTCTGGAACCCGACAGTATCGAGGTCCTCAAACAGATGGACGGCCCGGTGAATATCACCGTGTATGCCACCGAACAGGACGCGCGCCTAGGCGACGTGCGCAAGATCATTCGCGATTTCCTGTCGCTCTATCAGCGCTACAAGCCCGACATCAATCTGGTCTTCGTCGACCCCTCGAAGGAAACCGAAAGAGCCCGTGCCGCACAAATCCGCTTCAACGGGGAAATGGTGATCGAATACGCCGGACGCAGCGAACACCTCACCAAGATCAACGAACAGATCGTCACCGGCACCTTGCTGCGCCTGGCGCATACCCGCGACCAGACCGTGATGTATCTGGACGGGCACGGCGAACCCAAACTGGACGGCATCGCCAACTTCGACCTCGGTTCGGTGTTCGGCGCCAAGCTCAAGCAAAGCGGTTTTCATCTCGGCGGCCTCAATCTGGCATTGGCACAGGATGTGCCGAATAATGTCAGCGTGCTGGTGATCACCCAGCCGCAGGTCGATGTGATGCCCGGCGAGGTGGACAAGCTGCTGCGCTATGTCGACCGCGGCGGCAATCTGCTCTGGCTGGTTGACGCCGGTCCCCTGCACGGACTGGAACGCCTCGCCGAAAAACTCGGCCTGCAGTTCCCGCCCGGCATCGTGATCGACCCGGCCGCGATCGAGATGAACGCTCCGGCCGACTGGTCGCTCGCCGCCGACTATCCGCCTCACGCAATCACACGCCATTTCGATCTGACCACCGCATTTCCTTCGGCACGGCCGCTGCTCTGGAATGAAAACCAGGACTGGCAACACCACGTGCTGGTGGAAGTCGCCCCGCGCGGCTGGGTGAGCCGCAATGTGCCGAAAGGCAAGCCGGTCTTCGACAAGCTGCATGACACCCGCGGCCCCGTGGTGATCGCAATGGCATTGCAACGCAACGTCAATAACAGGGAGCAGCGCATCGTGGTGGTCGGCAACGGCGCGTTCCTCTCCAACAGTTTCGCCGGCAACGGCGGCAACGTGGACCTGGGCCTGAACATGGTGAACTGGCTTGCCGGGGAGGAACATCTCATCACGCAGAAGCTGCATCCCGCAAAGGACAGCAAACTGGAGTTAAGCAAAACGCAGCTCGAAATCATCAGCGGTATCCTTCTGCTGGGCTTGCCGCTGCTGCTGGCAGGCGGGGGAATATATATCTGGCGGAAACGCCGCCGTGCGTAATTCGGTTCCCCTCTCCCGCTTGCGGGAGAGGGGCCAGGGGAGAGGGTATGCCTGAACTTCCCGAAGTCGAGACAACGCGGCGCGGTCTGGCCGCGCATCTCACCGGACTCACGATTGCGGACGCCGTTATCCGCAACGGCAGCCTGCGCTGGCCGATCCCGAAAAATCTGCCCAGGCTGTTGCGCGGACAAAAGATACGTTCGCTCAAGCGCCGCGCCAAATACCTGCTGATGGGTTGCGGCAGCGGGACGTTGATCCTGCACCTCGGCATGTCCGGCAGCCTGCGCATCCTGCCTGCGAATACTTCCGCAGGAAAGCATGACCATTTCGACTTGGTGCTGGACAACGGCACGCTGATGCGCCTGCGCGACCCGCGCCGCTTCGGCGCGGTGCTGTGGCATAGCGGCGATCCTGCTACCCATCCGCTGCTCGCATCACTCGGCCCGGAACCACTGGAGAAGGATTTCGATGCGAGCTATCTCTACCAGGCCACGCGCGGCCGCAGCGTCAGCATCAAGCAGTGCATCATGGACAACCATGTCGTGGTCGGGGTGGGCAATATCTACGCCAACGAGGCCCTGTTCCGCGCCGGCATCAGGCCGCAACTTGCCGCGGGAAAACTCAGCCTGCCGCGTTGCACGAAACTGGTCGCGGAGATCCGCGCGACGCTGGCCGAAGCGATCAGCCAGGGCGGCAGCACGCTGCGCGACTTCGTCAACACCTCGGGCCAGCCCGGCTATTTCCAGCAGAATTATTGGGTATACGGCAGGGCAGGCGAACCATGCCGGCGCTGTGGTGAGACTATCAAACAGATCAAACAGGGACAGCGCTCCAGTTTTTATTGCGGAACTTGCCAGAAGTAATTGTGGTTTGTGCTAGAGTGTTTGCATGCTCATAAAGCGGCTTTCGCCAACGATTTCACATTTTTATGCAAAATTACCAGATCGGAGGAAACATGAAATTCATCGTGCTGGCTATTGCACTAATGCTCACAGCCTGTGACAAACCGTCCGTGCCAAAAATTGCCGCACCGCAACGCGAGGTACTTGATAATGCCAAGGCTGTAGATCAGATGGTGCAGAAAAATACCGAGGAAGAGAAGAAGAAAATCGAGGACGCGGGAAATTAACCGTTTTCCTGGTCATTCGGATCGGCCAAGAGCAATGCGTCACTTGCTTGCCATTACGCTGTTCGTCATGTTGTCCGCGCCCGATGCCCATGCCGGGCAGTTGCCGCGTCCCGATCATGTCGTGATCGTCATCGAGGAAAATCACAGTTACTCCCAGATAATGGACAAGCGCAACCGTGCTTCGTACATCCACGCGCTGGCGAAGCGCGGGCTGCTGTTCACCGATTCCCATGGCGTCACGCATCCCAGCCTGCCGAACTATCTGGCACTGTTTTCGGGTTCCATGCAGGGCGTCAGCAACGATTCCTGCCCGCATACTTTCAATACCGACAATCTTGCATCGAGCCTGCTGGACGGGGGATTCAGTTTCGTTACTTATTCCGAGTCGCTGCCGGAAACAGGCTATCTGGGCTGCGCGTCGGGTGCGTATCAGCGCAAACACAATCCTGCATCAAACTGGCAAGGCACGCGCTTGCCTGCCGGAATCAACCGGCGCTTCGCCGATTTTCCGCGGGATTTTTCCAGGTTGCCCACCGTCTCTTTTGTGATCCCGGATCAGGACAACGACATGCACGACGGCAGTTTCGGGGCTGCGGACCGGTGGCTGAAGACGCGCATCGAGCCATACATGGCCTGGGCGCTCAAGCACAACAGCCTGCTGATACTCACTTGGGATGAGGACGACTTCCGTGCGGAAAATCATGTCGCCACAATATGGGTGGGACCGATGGTGAAACCGGGCGTCAGTATGCAGCGCATCGATCACTACAGCGTGCTGCGCACCTTGCTCGACTTTTACGATTTGCCCGCGCTGGGTGCGAGCCGCGACGCGGAGGCGATCAGGGGTGTCTGGAAAAAACCTTAACCGGATGCAGGAGCGGGCTATTTGCCCTTGGCCGCCATCAGTTTCTCATACTTGACCTGCAACTGCTCCTTGCTTTCCACGAACTCGGGGTTCATCGGGATGCAGTCCACCGGGCACACTTCGACACATTGCGGCGTATCGTAGTGGCCCACGCATTCGGTGCATTTATTGGGGTCGATGACATAAATGGTATCGCCTTGCGAGATCGCATCGTTCGGGCATTCCGGCTCGCATACATCGCAGTTGATGCATTCATCGGTAATCATTAGGGCCATGCTAGTCTTCCTTGATCGAAAAGGTTCTGGGGTAGATTTAATCCTGCTGTGACTTGTATTTTTGCTGCAATTTTTCCATCACGTACGGCGATACGAACTTGCTGACATCGCCGCTGAAGCGCGCGACTTCGCGCACCATGGTTGCCGAAATGAACGTGTACTGTTCCGCAGGGGTCAGGAACAGCGTTTCCATTTCGGGATACAGATTGCGATTCATGCCAGCCAGCTGGAACTCGTATTCAAAATCCGACACCGCCCGCAGTCCGCGCAATACCACCCGCGCATTATGCACCTGCACGAAATTCATCAGCAGGCCGTTGAAGCCTTCCACGCGCACGTTGGCAAAATCCGCGAACACCTCGCGCGCTATTTCCACACGCTCGTCCAAAGTGAACAGGGTATGCGCGCGGCTTTCAGCCACCGCCACGATGACCTCGCCGAACAATCCGGCCGCACGGCGCACCACGTCTTCATGGCCGCGGGTGATGGGATCGAACGTACCCGGATAAACAACTTTAATCATATTAAATCCATTAGTGGGCGAACTGAGTTCACTCAATTTTCAGCAACTGATAATGCACCTGCCCGGCCTTGCCGGATTTGACAGTCCGCCAGGGCGGAGGGGCGGCTATCGCTGCGCCGGACTCGACATATACCACGCCGTTTTCATTCAGGAGCCTGGGCAGGATTTCCAGCAGTCCGGGCAGGTAATCTTTCTGGAACGGCGGGTCCAGGAAAATCACGTCGTACCTGTGTGCATCACGCAAGACGAATTCTAGCCCATCCTGACCCTGCACGGACACATTCGCGCAGCCCAGCTTCCTGACATTGTCCTGCAAGGCGCGCAGGGCGGTGCGATCGATCTCCACCATCACCACCCGCTCGGCCCCGCGCGAAGCGGCCTCGAGTCCCAGCGCGCCGCTTCCGGCGAACAGGTCCAGGCAGGTGCGCCCGTACAGCGTCTGGCCCAGCCAGTTGAACAATGTCTCGCGCACACGGTCCGGGGTGGGGCGCAATCCAACCGCATCCGGAAAGCTGATCACGCGGCTGCGCAGTTCTCCGCCGATGATCCTGACCTTGTTCATCCGGTTCGCTATTTCGCCGCCTTTTCGTCGGGAGCGCCCACGATCACCGTCGCCATCGCCTGAGGATCGACATGACGTTTGAACGCATCGCGGATCTGCGCGACCGTCACCTTGTCGACGTTGTGCGTGAAATCGTCCAGATAAGTCAGCGGCAGATCATAGAAACCGATGACGCTGAGGTATCCGAGTATCTTGCGGTTGCTGTCGATGCGCAGCGGAAAGCCGCCGATGATGTTCTGCTTGGCAGCGAGCAATTCCTGTTCGGTCGGGCCTTTGGCGATGAAATTCGCCAGCGTGCCGCGCACCAGTTTCAGTGCTTCATCGGCCTGATCCTTTTTGGTTTGCAGGCCGATCTGGAAGGGTCCGGGCTGCTTGAGCGGCATGAAATAACTGTAGACGCTGTAAGCCAAGCCCCTTTTTTCGCGCACCTCGTTCATCAGGCGCGACTCAAAGCCGCCGCCGCCCAGAATGTAGTTGCCGACAAAAAGCGGGAAATAATCCGGGTCGCCGCGCGCTACGCCGGGCACACCGATCAGGATATGGCTTTGGCTGGCCGGATGCGGGATGCGTTGTTCGCTGGCGGCGATCTTCATGACGACCGCGGGCAATGCGGAAGGCCCGGGAGATTTTGGCAATTGCGCGGTAAGTTGCCGGGCAATCGCTTCCGCCTGGGCGCGAGTCGCATCGCCCATGATGGCGACCACGGCGTGGTCGGCCTGGTAATGCGTATGGTAAAAATCGCGCAGATCCTGCACGGTGATCTTTCCCACCGTGCCGACTTCGCCCGAGCCAAGCAGCGCATACGGATGCGTGCCGAACACTGCCTTCTGGAAGGCTTTCTCGGCGATGCTCTCCGGCATGGTTTCCGCCTCTTTCAGCGCGGCGATCAGACGCACTTTTTCGCGCGCCAGGATCGCTTCCGGAAATTCCGGCTGCTGCAAGACCCGCGCCATGATGTCCAGTGCCTTGTCGCGTTCCGCCGCGCTGCTCAGCGTGCGCAACGAAACGCTGGCACTGTCCTGGTCGAAGTCGCCGCCGAATTGCGCGCCGATGTCCGCCATGCCGCGCGAGATCTGGTCCTCGCTCAATCCGCCCGCACCCGAATCCAGCAGTTGATGGGTCAGACCCGCCACGCCGGATTTTTCCGGCGCGTCAAAACTGCTGCCCGCCTGCAGCGTCACCGCCACATCCAGCATCGGGAGATCGTGATTTTCCACGAACAACACCTTCGCGCCGCTGGCACTTTGCCAGTGCTGGATGTTTGGTGTGGCGCAGGCCAGGGTTGAAATGCAGCATAAAGCCGCAACCCCGAAAAATTTGACCAGTTTTGCATCAGCGTACATTGGAACCTCCTTCAGACTGGTGTTGTAGTTTTTTGCCTGAAAGCGGCTGCGGATCGAGCACCGCGACCGTCAGATTGTCGTCCTGCAAGAATTCTTTTGCGACTTGCTGCACCTGCTCCGCAGTCACCGCCTGAAGTTTCTCCAGCATCACCGGTATGGCCTGATAGCCGAGCCCGATGCTTTCCAGCTGGCCGATCTGCATGGCCTGATAGAACACCGAGTCGCGCTTGTACACTTCATCCGCCATCACCTGTGCCTTGACGCGCTTCAACTCGTCTTCGCTCACGCCGTCCTTCAGCAGCAAGGCGATCTGGCCGCGCAGCGCAGCCTCGACATCCTGCACCGTTTTGCCCGTGCTCGGCGTGGCATCCAGGGTAAACAGGCTGGGTCCGCGCGACGCGTCGTCATAACCCGCGTCCGCGGAAATGGCGACCTGCTGCTCGCGCACCAGATGCTGGTTGAGGCGCGCCGAATCGTTGCCATCCAGCACGCCTGCCAGCACATCCAGCGCGTAGGGTTTCCAATCCGTTTTTGCATCCCTTAGCACGGGTGTGTGGTAGACCATCTCGAGGCGGGGCAACTCTGCGGGTGCTTTCACGACGACGCGCTTGATCCCCACCTGCTTGGGCTCGAAAAAGTTGTGCCGCGGCGGCAACACTCGTCTGGGGATGGGACCGTAATAGCGTTTCGCCAGGGCGAATACTTCGTCCGGCTTGACGTCGCCGGCAATGACCAGGGTGGCGTTGTTGGGTGCGTACCATGTTTTATACCAAGCTTTGACATCGCTTACCTTGAGCTTCTGCAGGTCGCTCATCCAGCCGATGACCGGGTTGTGATAGGGGTGCTCCTCATAGCTCGTCGCCATCATGATTTCATTCATCAGCGCCTGCGGGTCGTCGTTGGTGCGCATGCGCCGCTCTTCCATGACCACCCTGATCTCCTTGCCGAATTCCTTCTGGGTCAGGTTGAGGTTCTGCATGCGGTCAGCCTCCAGCTTCATCGCCAGCGGCAATTTGGATTTGTACAGTTGCTGGAAATAGGCGGTGTAATCGGTGCTGGTAAACGCGTTTTCGCGTCCGCCGGCAGCCGCGATGCGCCTGGAAAATTCCCCCGCCGGCACGGTCTTGGTGCCCTTGAACATCATGTGTTCAAGGGCGTGCGATACGCCGGTGGTTCCGGTGCTCTCGTCGATGCTGCCGACCTTGTACCAGATCTGTTGCACCACCACAGGGGCGCGGTGATCTTCCTTCACAATGACTTTCAGACCGTTTGCCAGCGTTCGTTCGAACACCTCCGCCTGCGCGGCGTTGTATGACAAACCCAGAAACAGCAGAATATAAACCAGGACAGTTCTCATATCTCTTCAAACCCTTCGACAAAAAAATCGGTCAAACCCTTCAACGAATAAATTGGTCAAACCCTTCAACGAATAAATCGGAACCCTTCAACTCAGAATAGGCATAAAATGCGCACGCATTATGCGACATTTGTTTGCCCCCAGACTACGTTCATTTACCGATAACCATATGATCGACGCAGACATCCTGCCAGTGCGGCCCCCTGCTAAAGCCCGTCCAGCCTTGATGCGCAGGCCGGGCATTGCCTGCATTGTTAAAATGTAAAGAGATGTTCAGTTTCCTGAAAAAAAAATCATCGGGGCCCGACAACGATCAGGTCATCACAGACAAGCCGGGTTCAAGTTGGTTCGCACAACTGAAATCCGGCCTGGCGCGCACCGGCGATCAACTGGCCGGCCTGTTCAGTCGCGGCGGGAAAATAGACGATGATCTTTACGAGGAACTGGAAACCATCCTGGTCACCGCCGATGTCGGCCTGAACGCGACCCAGGCACTGCTCGCCGACCTGCGCCATCAGGTCAGGGAGCAACGATTGAGCGAAGCGTCCGAACTCAAGGAAGCCCTCGCGCATTGCCTGCTCAGGCTGCTCAAACCGCTGGCGCAGCCGCTGCATGCCGAAACCCATAAACCTTTCGTCATCATGATGGTGGGGGTGAACGGCGCGGGCAAGACCACCTCGATCGGCAAACTGGCCAAATACCTGCAAGGGCAGGGCTTGTCGGTGTTGCTGGCTGCGGGCGACACGTTTCGTGCCGCTGCCAGGGAACAGCTGGCGACCTGGGGCGAACGCAACAACGTGACGGTCATTGCGCAACAGGGCGGCGATGCCGCCGCGGTGATCTACGATGCGGTGCAAGCCGCACAGGCCCGGGGCATCGATGTGGTGCTGGCCGATACCGCCGGGCGGCTGACCACCCAGGCGAATCTGATGGAAGAGATCAAGAAGGTGAAGCGCGTCATCGCCAAGGTGATCCCCGATGCGCCGCACGAGGTACTGCTGGTGCTGGATGCCAACACCGGGCAGAACGCGCTGAGCCAGGTAAAGGCTTTCGATCAGGCACTCGGGGTCACCGGTCTGATCCTCACCAAGCTGGACGGCACGGCCAAGGGTGGCGTGATCGCCGCGATTGCCAAGGCGCATCCGATTCCAGTGCGATTCATCGGCGTCGGCGAGGGGCTGGACGATCTGCGGCCCTTTGTCGCGGAAGATTTTGTTGCGGCGCTGCTGGGGCTGGACGAGTGAGCATGACAACACCCATTCAAGCCACAGGGAACACAGAGGACACAGAGATTGTGCGAGTTACACGTTTTTCGCTGCTCTTCTGATGGGTAAGATCGCCCTTTATCGCTACCGATTGTTTTTCTCTGTGAACGCTGTGTTCTCAGTGGCTAACTGATTTTTTGAGATGATTACTTTTAACCAAGTCAACAAACGCTACCCCGGTGGCTATCAGGCGTTGAAGAACGTCTCGTTCGAGATTGCCGCGGGCGAGATGGTGTTCCTGACCGGGCACTCCGGCGCAGGCAAGAGCACCCTGCTCAAACTGATCGCGGCGATCGAGCGTCCCAATCTGGGCAGCGTGCTGGTCAACCGCCAGAATGTCGGCGTGCTCAAAAGCCGCGCGCTGCCATTTCTGCGCCGCAACCTCGGCATCATCTTTCAGGATCACAAACTGCTGTTCGACCGCAACGTGTTCGACAACGTGATGCTGCCGCTGCAGATATGCGGTTTCGATTACCGCGAAAGCCACAAGCGGGTGCGTGCCGCTCTCGACAAGGTAGGCTTGCTCAAGCGTGAAAAATCCAATCCCATTGCGCTGTCCGGCGGCGAACAACAGCGCCTGTGCATCGCGCGCGCGATCGTGAACCGCCCGTCCATCCTGCTGGCCGACGAGCCGACCGGCAACCTGGATACCGAATACGCGCAGGAGATCATGGCTATATTCAAATCCTTCCACCAGGTCGGCGTCACACTGCTGATCTCCACGCATGATGAAAGCGTGTTGAAAAATAACAATGCGCGCGTGCTTGCGCTCAAGCAGGGCGAGCTGCAGTCATGAGGCATGCATTCGACCAGAATGTCGGCGTATTGCGGCGCATGTTCGCATCGAAGCTGGCGGGAATCTTCAATATCCTCGCCATCGGTATCGCACTCAGCCTGCCTGCCGGCATGTATGTGCTGCTCCAGAACGCACAGGGCCTGGTCGCGCAATTCTCAGGCACTCCCCAGATCAGCCTGTTCCTGGAAATGGATGCGAAAGGGGATGACGTTGACAGGCTGCGCAAACAGCTGGAACAGCAGCCGGCCATTGCAAGCACCGAGTTCATCTCCCGCGCGCAGGCGCTGGAGCAACTCAAACAAAGCAGCGGACTTGCCGACGTGATCGGGAGTCTGGGCCAGAACCCCTTGCCGGATGCCTTCATCGTCCATCCCAAACCAGGCGGAGCCCAGGCGCTGGAGGGCCTGCGCACCGAACTGGCGAAGCTGCCCAGGGTAGAGAAGGCGCAACTCGATTCTGCCTGGGCCTACAAGCTTGAAGCCCTGCTCAAATTCGGGCGGGTGCTGGTGCTGATACTCGCCAGCCTGCTTAGTCTTGCACTGGTCGCCATCACCTTCAACACCATCCGCCTGCAGATTCTCACCCAGCGCGAAGAGATCGAAGTCTCCAAGCTGATCGGTGCGACCAACGCGTTCATACGCCGCCCCTTCCTGTATTTCGGCGCTATCCAGGGACTGCTTGGCGGCATCATGGCCTGGCTCATCATCAGTATCAGCCTGTTGCTGCTCAATCACCAGATGGCCGCGCTTGCGCAACTCTATGCCAGCCAATTCGAGTTGCATCCGCTGTCGCCGGGCGACAGCCTGACGCTGTTGCTGTTCTCGATGTATCTCGGCTGGCTGGGCGCGTGGTTGTCCGTGGCACGGCATTTGTCCCATATCGAACCGAGCTGAGTTGCCGTGTGTTGCCGCTGGCACAATTACAGCACGACAGCCGAACTGGAAGCGGCGGCAGTGCGGGCGATCCTGCTTGCGGCACAACTGGCCATCAGCCGGCATAACGAATTCCACATCGTGCTGGCCGGCGGCAACACCCCGCGAAGAATTTATGAATCCCTGCGATCGGCGGATACCGGCTGGCCAGCATGGCATGTGTATTTTGGTGACGAACGCTGTCTGCCTGCCGATCATGACGGGCGCAACAGCCGCATGGCCGGGCTGGCCTGGCTGGATCATGTTGCCATCCCGCGCGAGCAGATACATCCGATACATGCAGAAACAGGCGCGGAAGCTGCCGCCGCAGATTACATGCAGACGCTGAAAGGAATCGGACAGTTCGATCTGGTATTGCTGGGGCTGGGCGAAGACGGACACACCGCCAGCCTGTTTCCGTGTCACGATCCGGGCAGCACACCGGATGCGCCAGCCGTCCTGGCCGTTCACGATGCGCCCAAACCCCCGCCAGATCGCGTCTCGCTCAGCGCAAACCGTCTTGGTGCCGCGCGCCAGGTCATGTTTCTGGTAACGGGCGAGGCCAAGCGACAGGCCGTGCATGATTGGCGCAATGGAATAGACATCCCCGCCGCGGCGGTCAAACCGGCAGGCGGGATGGATATCTACCTGGAAGCGGGTTTGCTGGAAAGTGCCGGCGAGATATAAACCGGCGCATGGATTTTTTGCGGCGCGGGATCAGTTTTCCGGTTTGAACAAACTGGCAGGTGCGCTGCGCCAGTATTGCGGCGGTGCGGATATTTGCTCGCCCAGTTCCGCGGCGGCGTGCCACGGCCAGCGCGGGTCATAGAGTATGCCGCGCGCCAGCGCCACCAGATCGGCGCTGCCTTCGGCCACGATGGCTTCGGCCTGCTTCGGCTCGGTGATCAGGCCGACTGCAATGGTGGTCAACCCGGTTTCCTGTTTGATGCGCCGGGCAAACGCTACCTGGTATCCCGGTGCGATCGCCACCTGTTGCCTGGGGGACAAACCGCCGCTGGAGACGTGGATATAGTCGCAATCCAGTGCTTTCAGTTTGCTTGCCAATGCCACGGTCTGTTCGATATCCCATCCGCCTTCCACCCAGTCGGTGGCCGAGACGCGCACACCCAGAGGCTTGTGTTCAGGGCATACGGCGCGGACAGCGGCAAATACTTCCAGCGGAAAACGCATGCGGTTTTCCGGCGTCCCGCCATATCCGTCGGTACGCAAATTGGAAAGTGGCGAGAGGAACTGGTGCAACAGGTAGCCGTGGGCGAAATGAATTTCGATCGCGTCGATGCCAAGCCGGTCGGCGCGGCGTGCGGCCTGCACGAAGGCATCGCATATCCGCTGCAGGCCGGCCTTGTCCAGTTCAAGCGGGGCAGGGTCGGACTCGTTGAACGGGGTCGCGGACGGCGCGACCGTTGTCCATCCCCCCGCCTGTTCGGGCAATTGCCTGCCGCCGCGCCACGGCACCGCGCAGGAAGCCTTGCGTCCCGCATGAGCCAACTGGATACCGACCGGCATGGACGAATATTGTCTTAGCGCTTTCAGCACCCCGGCGAATGCGGCCTCGTTGGCGTCGCCCCATAATCCGGTGCACCCAGGCGTGATGCGCCCGTCCGCTTCGACTGCGGTCGCTTCGATGATCAGCATGCCGGCGCCGCTGTGCGACAGATGTCCCAGATGCATCAGGTGCCAGTCGCCCACATTGCCGTCCTGTGCGGAATACTGGCACATCGGGGCGACCACGATACGGTTCGCCAGCGAAAGCTGGCGCAAGTTGAACGGTGAAAAAAGCGGGCTGGTCATGGGAAGGTTTCCTTAAAATTGAAAGCGCACGAAGTATAAGATAAATGCATGTCATATTCCGCTCATCGCCAAATTCATCCCTTCGATCCCCGCTTATCGACATTTGTCGGAACGCATGCCCCTTCGTTGCGCAGGCTTTGACTCGATGTGTGAGGATCAAGAGCCGGCATGGTCGGCCCCGTCAGAATTCCGGTGTGAATCCCTGTAATGCCGACTTCCGATCGAATTCCTCTGCCCGGATTTTTATCGTGTGATATCAGCGAGCGGATTTCTGCAGGCGGGCATGCCGCTGCGCTATAATCCCATGCGATTTAAAAACTTATCAGGCGCATGAAAAGCAACCAGCTAAATGATCCACAACGATGACCTCTCCGCAGAGCCGCGCCCCGATTCTGGCCGGATAGTTGCGCCTGCTGCCGCTTCCCAGCATGAAGAGGTGCTGGAGCGCGCGTTGCGCCCCAAGCAACTCGACGAGTATGTCGGCCAGGAGAAGATCCGCGGACAACTGGAGATATTCATCGAAGCGGCGAAGCGCCGCACGGAACCGCTCGACCATGTGCTGTTGTTCGGGCCGCCAGGGCTGGGCAAGACCACACTCGCGCAGATCATCGCGCGCGAGATGGGCGTGAATCTGCGCCATACCTCCGGGCCGGTGCTGGAGCGCGCCGGCGATCTGGCCGCGCTGCTGACCAATCTCGAACCCAATGATGTGCTGTTCATCGACGAAATACACCGCCTGTCTCCGGTGGTGGAAGAGATACTGTATCCCGCGCTGGAGGACTACCAGATCGACATCATGATCGGCGAGGGCCCGGCGGCGCGCTCGGTGAAGCTCGACCTGCCGCCGTTCACGCTGGTCGGTGCGACAACCCGCGCGGGCATGCTGACCAATCCGTTGCGCGACCGCTTCGGGATCGTTGCAAGGCTGGAGTTCTACACGCCGCAGGAACTGCAGCGCATCGTGATGCGCTCGGCCGGCCTGCTGAAAATGAACCTGACCCAGGACGGCGCGCTGGAGATCGCCAAACGTTCGCGCGGCACACCGCGTATCGCCAACCGCCTGCTGCGCCGCGTGCGCGACTTCGCCGATGTGCGGGCGGACGGCGATGCGACCCGCGAGGTGGCGGATGCCGCGCTGACCATGCTGGATGTCGATTCGCACGGCCTGGATGTGATGGACAGGAAATTGCTGCTGGCGGTGATCGAAAAATTTCTCGGCGGCCCGGTCGGCCTGGACAACCTTGCCGCGGCGATCGGCGAGGAGAGCGACACCATAGAGGATGTGCTGGAACCCTACCTGATCCAGCAGGGCTATCTGCAGCGCACGCCGCGCGGGCGCATGGCCACAGCGATCGCCTATCGCCATTTCGGACTGGCGGTCTCCAACAATCCGGCGGGTACCCAGCCGGTCAATGCCGAACTTCCGCTGGGTGACGATAGCTGACATGACAAAAAGCAAAGTTTTTTCACTGCCGGTCCGGGTATATTTCCAGGACACCGATGCGGGCGGAGTGGTCTATCACGCCAACTATTTGAACTTTATGGAGCGCGCGCGGACTGAGTGGCTGCGCACTTACGGTCATAGCAATGCCGAATTGATGAAGGAGTTAGGCATGGTGTTCGTGATGCGCTCCGTCAAGCTGGATTATCTCAAGCCCGCATTGCTGGATGATTTGCTGGAGGTGACGGCACAGATAAAAGATATCGGCCGCAGCCGCGTCACGCTGTTGCAAACGGTGCGGCGGCAACACGGCGTTGCACTAAAAGTAGGCAATCCACTATCCAGCAAGCAGGATGTGGAGTTGACACCGGAGCAATCGGGGCGGGAGCCGCCGCTGCGCACCTCCTCCGGTTCCGGTGGTTATTATTTGAACGAGGCGGAGGTGCGGCGAGGCGATGAGTTGCTGACCGAGGCCGAAGTGCACCTGGTCTGCGTGTCGCTGGAAAGTTTCAAGCCGGTCAGCGTGCCGGAAATATTGCGCAAACAATGGACGAATTGAACGGAGAGCAGCTGAAATGGAAGTGACGCAGGATTTGTCGTTTGTACATCTTGTCAGCAACGCCAGCGTGCTGGTGCAATTGGTGCTGGGCTTGCTGCTGTTGGTGTCATTGATGTCGTGGTGGTATATCTTTCTCAAGATGTTCACCATTCGCGACGAAGTCAGGCTGACCGAAGAATTCGAGGATGCGTTCTGGCACAACCAGAATTTGAACGAGCTCTACAAGTATGCGAACGGCAGTGCGCTGCGCAACCATGGCGCACTGGAGCGCATATTTGCCGCCGGATTTGTCGAGTTCGTGAAGCTGAAAAAGCAGCATGGCGTGGAGGTCAGCGCGGTGATGGACGGCACGCGCCGCGCCATGCGCGCGACCTACCAGCGCGAGATGGACCGGCTGGAATCGCATCTGGCATTTCTTGCCTCGGTCGGTTCGGTCAGCCCGTATGTGGGGCTGTTCGGTACGGTGTGGGGGATCATGAATGCATTTCGCGGTTTGGCCAATGTGGGCCAGGCAACGCTGGCTCACGTTGCACCCGGCATTGCCGAAGCGCTGGTGGCGACCGCGATGGGCCTGTTTGCGGCGATTCCCGCCGTGGTGGCCTACAACCGCTACGCGCATGCGATCAATCGGCTTGCCACGCGCTTCGACAGTTTTACCGAGGAATTTTCCAACGTGCTGCAGCGCCAGCCATGAACTTCGAAGCAAACTTGCCGAAAACCTTGAGGGGCTTTTGTGAGATCTAATCGCCGAAACGAAAATCGCCTGATGAACGAGATCAACGTCGTGCCATATATCGACGTGATGCTGGTGCTGCTGGTGATTTTCATGGTGACCGCGCCGCTGATGAATCCCGGCCAGATCGATTTGCCCAGCGTGTCGAAGTCCCTTGCCCCGTCGCTTGCCCCGCTGGAAGTCATCATCAAAAAAGACAACACGCTGGCGTTGCGCGATCACGCCAGGGGCGGCCTGGAAAGCCGCGTATCGCGCGATGAATTGATTGCGATACTGAAAGCAAGGCAGGCAGATAAAGCGGATCAGGCGGTGGTGATTTCCGCGGACAAGGATGTGCGCTATGAGGAAGTCATCAATGTGATGGATGTGCTGCAACAGCAACATATCCAGAAAGTCGGTTTGTTGACGCAAGCCAGGAAATGAGCGCATCGGTTTATTACGAACCCAACAGGCTGCCCGCAGGGATTCTTGCCCTGCTGGTGCACGGCATTTTTTTCGCGCTGCTGTATTTTGGCTTGAATTGGAACAGGCACGCCTACTTGCCCGCGACGATGAGTGTGCAGTTGTGGTCGAGTTTGCCGGATGAGGTTGTGGCACCACCGGTCACTCCCAAGGTCGAGGAGGTTGTGCCGCCGCCCCAGCCGGAAAAAATAGTCCAGCCCGACATTGTGATTCCGGAGAAAAAGAAACCCGTTCCGGTTCCCGTCGAAGTGCCCAAGCCTGAAATAAAGAAACCGGCTCCGAAAACCGTCAAGGTGGCCAAGCCCAGGCCTGAAAAAGCAACAGCCGCCAAGCCAAACCCGGAAGCCGTCCGCATGGCCGAGCAACAGGCCGCACTGCAAAAGGCGGAACAGGCGAGACAGGCGGAACAGGCCGCGGCAAACGGCAAGGTGGTGGATGAGTACCAGGCTAAAATCCAGGCCAAGATACGCCGCAATATCGTCATGCCGCCGGATGTGGCGAATGACGCGCGCGCCGAATTTTCGGTGACGCTGTTGCCGGGCGGTACGGTACTGAAGGCGGAGCGGAAAAAATCCAGCGGCAATAAGGCGTATGACGATGCGGTTGAGCGCGCGATCCTGAAATCCGATCCGCTGCCATTGCCGCCGGATGCGACTTTGTTCTATCGTTTTCGTGAACTGGATCTGGTTTTCAAACCGACCGAATAACAGGGGTGATTATGGCATTGCACGTTTTAAGAGGCATGGTTGGATTGCTGCTGTTGGTGCAGGCATCAATGGCCAATGCTGCATTGAGTATTGAAATAATCGGTGCGGGCGAACACCAGATACCGGTGGCAATCGTGCCGTTCGGCGGAGACGACAATCTGTCACTATCCATCAACGCGGTGATCGTGGGCGACTTGCAGCGCAGCGGATTATTCCGGCTGATCGACCCGCTTGGGAAATCCCCGCATCAACTGGCGGATGTCAGCTATCCGGACTGGCAGGTGCGCGGCGCGGATGCACTGGTGATCGGTTCTGTTTCATTGCAACCCGATGGCCGCATCGAAGCAAGTTTTCGCCTGCTGGATGTGGTCAAGCAGACTCAGCTGGTCGGCCAGTCAGTCTCGGCGAACGGTAATCAGATGCGCGCGGTCGGGCATCGCATCTCGGATCTGATCTACGAGAAATTGACCGGCGACAAGGGTGTGTTCAGCACACGTATCGCCTATGTAAACCGGCTGGGGAAAAAACAATACAGATTGATAGTCGCGGATAGCGACGGCTACAACGAACAAAACGTGCTTGAGCAAAGCGAGCCGATCATGTCGCCGGCCTGGTCGCCGGACGGCAGCCATCTTGCCTATGTGAGTTTTGAAACCGGACATGCGGTGGTGTATGTGCAATCGCTGTATACCGGCCAGCGCGCGGTGCTGGCCGATTTCAGCGGCAGCAATAGCGCGCCGGCCTGGTCGCCGGACGGCAAGCAATTGGCTGTCGTGTTGACGCGCGATGGCAGTTCGCAAATTTACCTGGTAAGACCGGACGGCAGCGGGTTGCGCCGCATCACTTTCAGCGGCTCTATCGATACCGAGCCGGATTTTTCGCCGGACGGGCAATCTCTGCTGTTCATCTCGGATCGCGGCGGAAGTCCTCAGATATACAGCATTCCGGTAGCGGGTGGGCTGGCGCAGCGTCTGACTTTTGGCGATGGCAACAACTTCTCGCCGCACTATAGTCCCGATGGCAAAGGTTTTGTGTACACCCACTTTATTAATGGCCAATTCTTTATCGCCACACAGGATTTTCAGAACGGCCAGGTGGAAATTCTCACACTGGGCGGCTGGGAGAAAAACCCCAGTTTTGCACCCAACGGAAAACTTATCCTGTTTGCCAGCGAAGCGCGTGGCCGTGGTATATTAGCAACCGTATCCAGCGATGGTCGTGTACAGCAGCATATGTTCACGCAAAGCGGTGATGCCCGCGAACCGGTGTGGGGGCCACATCTTTAACCTGTTTTTAATAAGGAGAAATACAATGAAGAAACTCTTGATTAGTATTGTTCTGGCAAATTTGCTGGTTGCCTGTGCCAGTGAGAAACCGAAAGAGCCCGAGGCTGTTGCACCTGCACCTGCTCCAGTGGTTGAAGCGCCGGCAGCCGCACCTGCCCCCGCAGTTGTTGTTGATCCGCTGAATGATCCGAACAGTGTTCTGGCCAAGCGCAGTGTCTATTTCCCGTTTGATATCTCCGCGGTGCAGGAAGCCGACAAGCCAATCGTGGAAGCGCATGGGAAATATTTGAGTGAGCATCCTGACAGCAAAGTTCGCGTGGAAGGCAACTGTGATGAACGCGGCAGCAACGAGTACAACCTGGCTCTCGGACAGCGTCGTGCAGATAGCGTGAAGAAAATGCTGATTCTGAGCGGTGCGAAGGCCAGCCAGATTGAAACCGTCAGCTACGGCGAAGAAAAGCCGGTATGCACCGAGCACAATGAGGCATGCTGGAAGCAAAATCGCAGGAGCGACATCAAGTACCAATAAGGTAACAAATTGTAATAATGCTGATCCACCGCGCGCTCTTGTTGCTAAGTCTGTGTCTGGCCATTCCCGCGCAAGCGGGAATACTGGAGGACGACCAGGCACGTCAGCAGATCAAGGAGCAAGAGGCGCGTGTGCATAAGCTTCAGGATACCGTCCAGCAGCAGACCCGGTCCATGCTCGATCTGCAAAGCCAGATCGACGCTCTGAATGCCCAAGTCCGCAAACTGCGCGGACAGGATGAAGAAACAGCTCACGGTCTGCAGGAAGCCGAAAAGCGCCAGAAGGATTTTTATGTGGATTTGGATACGCGCGTGCGCCATTTCGAATCTGAAGAACAAGCTGCCAAAACAGCGGCTGCTTCAGCAGCAATAGCAACTGTTCCAGTTGCGGAAACATCCGGTCCGGTTTCCGAGGATCATGCATTTGCCGCCGCATATGGATTATCAGAGGCAGGCAAGCATGCGGATGCGATCAAGTCATTTCAGGACTTTCTCAAGAAGTACCCCGATTCGATACATGTTCCCAATGCGAAATATTTGCTGGGTAACGCTCAATTTTCAGTCAAGAATTACCGCGGGGCGCAGGATACCTACCAGGGCTTGCTCAAGGATTTTCCCGATACACCTAAAACTGCCGATGTATTGTTTAAAATTGCGGAGTGCCTTCATGCCTTGAAGCATGATGTTGCGGCGCACAAAACGCTCAAGACACTCATCGCCAAATATCCCTCCAGCAAAGCAGCCGCCAAAGCCAGGAAGCTGCTTGCTGCAAAAAAGTAGTTAATATGTCGCAAGTTCATTCAGACTCGCAACTGCGAGTCAGCGAAATTTTTTATTCCCTGCAGGGTGAAACCAGTCGCGTCGGTCTGCCCACGGTATTCATACGCCTGACAGGTTGCCCTTTGCGCTGTGTCTATTGCGACACGGCTTACGCATTTACCGGCGGGAAAAGCATGAGTCTGGCTAGCATACTTCAACAGGTTGCGGAATATGGTCCTGGCTATGTGACCGTCACCGGCGGAGAGCCGCTGGCGCAAAAAAATTGCCTGTCCTTGCTGACTGCCTTGTGTGATGCGGGCTATCAAGTGTCTTTGGAAACCGGCGGGGCGCTGGATATAAGCGGGGTGGATGCGCGCGTGATGCGCGTGGTAGACATCAAAACTCCGGCGTCCGGTGAGGCGGCAAAGAATCGCTGGGAAAATTTATCACTGTTGACCGGGCATGACGAAATAAAATTCGTGCTTTGCAACGAGGACGATTACCAATGGGCAAAGCAAATCATGCAGCAACACCAACTCGCCGGGAAATGCGACGTGTTGTTTTCGCCTGTTCACGGCGAGATGGATGCCACCCGGTTGGCCGACTGGATATTGCGCGACCGCTTGCCGGTCAGAATGCAGTTGCAACTGCATAAGCTGTTATGGAACAACACTCCGGGACATTAATGAAGAAAAATGCAGTGGTGCTTTTGTCGGGCGGGATGGATTCAGCAACTGTGCTGGCGATGGCGCGCGCACAGGGCTATGTCTGTTACGCGTTGAGCGTGGATTACGGACAACGCCACCATGCCGAACTCGCTGCCGCGCAGCGCGTAGCGCAAATGCTGGGGGCACATGAACACCGGGTGGTGAACATCGACCTCACCGGCTTTGGTGGTTCCTCGCTGACGGACGACAAGATCGCGGTGTCGCAACAGCCCACCGAGGGCATTCCGCTGACCTATGTACCTGCGCGCAACACCATCATGTTGTCGCTGGCCTTGGCCTGGGCCGAGGTGCTGCATGCGCAGGACATTTTTATCGGCGTGAATGCGGTAGATTATTCCGGCTATCCGGATTGCCGTCCGGCCTACGTCGAGGCTTTTGAGCGCATGGCAAATCTCGCCACCAGAGCGGCGGTGGAAGGGCACAGACTTACCGTGCATGCGCCGTTGCAGCATCTGAGCAAAGCAGAAATCGTGCGCCAGGGCAATGCGCTGGGTGTCGATTTTGCGCAAACGGTTTCGTGCTACCAGGCTGATGAATCGGGACGTGCCTGTGGTGTATGCGATGCCTGCCGTTTGCGCCGCGCCGGCTTTGCCGCCGCCGGCGTGGATGATCCGACAATGTATCGCTTGACATAAAATTTTAAATTCTTCACAGGGTATTTTGCGTTGACAGGGTGAGCTATATCCGTATAATTCGCGCTCCTTTGCGATGGGTCGGTAGCTCAGCCGGTAGAGCAGCGGACTTTTAATCCGTTGGTCGCGAGTTCGAATCTCGCCCGACCCACCATCTTGCAAAAGGGCCTGTATTTTCCACGTTTTTCATGCCGATTTAGCTCAGTTGGTAGAGCAACCGCCTTGTAAGCGGTAGGTCATCAGTTCGAATCCGATAATCGGCACCAAAATTTATAAGACTTGCAGCGATGCAGGTCTTTTTTACATCTGGCGGTATTATGCCCATGCAGGCGCACGGCATCAGCGGGCTTATGCAACTTGTGGACTCTACGCATCGGGGAGCCGAATGTGCGGTGAGAAGTTTGATGCACCATCATCCACTGGAAAAACCATTTCGACACAAACCTTAGGTACTGCACCGCAAATCGCGCCGTTATCGGGTTATAGCAATGCAACTGATAAATCGCCCAGGATGGCTTCATATTTTCCGGCGGGTTTCAGGTTGGAAGAAGGTAGCGTCATGCTTAATGTCCCTGCTGGACTTGATAACGATCCCACATCCCCCACAACGCATCCTCGAAATTCATAGCAAAGCGGGGCGCATCGAAAAGCGGGGACGCCAGCACCTGCTGGCGCAAGACAGCGCGCAGGGTGGCAAGCTTGGGCAGGTCCCCTGCCAGTGCGATAGCCCTAGCAATGTATTCGTCCTTGTCTGTCGTCACCCATTCTTTCAGTCCGGCTGACGTCAGCAGGCTAGCCCCCTGTCTGGCCAGCAGACTGTTGCCGGCAAGGGTCAGGGTCGGCACACCCATCCACAGCGCTTCACAGGTGGTGGTGCCACCCGGATAAGGGAAGGTGTCCAGGATGACATCCACTTCTGCGTGTGCCGCAAGATAGGCCTCACGGTGGGAAGAACCTTGAGTCCTCACCCGTGCGGGATCAATGCCATAACGCTGTAAGCGCTGAAGCATTTGCTCCACCTGTGCCGGCTCACCCAATTGTTTGCACTGTACACGCAGTTTTGCGTTTGGCAGTGCGGCAAGAATTTCCCCCCATGTTTCCAGCACAGCATCTCCCATCTTGGCCAGCGTTTGGAAACAGCCGAAGGTGATATAGCCATTTTTTAAGGCGGGCAAAACTGCGACAGGCAGATCGATTCTGGGTACAGTGAAGCATAGCCGGGTGTCGGGCAGGTACCAGACGGATTCGGTGAATTGCGCTCGCTGAGTTTCGGGCACACCGACTGCATCAGCCAGGAAATAATCAATTTCAGACACTCCTGTGGTGGCGAAATAGCCCAGCCAGCTCACTTGCACGGGGGCAGGCTTCCAGGCGAACACCGGCAGGCGGCTGTGAGCTGTGTGCCCGGAGAGATCGATCAGGACATGTATAGCATCGGCGTGGATCAGGCGCGTGGCGGCTTCATCGCTTTTGCCGACCAGAGAATTCCACGCGGAGAAATACGGGCGGATGCGGGCTGTGAGTTCGTCTTCCGAGTAGTGTGTCGGGTAAGCGATCAGTTCAATGCGGGCAGGATCGATATGAGCCAGCAGTCCTTCCAGAAAAAACCCCACGGGGTGATTCAGCAAATCACCCGACACCAGCCCGACCCGAAGGCGTTCGGGCCGATCCTCACATTGCCAGGCAGAAAAACGTGCTCCCACCTTTCCTTCAACGACTTGACCATACTGGCGTGCCTGCTCAAGGCAGTATAAAGGTGTATGACTGGCGGTGTAATTCAGGGTAAACAACAGACTATTATGCACTTCGGCGAAATCGGGTTTGATCTCCAGCGCCTGACGAAAACTGGCCATCGCGTTATCAAGTTGCCCAATATCTGTAAGTGCATAGCCCAAATTGCAATGCGCTTCGGCGAAAGCGGGTTTGATCTTGAGCGCTTGGCGGCAACTTGCCACTGCGTTATCAAGTTGTCCAAGAGCTATCAGCGCATTGCCTAGATTGCTATGAGCTTGGGCGAAATCAGGATTTAATTCCAGCGCACGGCGGCAACTTGCCACCGCGCCATCAAGTTGCCCGAGCTCTTTCAGGGCAACGCCCAGATTGCAAAGCGCCTCGGCAGAATCAGGTTTGATTTGCAATGCACGGCGGTAACTTGCCACCGCGCCTTCGACTTGACCAAGGCACATCAGAGCAACGCCCAGGGTGGTGTGCGCCTCAGTGTAATCGGGTTGGATCTCCAGCACTCGGCGGTAGTGAGCTACAGCTTCGACGAGTTGCCCACTACCCATCAAAATATTTCCCCTGTTGAAAATATCTCCGACGGCAACATCAAGGTTGAGACGCCCCTCGGCCAAATCAGGGTTGATCTGCAGAGCTTTCAGGAAGCTTGCTATCGCGCCATCGAGTTGTCCGAGTTCTTTCAGGGCAACGCCCAGACTGCAATGCACCTCGGCGTAATCGGGTTGTATCTCCAGCGCGCGCCGGTAGCTTGCCACCGCTTCGTCGAGCTGCCGGTTGCCCAGCAGCGCATTACCGATGTTGTAATAGGCCCCGGCATAATCGGGCTGATGTTCGAGCGCGGTTCTGAAGGTATCCAGTGCGCCTTTCAGGTCGCCCTTCAGTAACAGAACATTGCCGTGATTGAGGTGTGCCCTCGCCGGATTGGGTGCCAGCCGAATGGCCTCCAGGTAACACTGCATCGCCTCGTCGATACGCCCCTGCGCCTCAAGAACGTGTCCTTCTTCGATCAAGCATGTAGATTCCCGCTCTGATGAGTTCTGTTTGCTCACGTTACGGTCCACAGATGATTGTCCGGTAGAACGGAATCGATCAAATAATCCCATCTCACAACCCTTCCAGAGAAAAACATTATCTTTGCATAATAAATCGATACAGAACTTCCCATTCCGAACAATATCTTGATTGAAGATGCAGTCTAACTTCACTGCGTCACAATAACAGACATGCTTTGAATGATTACAGTCAATGTCTTGTGCAGAGCACCTAAATTGGATCAACGGGCTCGTTGATCCATGCTTCCAGAGCTTGAGCCACTTCATCGATAGTCGTGTCCCAATTGCCAGCTTTCGTTTGCCGGAACAGTAGTATTACTCCCGGGTACCAAGGTGAATCCTTCCGCTCGATGAGCCAGCGCCAGTCGGTGCCGGAGGCAGGTAGTAGCACCCAACAAAGCTTGTTCATTGCCCCAGCCAAGTGAGCGATGGCCGTATCAACACAAATTACCAAGTCTAGCTGGGCCACGATGGAGGCTGTATCGGCGAAGTCCTGGATGCCTGAACCCATATGCACAATCGGCTACTCGATCGGCGGAGCTGCGGTATCTTCCTCGCCATGCCCCTTTTGCAGGCTGACCGAAAGTGATTCCCGGGAGAGCCCACAGCGGTGCCAATGTGGCAAGGCCAGGCAGGGAACGGTTGATGTCGTTTTTATGGCCTGCGCTTCCCTTCCAGACCAGCCCCACCTTCAGTCCGCTGGTGGGCAGCCGGCTATTCCATTGATTCAGTCGCTTCGACGGTACGCTCAGATAAGGCTGCTCGGCCGGGATGATCTGGATCGTCGTGGCAAAGTGCAGCGGCAAGCTCATCGGAAATGTCCAGTAGTCGTGAATTGGCAAAGTGGCTGCCTTCGCTTGGGAAACCACCGCATCCACGCCTTCGATCGTTTCCAGCAATGCCTTGAGAGGCGATTTGCAGACCAAGGTGATGCGGGAAGCCCCGCGGATTTTGAGCAAGGGAATATAGCGGGCGAACTGTATTTCGTCACCGAAACCTTGTTCGGGCCAGATCACCAGGGATTTTCCAGTCAAGGGTTCCCCTTGCCACTGAGGGTAAGGGACATCGGGCAGAATGACATATTTCCCGTTAATGTTCGGATGATAACGGGCTTCGTATTCAGGCCATGCCTCGGTGTATTGACCCAGTGTAAGCAGCACCGAACCAAGGTTATAGTGTGCCTCTGCCAAACGAGGATTGATCTCCTGAGCTTTCTTGAAGCACGCTATTGCGCTGTCCAGTTTACCAAGCTCTTTCTGGGCGATGCCGAGGCTGCAATGCACCTCGGCGTAATCGGGTTGTATCACTAGCGCGAGGCGATAGTTCGCCACCGCCTCGCCGAGTTGTTTGTTGCCCAGCAAGGCATTGCCGATGTTGTAATAAGCACCGGCGTAATCCGGCTTGTGTTTGATTGCGGTTCGAAAAGCATCCAGCGCGCCTGGCAGGTCGCCCTGCAACAGCAGGATGTTGCCGCGATTAAGATGGGCATGCGCCGGATTGGGTGCCAGCCGAATCGCATCCAGATAGCGTTGCATGGCTTCGTCGAATCTGCCCTCGGCTTCAAGCGCATGGCCTTCGTCGATCAAGCGCGAGACGTCCTGCCCGGAGTGTTTGGTTTGCCGTCGCCTGTGTGAGACGTTGCAGTGGCTCTGAATCGATCAAATAGTCCCATCTCAAAACCTTATAAATAGCTGCTTGTTAACATGGCACTTCAATCAATTGTGCGCGTGTTCGTCAACCCAAGACTTCAGATTTTTGGCTACATCACTAATGGTCGCTGACCAGTCACTGGTTTTCTTTTGCCGGAATAGTCGCATCACATCCGGATACCAAGGCGAATCAAACCGTTTATGAAGCCATCGCCAGTCGGTACCAGAGGCAGGCAGCAGCACCCAGCATGGTTTCTTCAGTGCACCAGCCATGTGAGCGATGGCCGTATCAACACAAATCACCAAGTCTAGCTGGGCCACGATGGCGGCTGTATCGGCAAAGTCCTGGATATCTGAACCCATATGCATAATTGGCTGTTCGGTCGGCGGTGCCGTGGCCTCTTCCTCGCCTTGCCCCTTCTGCAGGCTGATGAAAATCACTCCCGGAACGGACAACAGCGGTGCCAGTATGGAAATGCCGGGCAAGGAACGGTTGACATCATTGCTGTGCAAGGCGTTTCCCTTCCACACCAGTCCCACCTTCAGTCCTTTCGCTGGTATTCTGTTATGCCACTGCTTCAGCCTTTCTGGTGGAACGCCCAGATAGGGCAATCCCGTGGGGATGGTTTCGATGGTGGTGGCAAAGTGCAGCGGCAGACTCATCGGAAAAGTCCAGTAGTCGTGCACTGGCAACGAGGCAGCCTCGGCTTGTGTTATGACCCGATCAGCACCCGGCAGCGTTTCAAACAAGGCCCTGAGCGGCGGTTTACAGACCAGCGTGATGCGCGAGGCACCTTGAGCCTTGAGCAACGGAATATAACGGGCGAACTGAATTTCGTCGCCAAAGCCCTGTTCTGGGAAGATTACTAGGGACTTGCCGGTCAAGGGTTCTCCTCGCCACTGGGGGAAGGTGACATCGGGCAGGAAGACATTCCTCCCTTTAAAATTCGGATGGTAGCGGGCCTCGTACTTGGGCCAGCCCTCGGCGTATCGGCCCAGTTTAAGGAACATTACACTCAAATTATAGTTGGCCTCGGCAAGATCGGGTTTGATCTCCAGTGCCCGCCGGAAACATGTCTCTGCACTTTCAGGTTGCCCGAGGTCTTGAAGGACAAGCCCCAGATTGTTGTGCGCCTCGGCATAATTGGGTTTGATCTCCAATGCCCGCCGGAAACTTGTCTCTGCACTTTTAAATTTTCCAAGGTCTTCAAGGGCAAGTCCCAGGCTGTTGTGGATTTCAGCATAGTCTGGCCTGATCTCCAGCGCCTGGCGGTAACTCGCCAGCGCGCCATCGACCAGTCCCAGTTCCTGCAGCGCAATCCCCATATTGGTATGCGCTTCGACCAGATTTGGCTTGATCTCAATTGCTTTCCGGTAAGATTCCACAGCCATATCAAGTTGCCCGAGTTCCTTCAGGGCATTGCCCAGATTGATATGTGCCTCGGCGAGGTTGGGGTCGAACTGCAGGGCGCGCTGAAAAGAAGCGATAGCGCCATCGATCTCTCCGAGCTCCTTCAGCGCGACCCCGAGACTACAATGCACCTCGGCGTAATCGGGCTGTATCTCCAGCGCGTGGCGGTAGCTTGCTACGGCTTCGTCGAGTTGCTTATTGCCCAAGAGCGCATTCCCGAGGTTGTAATAGGCACCGGCATAATCCGGTTTGTGTTTGATCGCGGTTTTGAAGGCATCAAGTGCGTTTGTCAGGTCGCCCTGCAATAGCAACATGTTGCCGCGATTGAGGTGGCCGCGTGCCGGATTGGGCGCCAGCGTAATCGCTTCCAGGTAACACTGCATCGCCTCATCGAGTCTGCCCTGCGCCTCAAACGCATGTCCTTCTTCGATCAAACGTGTCGCGTTCTGCCCGGATGTGTCCGGTTTTCCGCCATTTGTGCCGGACGGTGCAGTGGCACGGATTCGATCGAATAATCCCATCTTATAACCTTTTCAGGATGATATTTGTTAGACTTATTTAACTTGGTTGCCGGTTGGACTTGTCGTGCAACATCATTTCTCAAGTCTGGTAAGCGCAGTTATGGCCCCTTTTATTTCAGAAACATATCCGGAGCATCAATATGATACTTGAATGGTTCAACGCTGAAGAAGCGGTTTTGTTTGCGCAGGAATTAATCCGCGAGATCAACCGGCTGTTTCCCCCCTCGGATCGAAAGGGGAAGGCAATCCCGAAGAAGGAATATCAGAGAAGGTTCGATAGTCTGATCGTTCGCATACGCACGTTTTCGTTAAAACATAAGCTGAACATTTATAAAAAAGCAAAACTTCTCAACACGATCAAGTGGGGGATGAAGGATGCCGGACATGAGGAAGTCATCATCAGTGAATTCATTTCCTTCATTGCTCCTTTGCTGTAAGGCAATAGTTCGCTGTAATTAACCTACCGGCAAGAACCGGGCAAATCCGATTGCCAGACTTATCAGGACTGGTGAGTCACTCGCATGCTAAAACATGCTTCGCCATTCAATGCATGGTTTTATTTTCGGCTGCGGCACTTGCTGGCGGCATGAATTTCCGCTCATTCCGTGATAATTCGGTAAGATTGCATCTTATGCCCCAATCACGTTGAGGGTTTTGTCCAAGTTATTATTTTTGATGAAAACATTATGAAAATTCACGAATACCAGGGCAAGGAAATCCTGCGGCAATTCGGTGTCCCGACGCCGCGCGGGGTGGCGTGCTTCAGTATCGACGAGGCGGTGGCTGCCGCGCAGCAGTTGGGCGGGGCAGTGTGGGTGGTGAAGGCGCAGATCCATGCCGGCGGACGCGGCAAGGGCGGCGGGGTGAAGGTGGCGCGCTCGATGGACGAGGTGCGCAGCGCGGCACAGCAGATACTGGGCATGCATCTGGTCACGCATCAAACCGGCAAGGACGGCCAGGTGGTGCGGCGATTGTTGGTCGAGGAGGGCGCACAGATCAGCAGGGAATTCTATCTCGGTATGGTGGTCGATCGCAGTTCGCAGCGCGTGGCGTTGCTGGCCAGCAGCGAGGGCGGCATGGAGATCGAACAGGTCGCCGCGCATAACCCGGAGAAGATATATACCGTGCGTATCGATCCTGTCGAAGGATTGAGCGCGTCTGATGCGGCCCGGGTCGCGCACCAGATCGGCATTCCCGATGCGGCGATAGCAGGCGCAGTGAACGTATTGCAGGGCCTGTATCGTTGCTTCGTGGAGAAGGATGCGATGCTGGCGGAAATCAATCCGCTGGTGCTGACCGCAGATGGCCGTGTGCTGGCGCTGGACGCCAAGTTCAATTTTGACAGCAACGCGTTGTATCGCCATCCCGAAATCGTCGCAATGCGCGACCTGGATGAGGAAGACCCGGCCGAGATCGAGGCGTCGAAATTCGACCTGAGCTACATCTCTCTGGATGGCGACATCGGCTGCCTGGTGAACGGCGCGGGGCTGGCGATGGCAACCATGGACATCATCAAGCTGTATGGCGGAAGCCCGGCGAATTTTCTCGATGTGGGCGGCGGCGCGAGCAAGGAAAAGGTCGCCGAGGCGTTCAAGCTGATGCTGAAAAACCCCAACCTCAAGGCCATTCTGGTCAACATCTTCGGCGGCATCATGAAGTGCGACGTGATCGCAGAGGGCGTGGTGGCAGCGGCGCGTGAAGTGCATCTCAAGGTGCCGCTGGTGGTGCGTCTGGAAGGGACCAATGTCGAGCTGGGCAAAAAGATACTGGCTGAATCGGGCCTGCCGATTATTTCCGGCAGCGACATGGCGGATGCAGCCCAAAAAGTAGTTGATGCCGCGAGGGGTGCGTAATGTCCATACTGATCGATAAGAACACCAGGGTAATGACGCAGGGCATGACCGGCAAGGTCGGCCAGTTTCATACCATCCATTGCAAGGCGTATGCGAATGGTGCGAATTGTTTTGTCGCGGGCGTGACGCCGAACAAGGGTGGGCAAAGTTTCGAAGGCATCCCGATCTACAACAGCGTGGCCGAGGCCAAGGCGCAAGGCGGCGCGACGGTGTCGGTGATCTACGTGCCGCCGGCTTACGCGGCTGCCGCGATCGACGAGGCGGTCGCGGCGGATCTGGATCTGGTGATCTGCATCACCGAGGGTATTCCGGTGCATGACATGCTGCGCACCCGTTACAAGATGGGCGGCAAGCGCACGCTGCTGATCGGGCCGAATTGCCCGGGACTGATCACGCCGGACGAGATCAAGATCGGCATCATGCCGGGTCATATCCACAAGAAGGGACGCATCGGGGTGGTGTCGCGCTCCGGCACACTGACCTATGAGGCAGTCGGACAGCTTACCGCGCTGGGTCTGGGGCAGTCGTCCTGCGTCGGCATCGGCGGCGATCCGATCAACGGCCTGAAACATCTGGATGTGATGAAGCTGTTCAACGACGATCCGGAAACCGATGCGGTGATCATGGTCGGCGAGATCGGCGGCAGCGACGAAGAAGAATGCGCGCGCTGGATCAGGGGCAACATGCGCAAACCGGTGGTCGGTTTCATCGCGGGCATCACTGCGCCGCCCGGCAAGCGCATGGGGCATGCCGGCGCGATCATTTCGGGCGGGCAGGGCGGCGCCGAAACCAAACTGGCGGTGATGGAGGAAAGCGGTATCCACATCACGCGCAATCCGGCTGAAATGGGGCGCGTGATGCAGAAAGTCCTGAAGGGAAGTTGATGCTGGAAATGTTTGCTACTTCCCAGTTCTGGGTCGATGTGTTCAAGATCATCGTGATCGACCTGCTGTTGTCCGGCGATAACGCAGTGGTGATCGCGCTGGCGTGCCGCAATCTTCCTCCCGAGCAGCGCAAGAAAGGCATATTGTTCGGCGTGGGCGGCGCGATAGGATTGCGCGTGGTGCTGACCTTCTTCGCCGTCAGCCTGCTTGCGCTGCCTTATCTCAAATTGGTCGGTGCGCTGCTGCTGATCTGGATCGGCATCAAGCTGATCCTTCCCGAGGAAGAACACAGCGCTGGCAACATCAAGGCCGACACGCGGCTGTTCGGCGCGGTCAAGACCATCATCATCGCCGACTTCGTGATGAGTCTGGACAACGTGCTGGGTGTGGCGGCCGCAGCCAAGGGCAATGTGGCATTGCTGGTGTTCGGCCTGCTGATCAGTATTCCGCTGATCGCATGGAGCAGCCAGCTGGTGCTGAAATTGATCGACCGTTTTTCGTTCATCATCTATGCCGGTGGCGCGCTGCTCGGTTATGTGGCGGGCGAGATGCTGGTCGGGGAGGCATTGTTCGCGAGTGTGGTCGAGCCGCGCCATTATCTGCACTGGCTGGTCCCGGTTTTCTGCGCCGTGCTGGTGCTGGCAATCGGCAGATGGCTGGCGATGCGCAAAATTGCCAAAGGTGAAGTCATCGACCTGGTGCACGAAGAAGTGTCCGGCTTGCCGGACAGGAAATCGTAAGGAGAAAATGTTGAAGATACTGATTCCGGTTGATGGTTCGGCCAATGCCCAGCGTGCGGTTGACTACGTGATCAAAAATATCGCCGCGCTGAAGGAAGCACCGCAACTGCTGTTGCTGAACGTGCAATGGAATGTGGCGGCTGGCAACGTCAAGCTGTTCATCAATCAACAGACGATCAATGACTATTACCGCGAACAGGGAATGGCAGCGCTGCAGACGGCGCGCGCTGCTCTTGACGCCGCCGCGTTGCCTTACCAATACCACATCAGCATCGGCACCCCGGCGGAAGCGATCGCGCAATACGCCGATGCGCAGAGCGTGGACCAGATCGTGATGGGTCAGCAGGGACAAGGCGGTTTGCAGTCATTGCTGCTTGGGTCGGTGGTGAACAAGGTCCTGCATCTGGCAAGCTGCCCGGTGGTGCTGATCAAATAGGCAATCAACTTCCAGGCTGTATGGGTAGGCAACTTAAAATTTTGATTTTTATTAATAAATCTAAAGGATTGTGGTGCGTTGTTGTGAAATATATTAATATCCTCGGCATATTTTGTTCGACACCATGCATCAGGCTCGACAACAGGTATCCGGGGGTAGCATGAACAAGTGGCTGTTTTGGCAGAAGGACTGGTTCGTAGGTTTGCTGGTGGCATTGGTATTTTTTCTTGGCGCCAATAGCGGACTGATGCAGAGCCTGGAGCGCAAGGCTTATGACTTGGGCGTATTGGCTTCCTCGCGCACGCCGAGCGACAAGATCGCGGTGATTGCGATTGATGAGCAAAGTATCGCCAATCTGGGACGCTGGCCCTGGCCGCGCGCGATACATGCCCGGATGCTGGATGTCCTGGCTGCAGGGCATCCAAAAGTAATCGGCTATACCGCATTTTTTTTCGAGCCGCAGGTTGATGCCGGGCTGGAATATATATACAAGATTGCCGAATTGATCGGCAATTCAAAACTTAAAGATACAAAAAACCCCGAAGAACAGGCTGAACTTGCACAGCTCAGTGCCTTGTTGCAGGAAGCGGCGCAAAATCTCGATAACGATCAAAAGCTCAGCGCAAGCATAGCCAATGCGAACGATGTGTTGCTGCCGATGTTTTTCGAACTCGGTGAGCCGCAAGGCAAACCCGATCAAGAATTGCCTGACTATGTGTTGCGCGATAGTCTCACGAATGTGAAAGATCCAAGTGGATTGGGGGAGTCGCCGTTGCCGGCGCGAGGTGTGCTGGCACCGATTCCGGTATTGGGCAGCAAGGCATTGGCCATCGGACACCTGAACAGCTTTCCGGATGTGGACGGTGCGATACGCACCGAACCGCTGGTGGTCGGCTATTACAATCAGTACTACCCATCGCTGTCATTGATGCTGGCAGCCAAGAGCCTCAATCTGGGGCCGCAGGATATACACATCAATCTGGGTGAGGGAGTGCAACTGGGCAATCAGAAGATAGCCACGGACTCGGCGTTGCGGATGCATACTTATTTTTACAAGGACAAGGATGGCCGTCCGGCCTTTCCGGTGGATTCCTTCTATGACGTTCTGACCGGCAAAATCCCGGCGGAAAAATACCGCGACAAGATCGTGCTGATCGGTGCGTCGGCTACCGGCATCGGTTCATTGCAAGTGACGCCTATTTCGTCGGGTATGGCACCGGTGGTGACTCTGGCGCATTCGGTGTCGAGCATCCTCAAAGGCGATTTCTTTGTTACCCCAAGCTGGGCTGAATGGGCGCAAATCGGGATATTCCTGTTGGTTGCGTTATATCTGATCCTGTTGCTGCCGCGGCTGAATGCCGCCATCGGTGCAGTGGTTACCGGCACGTTGTTTACTGCGTTGCTGGTTACGCATTTTGTCTTGATGACAACGCAGGCGATGTGGTTGCAGCTGATGCTGCCCGCCTCGCTGTTGCTGGTTGGCCATTTGTTGTTGACGACCAAACGTTTCCTGATGACCGAAAAAGGCAAGCAGAAATCCGATGCTGATTCCGCGGAAAGTAATCGCATGCTCGGTCTGGCTTTCCAGGGCCAGGGGCAATTGGACATCGCTTTCGACAAATTCCGCAAGGTGCCGATGGACGATAGCCTGATGGAGGTGTTGTACAACCTGGGGCTGGATTTCGAGCGCAAGCGCCAGTTCAACAAGGCGGAATCGGTATTCAAATACATGGCGGAATATAACCCGAAGTTCCGCGATCTGGATGCGCGTATGGCTCAATCCAAAGCGATGTCTGAAACAGTGATGCTCGGCGGTACATCCGGAAAGGGTAACGCCAGCACCCTGGTGCTGGACAAGGCGGGCGTGTCCAAACCGATGCTGGGGCGCTACGAAATTGAGAAAGAACTCGGCAAGGGCGCGATGGGAGTCGTGTATCTCGGCAAAGACCCGAAAATCGGCCGTGTCGTGGCGATCAAGACCTTGGCGCTGGCGCAAGAGTTCGAGGCTGACGAGTTGGAAGATGTGAAAGCCCGTTTTTTCCGCGAGGCCGAAACAGCGGGCCGACTGAATCACCCAAATATCGTGACCATGTACGATGCGGGAGAGGAGCACGACCTTGCCTACATCGCGATGGAATTTCTCAAAGGCAAGGATTTGATTTCCTACACCAAGCCGGGCAATTTGTTGCCCTTGCCGAAGTTGATGGGTATTTTTGCGCGTGTCGCCGATGCGCTGGACTATGCGCATAAGCAGAATGTGGTGCATCGCGACATCAAGCCCGCCAACATCATGTATGACCCCGAGACGGATACAGCAAAAGTGACCGATTTCGGTATTGCGCGTATCACCGACTCGAGCAAAACCAAAACCGGCATGGTATTGGGAACGCCATCTTTCATGTCGCCGGAACAATTGGCCGGAAAGAAGATAGGAGGCTCATCGGATTTGTTTTCTTTGGGCGTGAGCTTGTACCAAATGGCCTGTGGTAAGCTTCCGTTCGAGGGGGATTCGATGGCGCAGTTGATGTTCCGGATCGCCAACGAACCGCATACCGATATTTTGAGCTTCAGGGCAGATTTGCCGGCATGTTTGGTAGCAATTATTAACCGATCATTGGCCAAGCAGGTTGAGGATCGCTATGCCAATGGCGCTGAAATGGCTGAAGCCTTGCGCAAGTGTGCTGCAATGGCAGGGAGTACAACAAAGGTAGACAATCCGCCACCCGCCGCAACAAATTCAGACAATCCAAATCCGCTACCCGGCAAATCGGGTGTGGAGTTGACACAAGCGGGTACGGAGTTGACACCGCCGGTTGGGATCCCGCCGCGAAGCGGCGACCCTTCCGCAGCGAGCAAATAAGGGGGGTATACATGAAGATTGCAGAAGCGTTGGAAATATTCAGCCAGACTGATCCCGGCATGGTGCGTTCGCACAATGAGGATAGTGTGGCATGTGAGCCTGCCTGTGGCTTGGTGGTACTGGCTGACGGTATGGGGGGGTACAACGCGGGTGAGGTGGCGAGCGGTATTGCTGTTTCGGTGGTCGTGACGGAAGTCAGCCACCGTTTGCAGAATTCCAGCCCTGTGGATCGCGTAGAGAATAGTGGTGAGGAGTTGGGTGTGTCTTTATTGCGCGACAATATTCAGAAGGCGAATGCCTCTATTTTTCATGCCGCGCAAAGTCAGCCTCAGTATGCCGGGATGGGAACGACTATCGTCTCCGGACTGTTTTATGACGATCGCGTGGCGGTCGGACACGTGGGTGATTCGCGCATGTACCGGTTGCGCGGTGAAGTGCTGGAAACGATCACTCATGATCATTCCCTGCTTCAGGAACAGCTCGATAGCGGGATGATCAGCGTTGAAGACGCGCGCTTGTCGAAGAACAAGAACCTGGTGACGCGCGCGGTCGGGATAGATGCCGATGTGGATTCTGAAATCCATGTGCATGACGTGTTGGTCGGGGATATTTACCTGCTGTGTTCCGACGGTTTGAATGATATGGTGGAGGATGATGACATCCAGTCCACGCTCTATGCCTTGCAGAGTAATTTGCCGCTTGCGGCAAGTCAGTTGATTCAGATGGCAAACGATAATGGCGGGCGCGATAATATTTCGGTGATACTGATCAAGGTAAAGGGCAAGTTTTCCGTGCCGCGAGGTTGGCTGGCCAAGCTATTAAATTGGTTTGAAAAATAATTAGCACGAGGGTTACGACTATGGCTGCAAAATTGATACTCAGCATGGACGGGGGAATAATCAAAGAATACCCCCTGAACAAAGAGCGCATGACCATCGGGCGCAAGGCACACAATGACATCGTCATCGACAATCTGGCGGTGAGCGGTGAACATGCCGCGATCGTTACCATCCTGAATGACTCCTTCCTTGAGGATATGGACAGTACCAACGGCCTGGAAGTGAACGGAAAGCCCACTAAAAAGCACTTTCTGCAGAACAATGATGTAATCGAAATAGGCAAATACAGGCTGAAATACATCACTGATCAAATTACACAGACCACTCCTGAAGATTTCGAAAAAACCATGGTGCTGCGCGCACCCGTAAAGCATGAGGCTGCGGCTCCAGGTGCGAGCAAAGCTGTGGAGACCCAAAGTTTTATGGCTGCACCGGCCGTCAGCAAACCGGCAATAGAAATTGCAGAAAAGACCGGCAAGTTTGAAGCGCCCCAGACTAGAGTTGTTACCCAGCCTGCTACGCCAGCAAAACCAGCACAACCGGCGGTTTCTGCTTCCGGGGAAGCGCCAGCCGGTGCTCAAAAACAGGTTGCTGTGGTGCAAGTGTTAACCGGTCCCAATGCCGGTAAGGAGCTCGAACTGGTAAAAAACCTCACTACCTTGGGCAAACCTGGTTTGCAGGTGGCCGTACTGACCCGTCGTCCGCACGGCTTCTTCATCACTCATGTTGAAGGGGAGAATTTTCCGTTGGTGAATGGCCGGGCACTGACTAACCAGGCACATCAACTGAATGAGCACGATGTGATTGAGTTGGCGGGGATCAAGATGGAATTCTATTTCAAGGGATAGTGAGCGGTGGAAACAGGGCAGAAGACACTGGGTGCAAGACCGGGGTATTGTCGGGGCCGTACCGCTGCTTTAACGAATGAGCCGCTATACGGCGCACAACAATCTGCCTCCTGTCTTCAACCTTCTGATGAAACCGCTAATGAAACGACCAGCCATCTGACCAGGCTGTCCAAAGACGGCAGCTTATTCATTGGTTATAGCCGTTCGACTGGTGAAACTACCAAGCATTCCACCAGGTTGTCAAAGAACGACAACCTGATGGCTGGTTATAGACAGGCAATCAACGCCAGCCAAGCCGCTGGTTACGCATTCCGCCAAGCACAGTGAAAAAAAATGCAATCTTGATCGGGCTGGGACTGCTGATAGTGCTGTTTTTTGTCGGTAGCGCCGCCCGATTTTACCGACTGGATTTTGTCGATCAGCTTTCTTCCATTCTTTACGATTATCGATTGCGCCTGACCATGCCGCGAACGCTGGATGATCGTATCGTCATTGTCGATATAGACGAAAAAAGCCTGAAGGAAGAAGGGCGCTGGCCATGGGGACGTGACCGGATGGCCTTGTTGATGGACAAACTGTTCGATAAATATGGCGTTGCAGTGGTGGGATTTGACGTCGTTTTTGCCGAAAAGGATGAGAGTTCTGGACTAGGGGTGTTGCAGAAGCTCGGGCAAAACCAACTCAAGGGCGACAGGTCATTTCAGGAAACGCTTAGCAAAATCCGACCGCAGCTCGAGTATGACAATCTATTTGCCAGCAAGATCAAGAATCGCAAAGTGGTGTTGGGGTATTATTTAACCAATCAAAAAGACCGGCGTGTATCCGGTATGCTGCCCGAGCCGACATTTCCGGCTGGTGCTTTCAAGGGACATGCGGTGGATTTTACTACCTGGAATGGCTACGGCGCCAATCTCCCCGAGTTGCAACAGGCAGCTGCCAGCGCGGGCCATTTCAATCCTTTGGTGGACTTTGACGGACGGGTACGCCGGGTTCCCATGCTCGTCGAATATGGCGGCGCATATTATGAGTCATTGTCACTTGCGGTGGTTCGCACGCTGATGGGCCAAACCAAATTGTCACCCGGATATGCGGAGGCCAGGACCGGCGGATATGCGGGTCTGGAGTGGCTGGATCTGGATGCGGCCGGCGGCAATTTGAAAATTCCGGTTGACAGCGATGTGGCAACTTTTGTGCCGTACCGTGGCGCACAGGGAAGTTTCCGCTACATTTCGATAACCGATGTGCTGCACGGCCGCGTTGATCCTGCACAATTGAAAGACAAGATCATTCTGGTGGGTACAACTGCTCCCGGCTTGTTGGATCTTCGCTCCACACCGGTGGCTAAGGTTTACCCTGGAGTGGAGGTTCATGCGAACATGATTTCCGGTATTCTCGATCAGAATTTGAAAGAGAAACCTGCATATATGCTGGGTGCGGAAGTGGTTTGGCTATTGCTGATTGGTATCGCTTTGAGCTTCTTGTTGCCGTTTTTCACTCCGGCAAAAGCGATTCTCGCCTCGGCTTTTACACTCATCGTTACGGCAGGGTTGAGCCTGGTTGCCTGGCAGTACGGCGATGTCTTGATGCCGGTGGCGAACAGCCTGGTGATGATCGCCTTGCTATTTGCCCTGAATATGTCCTACGGTTACTTCGTCGAATCCCGTACCAAACGGCAGATTACCGGACTGTTCGGGCAATATGTGCCGAGCGAACTGGTCGAGGAAATGGCAAAACATCCTGAAAGCGTTTCCATGGAAGGCGAAAGCCGTGAAATGACCATTCTTTTTTCAGATGTGCGCGGTTTTACCACCATTTCGGAAGGTCTGGATCCCAAAGAATTATCCCTGTTGATGAATGAGTTTCTGACGCCCTTGTCGCGGGTTGTATATAAATACCGCGGCACGATCGACAAGTATATGGGCGACTGTATCATGGCATTTTGGGGAGCGCCGCTGCCGGACCAGGATCACGCCCGCAACGCCATTCTGGCTGGCATCGAGATGCAGGCGACTTTGCGTGCATTGCAGCCGCACTTCAAGGAACGCGGCTGGCCGGAAATTCGCGTTGGGGTGGGTATCAATACCGGGCGCGTCAGTGTGGGTAACATGGGTTCAGAAGTGCGTGTTGCCTACACGGTGATGGGTGATGAAGTAAACCTGGCATCACGTCTGGAGGGCATCACCAAACAATACGGGGTGAACATCATCGTTGGTGAAAATACCCGCCACCTTGTGACGGAATTCCTGTATCGCGAACTTGACCACGTGCGGGTAAAAGGTAAAGATAAGCCTGTGGCGATTTACGAACCGGTCGCATTGGCCAGTGAGGCCAGCCAGGCGCTCCATGACGAAGTCAGGTTGTTTCATGAAGTGCGTCGCCTGTATCGCAAGCAGGATTGGGATCAGGCGGAATTGCAGCTGATGAATTTGCAGCGCATGTCGCCGGGCATTGCCCTGTACAGGATCTACGCGGAGCGGGTCGTCTACTTCCGTAAAAATCCACCGAATGCGGATTGGGACGGTGTGTTTGTGTTCCAGGCCAAATAACCCGATAAACCATCAGGATGTAATGGACAAGATGAAACTCAGAGTATTGGGATGCAGTGGTGGAATCGGTGGCAATCTGCGCACCACTTCGTTCCTGCTCGACCATGACGTGCTGATTGATGCCGGTACCGGGGTAGGGGAACTCAGCCTGGCAGAGCTTGCTATGATTGACCATGTCTTCGTTACCCACTCTCACCTTGACCATATTGCCTGTATCCCGATGATGGTCGACAGCGTCTGGATGATGCGCGAGCGCCCAATAACGGTATACGCAATCGGGGAGACGCTGGACATCCTCAAGCAACATATTTTCAATTGGAAAATATGGCCGGATTTCAGCGAGATACCAAACGCACAGCAGCCGTCCATGCGTTACCAGGCTATGGAGCTGGGCGAGACGGTTGTCCTGAATGGGCGCAAGATAACCTCTGTTCCTGCCAATCATGTCGTGCCTGCGGTTGGCTATCATCTGGACAGCGGAAAGGCGAGTTTGGTATTCAGCGGCGATACCACCACCAATGACGGATTATGGGAGGTGGTCAACCAAATTGAAAATTTGCGATATCTCATCATCGAAACAGCCTTTTCAAATATTGAAAAGGATATAGCGGTACTGTCCAAACATCTGTGTCCCAGCATGCTCGCAACAGAATTGGTCAAGTTTAAACGACGCGAAGCAGAGGTGTTCATCACCCATCTCAAACCGGGAGAGCTTGAATTGACCATGCGGGAGATAGAAGACTGCGTGCGCGGGTTACGCCCAAAAATGTTGTTGAACAACCAGGAATTCGAGCTTTAAGAGTGGGTGATTGATTACATAACCCACAACAAAATGCTGGCTGGTTAATGACGTGTTTAATGCCGAGGCCGGCACAACAGCAGCCTAATGAGACGCGCCAAGGAGTGATATGAGTACAGTAATGACGGCTAATAGCACAGCGAAAAATGTCGGTGATATGACCCTCAGGCTCGAATTCACCAAGAATCTCAATCAAGTCAACAATAAAATACACGCCACCGGTAATGTTGATGAAATCATGCTGGAGGTCAGCAAAGACATCTGTGCGCTGTTCAATGCGGACCGGTTGACTATCTATGTCGTTGGTGAAGACAATATTTCCCTTGTTTCCAAGGTCAAGACCGGACTCAATTCTTTCAAGGATCTCAAATTACCCATCGCTGAACAAAGCCTTGCCGGTTATTCGGCAATGCATAAAAAGCTGCTTAACATCAAGGATGTTTACGATGAAAAAGAGCTGACACAATACAGCGCGCATCTGCGTTTTTTGCAGGAAGTAGACAAGCGTACCGGATATCGCACGAAGCAAATGCTGGTTGCCCCGATTCTGGATTCGGGCAGTGGCGATCTGATCGGCGTTATCCAGGTTATCAATAACAAGGCCGGCGTCCCCTTTACGGCGATGATCGAAGAAGGCGTGCAGGAATTGGCGCAGACCATGGCGGTGGCGCTGCGCCAACACCAGCGCCAGCAAAACAGTACGGCCAAGACCAAATACGACTATCTGGTTGCCGATGCGGTGCTTTCAGCTGCGGAATTCGAATTGGCGACACGCACCGCACGGCGCAAGGGCATAGACATCGAGGAGGTTTTGCTGGACGAATTCCAGGTCAGTGCCGCCGCCCTGGGCAAAGCGCTGTCCAGCTTTTTCGGGGTTCCTTACCAAGCATACCGGAGCGACCGCATCAAGCCTGCCGAGTTGTTGAAAAACCTGAGGCGCGAGTATGTGGAAAGCAGTCATTGGATTCCAATCGAAGAAACCCAGGAAGGGCTGATGATTTTGACCACTGATCCCGAGCGGATCCAGGCTTCGCGGGTGGTCAACAACATTTTCTCCAAGAGCCGCCTGAACTACTTTGTTTGTTCGCAACGCGAGTTCAAGCAAACCCTTGATTTGTTCTATGGCGGTAGCGCTGCTTCGGATGGCAGCGGTGTGCTTGCGGGCGACGAGTCGTCCATGGACGATTTGTTGACCAGCATGGGGGGGGATGAGGAAGAAATTTCCGGAGTCAGCCAGGAGGACGTCAGCGCCGCCGCCGATAACGAGTTGGTCAAACTGGTCAACAAGGTCATCGTGGATGCGTACCGGATGGGCGCGTCGGATATCCATATCGAACCCGGGCCGGGCAAAGCCAAGACGTTGATCCGGATACGCAAGGACGGTTCATTGATGAACTACATCGAAGTGCCGTCCACCTACCGCAACGCGCTGGTGACACGCATCAAGATCATGTGCGACCTGGATATTTCCGAGAAGCGCAAACCGCAGGACGGCAAGATCAAGTTCAAGAAATTCGGGCCGCTGGACATCGAGTTGCGCGTCGCGACCATTCCCTCTCAGGGCGGAGTGGAAGACGTGGTGATGCGTATCTTGGCCTCCGGCGAGCCATTGCCGCTCGAGAAAATGGGCTTTTCCGCGCGAAATTCAGAGTTGGTCAAAGCAACGGTGAGCAAGCCATACGGGCTGTTTTTCGTGTGCGGCCCGACCGGTTCCGGTAAAACAACCACGCTGCATTCCATCCTCAAATACATCAACAAGCCGGACACCAAGATATGGACCGTCGAGGATCCGGTGGAAATCACCCAGAAGGGTCTGCGCCAGGTGCAGATCAACAAAAAGGCCGGGCTGGATTTCCCCACCATCATGCGCGCGTTTCTGCGTGCCGATCCGGACGTGATCATGGTCGGCGAAATGCGCGACAAGGAAACCGTGTCTATCGGCATCGAGGCTTCGTTGACCGGTCACCTGGTATTCGCCACCCTGCATACCAACAGTGCGCCGGAATCCATTATTCGCTTGCTGGATATGGGTATGGATCCGTTCAACTTTGCCGATGCATTGCTGGGTATTTTGGCTCAGCGTTTGGCAAAACGTCTCTGTGCCGACTGCAAGAAGCCGCATACCGCGACAGCCGATGAAATCAAGCTGATGCTGGATGAATACAGTGCAGAAATGGTCAATACCCTGACCTGGAAAAAAGATCCGGCTGCTGCGATGAAGGCCTTGTATGCCGACTGGCGGAAGTTATTCGCCGATGACAAAGGACAATTTACGATCTATGGACCGGTTGGATGCGAAAAATGCTCAGGTACCGGTTATCGCGGGCGGGTTGGCTTGCATGAATTGCTGATTGGTACAGACCCTGTGAAGAAAGCCATTCAGGAACATGCGCGGGTCGCCGAATTATTAGCCATCGCACTGGAAGAAGGGATGCACACGCTGAAACAGGATGGTATGGAGAAAGTACTGCAAGGTGTTACCGATATGTTTCAAGTGCGCGCGGTTTGTATCAAGTAAACGCTCGTATGCATTCTTCCGACAATCTTCTGCATCGCCTCAAGGATCTTAATGAGATCGGCATCGCACTGTCCCAACAGCGCGATCTCAACAGCTTGCTGGAAACCATTCTGATCGCGGCGATGCGCATAACCCATGCCGATGCCGGCACGCTCTATCTGCATGAACAGCAACAGCGAGTGTTGCGCTTTGAAATACTGCGCAACAATACACTGAGTCTTGCAATGGGCGGAACCAGCGGCGTACCGATCACCTTTTACCCCATCCAGCTTTACGATGAGACCGGCAACCCGAATCACGCCATGGTGGTCAGTCACTCGGCACTCAGCGGCGAAACGGTGAATATTCCGGATGCCTATACGGCGGAGGGCTACGATTTTTCCGGCACCAAAAAATTTGATGCCAAGACCGGTTATCGCTCCAAATCTTTTTTGACCGTTCCGATGCGCAACCACGAGAATGAAGTGATCGGGGTGTTGCAATTGCTCAATGCGCTGGACCAGGAAAACGGCGCGATCATCCCGTTCTCAAGGGATGACCAGCAGTTGCTCGAATCGCTCGCTTCGCAGGCGGCCATTGCCTTGACGAATCGTCATCTCATCGATCAATTGGAAAAGTTGTTCGAAGCTTTCATTCAGCTCATCAATACTGCGATTGACGATAAGTCGCCGTATACCGGCGGTCACTGCGCGCGCGTGCCGGCACTAACCATGATGCTGGCCGAAGCCGTCAATCGCACCAAGTCAGGCCCGCTCAAAGATTTTGTAATGACCGACAAAGATCGGCACGAATTAAAGATCGCCGGCCTGCTGCATGACTGCGGCAAAATCACCACGCCGGTGCACGTTGTCGATAAGGCGACCAAATTGCATACTCTCTTTGACCGGATTCATTTGCTGGATACGCGTTTCGAAATACTCAAACGCGATGCCGAGATCGCGATGTTGCGCGAAATAGCGGCGGCAGGTGCCGACGTTCAACGGATCGAAGCTGCCCGCCAAAATTACGCAGCGCGAGCATTGCAGCTTGACCAGGACCGCGAATTTCTGCGGCACTGCAATATCGGCAGCGAAGCGATGTCCGCGCAGGCACAGGAGCGGGTACGCCAGATTTCGAGTTATCAATGGCAAGATAGTGATGGGAAAACGGGCAATTTTCTCAGTGAAGACGAAGTCGAGAATCTCACCATACCCGCCGGTACTTTGACGGCGGCGGAACGTCAAATCATCAACCATCACATCGATGTCACCATCAAAATGCTGGAATCGCTGCCTTGGCCCAGACACCTTAAAAACGTCCCGGAATATGCCGGCGGGCATCACGAGCGCATGGACGGCAAGGGCTATCCCCGCGGACTGACGCGCGACCAGATGTCGGTGCAGGCCAGAGTCATGGGCATTGCGGATATTTTCGAGGCGCTCACCGCAAAGGACAGGCCGTACAAGAAGGGCAAAACCCTCACCGAATCCCTGACCATACTCGGCAAGTTCAAACTGGGCGGACATATCGACCCCGATTTGTTCGATGTCTTCATGCGCGAAAAAGTCTACCTCGACTATGCCAGGCAATTCCTTGCGCCCGAGCAGATAGACAAGGTGGATGTGAGCCGGATTCCGGGTGTAAATCTGATTCCATAATCTGACAAAACTGCCGAAAAGCGTCAGTTGGTGACGGAATTGAGTTGTTTGTTGCTAGCCTATAATTTGCGGTGTCAACAAAGTTATAATAAAAACAAAATGATGTAATGTTGGCACAGCTATTGCTTTATATCACCCCGACACATGAAATTAATGTGTTCAATTCAAGCAAAGGAGCTTTATCATGATGAAAAATATTCAAAAAGGTTTTACCCTGATCGAACTGATGATCGTGGTTGCGATTATCGGTATTCTGGCTGCCGTGGCGATCCCTGCTTACGGCGACTACACCGCCCGTGCGCAAGCTGCGGAAGGATTCACCCTGATGGACGGATTGAAGACTCCGCTGACTGAGTTATATACATCTAACGGTGCCTTCGCTGTTGTTGCTACGACTGGTACTGCTTCGACCTCGAATGTGACTGGCATTATTTCAGGAAAATATGTTGCCAATATATCTGTTCCAGATTCAACCAAAACCAGCATTCAGGTGAATTATTCCAACAAGGCAGGTATCAGCACCAGGCTTCTGGCCGGCAACGTAACAGGTGGCACCCCCCTGAGTGTGCATATGATGTACAACGTGGTTGACGGATCATGGTCCTGCAATAACGGTGACGTAACTAAAGACAAAGCAGCCTCCTCCGTTTCTGCTGGTGACGTAGCCGCGGCGGGTGGAAATACAATTCCAGCCAGCATTTTGCCGAAGTCCTGCGGTTAAGTTAGTCTTGTAAGCACAGCTACCTTGGGCTGTATCAGGGTGGCGACCACAGACGAAAGCCCCTCGCAAGAGGGGCTTTCTATTGGTGCGCCCGGCAAGGGGAAGAGTTAGCCGAACGGCAAGGATGTTCTGGCGACCGCGAATCTGGAGGAAGCCGAAGGCAAAGCGCTGGCCTGACGAACAGGAAGCGGATACGAGGCGGTACGGCGGGGCAAGGTGGCCAATGTTACCGGAGTCGGAAATTTGCACAGAACGCCGTGACGTATATCCGAACCTCAGGGTGAACGTCATGCTTTATTTGTGCCGCATCTATAGCGTGAAGTACGCATGGAGTGAGCAACGATAAAAATCGTCGGGCGATCACATTGCAATGTGAAGCAGCACAGAAATCGTCTTTGCCGCCAGATTTAACCAGGTTTGGATCGCCGTTCACGGCACCGCGCTAATAAAGAATTATAGCGCCATCAATTCTGCAACATCGATTCAACCAAGCCTTTTGCACTATTTTCGGCGTTGAATTCGCAGAAGCTGTAGTTGGCCTTTGCCCGATAAAATCAACCTGGACTTCTGACAAAATAATTACCTTGTGCCTACAGACTCACCGTTTCAGACTGAGCAGGTATCCGGATTATCAATATTTCAGTTTGATATTGGCATGCAATTAAATTTCCGCAATCAACCTGGCTGGCCATCGACTGGTGTTCAATCAGATTTTCAGAACGCGTCTACAAAAATTTGTGCTATTCAAATTGAACTTGCTTGTGTTGGTCAAGGCTGTAGCGGGGCCATAATCTCCAATACCTCTGTCTTGTTCTGTGCCACTACGATCGCGTGCTGGAATTGCCTGAGGGGCATTTGTGTCAACCGCGCACCATGCTTATCCATAAATCGTTGAGTATAGTATTCCCATTTCTCATCAAAGTGGCCTTGCGATGCATGAAGAACAGATAGATCGGTCGCTACTGCAATTTTAAAGCCAGCCAAGTAGGCTCTGAAGGTAAAGTCCGTGTCGTAACAGTGGAAACCATCAAAGGTTTTCTCGTCAAATCGCACCCGTTGAACGACTTGACGTTTCACTGCTAAGAACAATCCGTCAAGCCCCTGAATACCCGGCACTACCGAAGCTGGAACCGAACACAGCAATACTTGGAATGGACCGTTGCTACCACCAAGCTCGGCAACTTGCCCAAATGTGTAGGGTGGCCCGGCTTGTGCCCAAGCCGATGAAATTAACCGGGTTGTTCCGGCAAGTCCGATGATATCAAAATTGGCCAAGTGAGTCCTCAGCCGGGTCAGCCATGTCCCGGGATCAAGAAACTCGATGTCATCGTGCGAAAAGATGAGAACATCTCCGATAGCGCGGTCTATCCCGCGGTTGTATGCCTCAGCCAAAGATCGTGCATCGCAAATGACGATGATTTCGTGTGGTTCTTTACCGAGCAGGTCGCGATAGTGCTGTTCCATAGCTTGCGCTTTGGCCTCAGTGATACTGCAAAAGATAATGGATATCATGATTTGTCCTGGCCTATTTTCCTGTAAAACTTTTTGAGTTGCACTGCCCGTATTGTTGTCAAGAATGGGCACACTGAGGTTGTCAATGCAGATGTTGGGTTCATCGCAGGCTTTACCGGTCTCTGGAGTTGGGTGACGTATAAGGGCAGTGCCAAATTCAAAATGGCGACCCCTTTCAGCCAGCGCTTCAATCAGGCTCTGCTCAAACATCCTTACAACGCTGATGTCATTGTCCGCAAGTGGGGCAGCCGCTCTGAGTGAGCGACGGCGGGCATCGCGATGCTCCGGATCGCGGCATTCGGCAGCTAACCGCACCGCAATCGCCACGTAATCGTCGGCAGAGGCTGCGATGGTGTCGGTCACCCCGATTTTGCGCAGCAACCCTGCCGCCAAGCGCTGGCGCATGAATTTACCTTCCAGTGTAAGCACCGGCAAACCCCGCTGAACCGCCTGCCAAGCCGTGGTATAGCCGGAAAACGACGGGCAATCGATAAAAATGTCGCTAATATCAAGCAGCGTGTAAAACTTTTCCCGGGACAACCATGGAACCACCAAAAGATACTGTTCAGGATCAAGGTTGCGTTCAATAAATGCACGGTTCAGTCTGTCAATCAAACGCTCCATCGCCCATGGGAGCTTTAGGTCGCTGATCAGAATGAAAGTGCATTCGCCTACTGCAGCAGCGATGCTTGCAAAGAGCACGTCATCGGCAGGGTCGAATTTGAAGGGGGATTGAGCAATGACAAAACGGGGGCCGCGGCGCTTGGAAAGATCAGCCGACAGTTGATGCAGCCCTTCCGGCTTGAGCTCGATTGGTGCAGTACAACACCCCGTACCTGGTAAGCGCACCAGCTTTTCGCGATAGTGTTTATCGGCATCAGGCGGCTCAAGCAGCTCGCCGGAAAAATACATGTCGATGGTCGGCAATCCGGTGGTGATAGGATGTCCCCAGCTTGCTACTTGCAACGGGGCAAGGCGGCGGGTAGCAAGGCTCAATGTCATCCGGTCCATTCCGATTTCCGGATAAAAGATTACATCCGGCTGATCGGCAGCCATTGCTTCCAGCCAGCCGTTTAAGCCTGCCACTGTGCGGAAATCCCTCGATGCATTTGCCAGAGACTTGGCAAGATTTGTCTCTCCATCTACTTCATTGCTTGTGTTGTAAAGCACAACTTCAAACCGCGTGCGATCAAGGTTAACCAGAAGACCCCTAAGGATGACATCCCAGACCGAGTGGCGTCGAAAATGATTTGATACCACCACCAAGCGCGGCTTCATCCGCTTTGGGATATGTTCGAACCGGTTTTGAGGTGAGTTCGTTGCCATCATGTCGCCAAAACGTGACAGGAGTGAGACATGATTGCCATAGCGATAGGCAAGAAAAAACGTGGTTTGCAAAACCAAAGCTTCGGATATTTTTTTGCGTTGCTCCGGAGCAGAATGCATCCAATCAGACAATTTTTTCAGGGATCGATCAAAATTGTCCGGAACAGCTTCGGAAGCCGCTACAGTCGAGGGGGCGATTGGTAAATTAAAAATAAGAGCAACACGAAATATTGCATTATCCGGCTCGATCTCCAGTGCCCGTTTATAGCTGGCATCAGCTTCGGTAAATTTACCTTGTTCCTTGAGTGCGGAGCCCAGATTGTTATGCGCCACTGCCAGGTCAGGATTGATTTCCAGTGCCAGCCGATAATTTTTCACCGCTTCTTGCTGCTGTCCGAGGTCATGTAACACGACCCCCAGATTGCTATACGCATCGGCAAGGTCGGGTTTGATTTCCAGCGCCCGCCTATAACTGGCTGCAGCTTCGGCAAGGTTGCCTTGCTCCTTGAGTGTGGCGCCAAGATTGCAATGTGCCTCGGCATAGTCGGGTTTGATTTTCAGCGCACGCCGGTAACTTGCCAGCGCCTCTTCGTATTGCCCGAGGTCGTGCAACACGACACCCAAATTGCTATGGGCATCGGCATAATCAGGCTTGATTTCCAATGCACACCGGTAGCTCGCCGCCGCATCTTGAAACTTTCCGAGCTCTTTTTGGGTATTGCCCAGGTTGATATATGTTTCAGCCAGATCGGGTCTCAGCTTCACCGCGCGCCGGTAACTTGCTACCGCGTCTTCAAGCCGCCCAAGCTTTTGCAGTGCAAGGCCGATGTTGTTATGCACTTCGAACAGATCTGGATTGAGTTCCACCGCGCGCCGGTAACTTGCCACCGCACCTTCAAGCTGTCCCAGAAGTTGTAACGTGTAACCCAGATTTTTATGCGCCTCGACCAGATCCGGATTGAGTTCCACCGCCCGCCGGTAACTCGCCGCAGCGCCTTCAAGCTGCCCCAACCCTTGCAGCGCAAGACCCAGGTTGTAATGTGCCTCGACCATATCGGATTTGAGCTCCAGCGCACGCCGACAACTTGCCGCTGCATCTTGAAACTTGCCGAGATCCCTCAAAGCGACACCCAGAGCGCAATGCACCTCGGCATAATCGGGTTCGATCTCAAGTGCACGCCGGTAATTTGATGCCGCCTCGTCTATTTGCCTGTTGCCCAGCAAGGCGTTACCCATGTTGTAATAAGCTCCGGCGTAATCGGGCTTGTGCTTGATCGCAGTCTTGAAAGCGTCCAGTGCGCCTTTCAAGTCACCCTTCGCCACCAATGCGTTGCCGTGATTGAGGTGGGCGCGTGCCAATTGCGGCGCACGCCGGATGGCATCCAGATAGCATTGCATGGCTTCATCTATCCGGCCATCCGCCTCGTGAGCATGGCCTTCGTCGATCAAACGCATCGCATCCTGTTCGGAGGCACACGCTTTATTTCTGACGTCGTCTACGGCTTTTCCGGCAGATCGAAGGCGATCAAATATTCCCATCTAATAACCTTTTCAAGATGAAGCTGCTTTGTATCAACAAGAAAGCGAAGCTGAACTTCCCATTCCGCACAATATCTGGGTTGCAGATGAAGTCAAATTCAATCGCGTTATAAATAGTTACTTGGTAACATCACACTAAATTGCGATCGCGCGTTCGTCAACACAAGACTTCAGATTTTTGGCTAAATCACTAATGGTCGCTGACCAATCACCTGATTTCGGTTGCCGGAATAGTCGCATTACATCTGGATACCAAGGTGAATCAGACCGTTCACGGAGCCATCGCCAGTCGGTACCAGAGGCGGGTAGCAGCACCCAGCATGGTTTGTTCAGTGCACCAGCCAAGTGAGCGATGGCCGTATCAATACAGATCACCAGATCCAGCTGTGCCAGGATTGCTGCAGTATCGGCAAAGTCATGGATGTCCGACCCAAGGTCAAGGATTGGCTGACCAATCGGCGGTGTTGCGGCTTCTTCCTCGCCTTGCCCTTTCTGCAGGCTGATGAAAATCACCCCCGGCACGGACCACAGTGGCGCCAGTGTGGACAGGCTTGGCAGGGAGCGGTTGATGTCGTTACTATGCAAGATACTTCCCTTCCAGACCAGTCCCACCTTTAATCCACTCGCGGGTAATCGATGATGCCACCGGTTCAGTCTTTCTGACGGAACGATCAGATATGGCAGCACGGCCGGGATGGTGTTGACCGTGGTGGCAAAGTGCAGCGGCAGGCTCATCGAAAAGGTCCAGTAGTCGTGAAATGGCAACGAGGCTGCTTCCGATTGTGTGACCACCGTATCAACGCCTGCCAGCGTTTCCAGCAATGCCTTGAGAGGCAGTTTACAGACCAAGGTGATGCGGGAGGCACCGCGGATCTTGAGCGGCGGAATATAGCGGGCGAACTGTATTTCGTCGCCAAAGCCCTGCTCGGGCCAGACTACGATAGATTTGCCGGTCAGAGGCTCTCCTTGCCAGCGGGGAAAAGTGAGATTGGGTGGGATGGACTGACGTCCAGAATAGCCTGGATCATAGCGAGCTTCATACTCGAGCCAACCCTCAGTATACCGGCCTTGTGAAAGGAACAGAGAGCCCAGATTCAAGTGAGCCTCGACTAAACCGGGTTTGATTTCCAGCGCGCGGCGGAAGCTTGCCACTGCGCCATCAAGTTGTCCGAGTTCTTTTAAAGCGACACCCAGAGCACAATGTACCTCGGCATAATCGGGATTGATTTCCAGGGCCCGGTGATAGCTCGCTACCGCCTCGTCGAGTCGTTTATTACTCAGCAGGGCATTGCCCATGTTGTAGTAAGCTCCGGCGTAATCCGGTTTGTATTTGATCGCAGTTTTGAATGCGTTGATCGCGCCTTTCAAGTCACCCTTCGCCAGCAGGATGTTGCCGCGATTAAGGTGGCCACGTGCCGGATTGGGTGCCAGGCGAATCGCATCCAGGTAGCGCTGCATCGCCTCATCGAGCTGTCCCTGCGCCTCCAGAACATGTCCCTCATCAATCAAACGTGTCGCATCCTGTTCGGCTAGGCCCTCTTTGTTTTCGCCGTTCGTAACGGCCTGTCCGGCAGAGCGGAAACAATTGAATATTCCCATCTAACAAACTTTCCAAGTATTCATGCTGATGTCCTTGGTTTGGCTTGATAACTTTCCCACATTCCCCACAGCGCATCCTCGAAATTCCGGGCAAAGCGCGGGGCGTCGAACAGTGGGGATGCCAGCACCTGCTGGCGCAAACCGGCGCGCAGGGTGGCCAAGCGCTCAAGATTGAACGTGAACTCCACGGCTTTGGCTACATAGTCGTCTTTATCAGCGGCAATCCAGTCGGGCAACCCGGCGTTGTGAGCAATGCTTCCCGCTGTGCATGAAATGAATCTGTCGCCACGCATACTCAACACTGGCACACCCATCCACAAAGCTTCAACGCTGGTGGTGACTCCGGGATATGGAAAGGTATCCAGGGCGACATCAATCTTGTTGTACGCAGCCAAATGGTCATCGCGGGAGGCAAGCGTCCCACTCATTAGCAGCCGCTCAGGTGCAATGCCGCAGGAAACAAAACGCTGGCGGGTCTTCTCACAGACAGCCGGATCGCTCAATTGTTTCGTCTTCAGCGACAGCCTTGAGTTCGGCACAGACTTGAGCACGCGCGCCCACACAGCCACCACCTCATCGGTCATCTTGGTCAGGTGATTGAAACTCCCGAAAGTCACATAACCGGCCGAAAGTCCCGGAAGCGGAGCTACATTCACGGGGGAGTCTGGAACAGCAAGGCACAGGCAACTTTCGGGCATCCGCCACACGGCTTCGGAAAAGTGGCTTTCGAATTCGGCTGGAATGGCATAGGGATCACCCAGAACATAATCCATTTCTGCCAGCCCGGACGTGGACGGCAATCCCAGCCATGTAGCCTGCACCGGTGCAGGCTTCCAGGCGAACATGGGCAAGCGGTTGTTGCCGGTATGACTGGAGATATCCAACAGGACATGCACACCATCGTCATGTATCAAATGTGCTGCGGCCTCATCGCTTTTACCGAACAACGGTTCCCACGCGGAAAAACAGGGTCGGATGCGTGCAGTGAGCTCGTCTTCCTCGTAGTGATTCGGATAAGCGATCAACTCGATGCGATCAGGATTGATATGAGACAACAGTCCTTCCAGAAAATAGCCCACCGGATGTATACGCAAATCGCCGGATACCAGCCCGACACGCAATCGTCTTGGCTGCGGCTTGCACTGCCAGGCAGAAAAACGTGTTCCCGCCGTTCCGGCAACCATCCGGCCAAACTCCCGTGCCAGCTCAAGATAATACAGAGGGGTATGGCTTGCGGTGAAATTCAGGGTAAACAACAGCTCGCTGCGCGCTTGGTGCAAATCCGGCTTAATCTCCAGTGCTCGCTGGTAATTTGCTACCGCACCTTCCAACTGGCCGATGCTTTGTAGCGCAAGACCCAGATTGCTATACGCTTCGGCGTAATCGGGTTTAATCTCCAGTGCTCGCCGGTAACTCGCTATCGCACTATCAATCTGGCCGGTTTTTTGTAGCGCAAGTCCCAGATTGCAATGCGCCTCGACGAAATCAGGTTGTAAATTCACCGCGCACCGATAACTTGCTACTGCATTTTCAAATTCATCAAGCTTGTGCAGAGCGCTGCCTAGATTGCTATGAGCCTCGGCCAACTCGGGTTTGATCTCCAGCGCAAGCCGATAATGAGCCACTGCTTCATCAAGCAATCCGAGCTCTTGATTTGCAAGCCCAAGATTGCAATGTACCTCGGCAAAATCAGGGTTGATTTCCAGCGCCTGGCGGTAGCTCTCCACAGCGCTTTCCAGCTGTCCTTGGCTTGCCAGAACATTGCCCGTGTAGAAGAGGTTATTAGATATTAGGCCAAGATTGCTACGAGCCTCAATCAGATCAGGGTTGAGGGCTATCGCTCTTTTGTAACTGGCCACTGCGTCATCTGGTTGCCCGAGTTTTTCCAATGCGACGCCCAGAGCGCAATGCACCTCGGCATAATCCGGTTTAAGCTTGATCGCAGTCTTGAAAGCGTCCAGTGCGCCTTTCAAGTCACCCTTTGCCACCAATGCGTTGCCGTGATTGAGGTGCGCACGCGCCAGTTTTGGTGCTATCCGGATGGCCTCCAGATAGCATTGCATGGCATCATCAGTCCGGTCATTTGCCTCGTGAGCATGACCTTCTTCGATTAAACGCAACGCATCCCGCTCGGGCGTGCCCACTTTATTGTTGACGTCGTCCGCAGCTTTTCCGGTAGGTCGAAAACGATCAAATATTCCCATCTAATAACCTCACGCAGAAGACTTTTGCTAAACTGATACCGATTATTTATTGTTTGGGATCAATATGCCATGAAAGCGATCCTGTCACAAAAAATCAAGATGCACCACGTTATTTATTCCAGAAACATGCCTGGAGCAACAATATGATACTTGATTGGTTCAATGCTGAAGAGGCGGTTTTATTTGCACAAAAAATCGTCCGTGAAATAAACCGGTTGCTTCCCCTTGAACATCAAAAAGGGAAGGCAATCCCGACAAAAGTTTATCAAAAAAATTCGGTAGCCTGATAGATCGTACCCGCGCATTTTCAACAGAGCATAAACTGAATATTTATAAAAATGCGAAACTTCTCAATACGGTCAAGTGGGAAATGCGGGAAGCAGGCCATGAGGATGATTTCACTGACAAATTTGTCGTGTTTCTTACCCTTTTGTTGAACGAGTAGTTTGTTCAATCACTGCCGCTGCGAGCCACGCATCAGAAATATCGTTCGCAGCCAGTATTATTCTTTTATACAGAGATGGCGCAACATTGGGCACCCGGCACCGATAACGGATATCTCCATGCCCGGCACTGCCAAGCGTGATTCAACACCCTGAATTCCGGAGCAACTTTTAGTTATTGGTCCCCATGTTTTTTGCGTGGAAAAGATAAGCGCAGCAAAACTTACTTTCTGCCGCGCGCATCCAGCATCTGGCGTAACTCACGCAAATCGCTCTCGATGGATGAGAGCTGGTAAAAACTTCCGCCCGCTTGTTTCGCCAGGTTAAGCTGTTCGATCGCGGCGTTCAGGTTGCCCTGCCAGGCATAGCTGTATGCTTGTGCCTGATGCTGTTCCAGTGCCTTGCCCTGCATCGCGTAGGCTCTGGCCTGCAGGTCATAAAGTGTGGTATCGCTGGGGTGTAGTGTGACTTGTTCGGCAAGCAGTTTGACGGCGGTTTCAGGCTGCTTGTCTTGCAACAGCAGATCGGTGTAATCATAAATCAGCGCGCGATGCTGCGGAAAATCCTGTATGGCGCCGCGGTAAAACGCCAAGGCCGCAGCGTTATTATTTTCCGCGCGCAAAACCTTTCCCTGGAGCGTCGCGATCATGTCGTTATTCATGGATGACGGATCGGACTGAACCTGTTTGTTCAGCAGCGACATTTCGCGGCTGGCACGCGCGACCTGGTTGTCGCGCAACAGCGATATCACCAACCCATAGCGTTGCGCAATCGGATTGCCGAAATTTTCCGGTCCCAGTGCGGAGCTGAAATAGGCAATGGCATCCGTAGCAGATTTTTGCGCGGCGATGAGTTTGGTGCGCACCAGCTGGAAATCCAGGCTGTCCGGGATCAGAAGGTAAGGTAGATTGCGTACGCGATTCTCGATTTCCGCGATACGGTCGCTGGTGATCGGGTGGGTGCGCATATAGTTGGGTGTATTGCCGTCAAGCAGGCGCGATGATTTTTGCAGTCGCCTCAGGAACTCAGGCATGGCGTGGGTGTTGAAGCCGGACTTTTCCAGCAGTTGCAGGCCGATGCGGTCCGCCTCCTCCTCGTATCCACGGGTATAGTTCAGCTGCCGCTGTATATTGCCCGCCTGTACGCTGGCGATGGCCGCTTCCGATGCTTGCGGGTTGGTGCGTGCGGCGAGTATGGCGACGGCGATCGCCGCCATCGAGATCAGGCCGCTGCCTCGCTGTGCCTCTATCATGCGGGCCAGATGGTGCTGTGTGACGTGCGAAATTTCGTGGCTTAACACGGAAGCCAGTTCCGATTCGCTTTGGGTGATGAGTATCAGCCCCGCATTGACGCCGACGAAGCCGCCCGGCAGGGCAAACGCGTTGATGCTGTAGTCATTGACCGCAAAAAATTCAAAATCAAGCGAGGGTTCGGGGCTGTTTTCGACCAGTTTTTCACCGATTTTATTCAGATAATCGTTGACCTCGGAATCGTCCAGATATTGCTTGCTGGCGCGTATCTGCATCATGCTTTGCTGCCCTATCTGGCGTTCCTGTTGCGGGGTAAGCTCGGCCTGCGAGACATCGCCCAGATCGGGAAGTCCATCGCTTAGCGCGCAGGGGGAAAAAAACAGCAACAGTAGCAGGATAGATTTTCTCATGATGGCTATGATAGTTGCTTTTGCATGCGGTTCACACTGCCTAAGCTACATATTGTTTCAAAGTGTATTGATCCGATGTAGACAGCCCGTTGCAAAATGCGCAGAATTGGGATGTTTTCAATCGCGCAATCAGAAAATGGACAAAATTGGCAAATACGAGATAGTCCGTGTGATCGGCACAGGTGCGACCAGCACAGTGTATCTTGCTACAGACCCGTTCAACAAGCAGCAGGTCGCCATCAAGTTATTCGATCTGGGCATGTTGCGCGACTCCAATCGCGCCAAGATTTATCGCAAGCTGTTGATGACCGAGGCATCGCTGGCGGGTAAATTGTCGCATCCGCATATCGCAAAGATTCTGGACGCGGTGATGGAAGGCGATTTCAATTACGTGGTGATGGAATACATCGAGGGCAGTACGCTTGAGAAATACGCCGATGTGGATACGCTGCTGCCGATCGGCACCATCGCGGAAATCGTTTACAAGTGTTGCAAGGCTCTTGAATATGCGCAGTATCAGGGCGTGATTCATCGCGATATCAAGCCGGCCAATATTTTGTTGCAGGGTGAGTTTGATATCAAGATTTCAGATTTTGGGGCGGCGGCGGTCCAGAACCAGCAAACCACGCAGGTCAGCGGAGTAGGTTCGCCTGCCTATATGTCGCCGGAACAAGTCAAAGAGATGAAACTGACCCATCAGACGGATATCTATTCGCTGGGGGTCGTGATGTACAAGCTGCTTACCGGCAAGCTGCCGTTTGACGCGAGCAATAATTTCAGCATGATTTATCACATCATCAACATCGATCCGCCGCCGCCCAGCACGTTTCGTCCCGAAATACCACCGGAACTGGACGCGATTGTGCAGCGCGCGATGGAGAAGGATACTTCAAAACGCTATCAGACCTGGCAGGAGTTTGCGAACGATCTGGTCGGTTTCTCCAGCCATTCGGCGCCTGCAAAAAACGAAATTCTTGATACGGAAAAGTTCGATACGCTGCGCAGTCTGGTGTTCTTCAGGAATTTCAGCGATGCGGAACTTTGGGAGGTGTTGCGCATAAGTGCATGGCGAAAAGTTGCGGAATCCGAGTACATTCTCCGTGACGGCGAAAGCGGACGCTCTTTCTACATCATGGGGCAAGGCACAGTCCGTGTGACCAAACAGGGACGGTTGTTGAGCCTCTTGCATCGGGGTGATTGTTTTGGTGAAATGGCGCACATTATGGAGCGCGACTTCAAACGCAGTACCGACGTGATCGCCAAGAACGACGTGGTGTTGATCGAAATCAATCCCGATGTGCTGAAACATGCAACGCCCGGATGCCGGTTACAGTTTGGCGATGCCTTTCTGCGCATGCTGGTAAAGCGTTTGTCGCTTGCGAATACACGTGTCTCGCATTTGTTGGGCGATCATAATCAAACGGAAAACGAACAGGAAAATGTCTAGTACCATGAACATGAACGGATTCAGGAATATCACCGTCGCAGAACTGCAGGCGATGATGGAACGGGGCGGATTGCGCCTGGTGGATGTGCGTACAGACGCGGAAATATCGCGCGGAAAGATTCCGCAGGGAGATCCCCTGCCGCTGCATTTGTTGCCGTTGCGCCTGGGCGGGATGGACAAGAACTCTACCACTGTTTTCTATTGCCAGATGGGCGGTCGCTCCGCACAGGCTGCCGCATTTGCCGCGGCGAACGGCTTTACCGATGTATACAACCTGCAAGGCGGGATATCGGCATGGGCGCAGGCCGGATTGCCGATAGGATCATGAAGTTCGATGTCGAACTGGATGCCCGCCAGCTGGCCTGTCCGTTGCCTATTCTGCGTGCCAAAAAATCCCTGTCGCAAATGAACAGCGGGGAGGTGCTCAGAATAGCCGCAACCGACAAAGGCGCGCCCAACGATTTTGCGGAATTTTGCATGAAGACCGGCAACGAACTGCTGTCCTCGACGGCTCAGGACGGCGAGTTCGTTTTTTACCTTCGTCGCCGTTGAGTTTTACCGGCCCAGCTTGCCGCGCTGGGTTTCCATCTGCGCCAGTGCAGCGCTGAACTCTTCCATGCGCTTGCGTTCCTGTTCCACCACTGCTGCAGGTGCGCGATCTACAAAGCTGCCGTTGGACAGCTTGGCCTGCGCCTTGTTTATCTCGTTTTGCAATCTGGCGATTTCTCTGTCCAGCCGTTCGCATTCAGCTGCGACATCAATCTCAACTTTCAGCATCAGCCTGAATGGACCGACGATAGCGACAGCCGCATCGCCTTCGGGTTGTTCGGCAACAATCTGAACTTCACTTAGTTTTGCCAGACTGCTGATATAGGGCGCGAGTGCTCTGAGTGTATTTATATCTCCGGCTGCGATCAGCGGCACGCGTTGTGCCGGCGAAAGATTCATATCGCTGCGCAGTTTGCGGCAGGCGATGATAATTTCCTGCAGCAGCGTGATTTGTTCCAGCGCAGCCATGTCTATCCTGGCAGAGTCCGCTTCAGGATAAGCCTGCAACATGATGCTGTCGCCGGTTCTGCCGGCTAGCGGCGCGACGTTTTGCCACAATTCTTCGGTGATGAACGGAATGATCGGGTGTGCCAGACGCAGGATGGCTTCCAGCACGCGCACCAGTGTGCGCCGGGTTGCGCGTTGTTGGGCTGGATTCCCGGTGGCGATCCGCACTTTCGCAAGTTCCACATACCAGTCGCAGTAGGAATTCCACACCAGTTCGTACACCGTGCGCGCGGCCATGTCGAAACGGTAATCGATGAAGTGCTGCGCCAATTCCGCTTCGGCCTGTTGCAGCACACTGATCATCCATTTGTCCGCTGCAGAAAATTCCAGCGGCAGGCTTTCATCCAGCCCGACGTCCTGTCCCTCGCAGTTCATCAGCACGAAGCGCGTGGCGTTCCATAGCTTGTTGCAGAAGTTGCGATAGCCCTCGCAACGTTGCATGTCGAACTTGATGTCGCGACCGGGCGAAGCGAGCGAAGCAAACGTGAAACGCAGCGCATCCGTGCCGAATGCCGGGATGCCTTCCGGGAATTCCTTGCGCGTGCGCTTCTCGATTTTCAGCGCGTCATTCGGGTTCATCAATCCGGTGGTACGCTTTTTTACCAGTTCCTCGATGCCGATACCGTCGATCAGGTCGATCGGGTCGAGCACGTTACCCTTGGACTTGGACATCTTCTGTCCTTCCGCATCCCGGATCAGCCCGTGCACATACACGTCTTTGAACGGGATCTTGCCGGTGATGTGCTTGGTCATCATCACCATGCGCGCCACCCAGAAAAAGATGATGTCGAAGCCGGTGACCAGCACGGAAGAAGGCAGGTATTGCTTGACGAACTGGTTCTGTTGTTCAAAGGGCTTGTCCTCTTCCCAGTCCAGTGTGGAGAACGGCCACAGCGCGGAGGAGAACCAGGTGTCGAGTACGTCGTTGTCGCGGTCCAGTTGCCCGGCGTAACCCGCCCGGTTGGCCAGATGACGGGCTTCAGCTTCGTCGTGGGCGACGAACACTTCACCGTTCACACCGTACCATGCGGGTATCTGATGACCCCACCACAGCTGGCGCGAGATGCACCAGTCCTGGATGTTGTTCAGCCACTGGTTGTAGGTATTAACCCAGTTTTCCGGGTGGAACTTGATATCGCCGGATGCGACGCATTCCAGCGCCTGTTCGGTGATGGATTTCCCATCGTTCCCCGGCTTGCTCATCGCGACGAACCACTGGTCGGTGAGCATCGGCTCGATCACCGCATGGGTGCGGTCACCACGCGGAACTTTGAGTTTGTGCTTGTCGGCTTTTTCAAACAATCCGGCAGTTTCCAGATCGGCGACGACCTGTTTGCGTGCAACGAAGCGGTCCAATCCCTGGTATTTTTTTGGAGCGTGCTCGTTGATCCTGGCATCCAGTGTAAGAATACAAATCATGTCCAGCCTGTGCCGCAGTCCGACTGCGTAGTCGTTGAAATCGTGCGCGGGTGTGACCTTCACCACGCCGGTGCCGAATTCCCTGTCCACATATTCGTCGGCGATGATGGGGATGTCCCGATCACACAGCGGCAGCTTCACCTTTTTCCCGATCAGGTGTTGGTAGCGTTCGTCCCCGGGATGAACCATCACCGCGACGTCCCCGAGCATGGTCTCGGGGCGGGTGGTGGCGACGGTCAGGTGCGTCAATCCATGCACGTTATCTTTGTCGGTCAGCGGATAGCGGATGTGCCACATGAAGCCGTCTTCTTCTTCCTGCACCACTTCGAGATCGGACACGGCGGTGTGGAGTTTGGGGTCCCAGTTTACCAGCCGCTTTCCGCGATAGATCAGGCCTTCGTTGTACAGGCGCACGAAGGTTTCGGTGACGGACGTGGACAAACCTTCGTCCATCGTGAAGCGTTCGCGCGACCAATCCGGCGAGGTGCCGAGGCGGCGCATCTGGCGCGTGATGGTGTCGCCGGAGAATTGTTTCCACTCCCAGACTTTTTCGATGAATTTCTCGCGTCCCAGGTCATGGCGCGAAATGCCTTGCGCGTCGAGCTGGCGTTCCACGACGATCTGTGTCGCGATGCCCGCGTGGTCGGTGCCCGGTTGCCACAGCGTGTTGTCGCCCTTCATGCGGTGATAGCGGGTCAGCGCATCCATCAGGGTCTGGTTGAAACCGTGTCCCATGTGCAGCGTGCCGGTGACGTTGGGCGGCGGCAGCAGGATACAGAATGCTGCGGATTTGTTTGTATCTAATCCGGCCTTGAAATAACCGGACTCTTCCCACTTGGGATACCAGCGCGATTCGATGTGTTTCGGTTCAAAACTTTTTTCGAGTTCCATTGTTCTGGGTTGAGGCGAACTGCCTGTCCTGAGCTTTTCATAAGGGGCGCGATTATACCAAAGGCAGGCAGTTCGCTATCGGCTAAAACAGATGCGCAGTGTCGCGGGCGGATTGCAGGGCCGATTCGTGAATGGCAGCCACGGTGATGCTCTGGTTATCGGGAATCAAGATACGCATTCAGTGCGTCCTGCAATAACCCGGGCAACTCGGCTTTGAGTTCGTCAAGAGCCTGGTCGATGGCCTGGCGTTGCAGTTGTTCGAGGTGAAGGCCAAGTTTTTGCGTGAACATGATTTCAATGCGTGCCTCGAGCTGGTGCAGAAGCTGCTGGATTTCTTCATCGTTCAATACACGTGGCAGACTGGTAGCCGATCCGGAAACAACCTCGGTGAGCATCGGCAAATTGTTCAGCGTCGTTTCGCCTATCGTTAAGGCTGGCAGGGACGGCCCGGCGGGTGTATCGCTATCCGGTTGTCTGCCGGGGCGTTTGATGGCTGTCATGTATTTGGGGTTTTGGATAAATCAATATGGCGCAGTTCATAGCCGCGATCGCGATAGAATTTGAAACGTTCACGCCCGATGCGGCTGTCTTCCGCATCGCTGCTGATGATCTCGATGACGCGCTCGAAGCGGCTGAAGTATGGCATGCATTCGTCATGCAAATTGATCAACAGCTCATGATGGGGGAATTTATCGCCGCCATGATTGAGTATGACCGGCATTTGCTCGGTTGCGCCGGCATCACCGCGGCTGTGCGGGATAAAGGCGGTGGCAGGGTAATGCCAGAGCAGTTTATCCAGTGCATCCGTGGTATCAGCGTCGGGCACGCTGATGACCGCACGCACGCCGCTCTGCATGGCTTTGTGGCTTAACTGGCAAGCTGTGCGCAGCTTGTCCGGCGAGCCGGTATAAAAATCCACTTTGGTCATAATGTTGGGGACATTATTTTGCGATTTGTGCGCAGTGGATTAAATATTGCGCAAGCAGAGGTACCGGACGGCCGGTTGCGCCTTTTTCCTTGCCCGACTTCCATGCGGTTCCGGCGATGTCCAGATGCGCCCAGCGATAATCCTTGGCAAAGCGCGACAAGAAACACGCGGCAGTGATGCTGCCGCCCGCCCGCCCGCCGATGTTCTGCATGTCGGCAAAGTTGCTGTCCAGCAGTTGCTGATAGTCATCCCATAGCGGCATGTGCCAGGCACGGTCATATGAATGATCGCCCGCGTCCAGCAACTCCCTGGCAAGTTTGTCATCGTTGCTGTACAGCCCGCTGGCAACATGCCCCAGTGCGATCACGCATGCGCCGGTCAGGGTGGCGATGTCCACCACCGTGTCCGGTTCAAAGCGTGCGGAATAGGTCAGCGCATCGCACAGGATCAGGCGGCCTTCCGCATCGGTGTTGAGGATTTCGATGGTCTGTCCGGACATGCTTTTCACGATGTCGCCAGGTTTGCTGGCCGCGCCATCAGGCATGTTCTCGCAACTCGGGATCACCGCGACCACGTTCAGCTTCAGGCCCATTTCGGCTATCGCCTGCATTGTGCCGAACACGCTGGCGGCTCCGCACATGTCATATTTCATTTCATCCATTTCCGCGCCGGGTTTCAGCGAAATGCCCCCGCTGTCGAAAGTGACCCCCTTGCCGACCAGCACGATGGGCTTTTGTTTTTTGCTGCCACCCTGGTATTCCAGCGTGATCAGTTTGGCAGGCTGGCGGCTGCCGCGTGTGACGGACAACAATGAATGCATGCCCAGTTTCTGCATGTCCTGTTCATCGAGGATGGTTGCCTTGAGTTTGTGCTCCTTGGCCAGTGTTTTGGCCTGGCCGGCCAGATAAGTCGGCGTGCAGATGTTGCCGGGAAGATTGCCCAGATCCTTGGTCAATTTCATGCCGTGCGCGATTGCGGTGGCTTGGCTGAGTGCTGTTTGCGCGGCGCTGCCGGGTTTGCCGGTGCAGCCCAGCAGGACTTTGCGTAGCGTCGGCGCATCGGCGGGTTTGCTCTTGAGCTGGTCGCATCGGTAGCCGGACTCGGCAGCGATCAGCACGGTCTGCATGATCTTCCAGGCTTCGTCGCGACCCTTGACCGGCAGGTCAGCGAGATACAGCGCGGCATCCTTGCAGGCGGTTTTTTGCAATGCGCCCAGTGCGGCACGCAATACTTCGACGAACTGTTTGCTCGAAAATTCATTGGCTTTGCCAAGGCCAACCATCAACACGCGATCCGCAACGATGTTGGCAACGTGATGCAGCATCAGAGTGCTGCCGACCTTGCCATTCATGTCGCCGCGGACGATGAGGTCGCTTAAATGATGTGCCGCTGCCTTGTCCAGCAACTGCCCTGGCGCAGAGAGTTTGCCGCTTTCATATACGCCAACCACCGCGCAACCACTGCGCTGCTTTTCCGGACTGCTTTGTTTTATGCTAAATTCCATGTGTTGCTCCTTAATATAAACCCCATGCCTAGATGCCCGATTATCCGCAAACATATCATATAAAGTCAAAGCCATTGCGCTCGGGAATTTTTCACCGGACTTTGGTGAGTGAATTCGCCAGCAATGGATTGCTGGTATTCGCAGTGCTGCTGGGCATCATAGTGGTCAGCCAGTTGATACGCCTGTTAAGCGAGGCGGTCAGTGGCGTGATAGCAGTGGACGGGGTGATGGCACTTTTGGGCTTCAGTGCCATGAACTATCTGCCGGTGTTGCTTTCCATCAGTTTGTTCATATCCATTCTGCTTACCTTGTCGCGCTGTTATCGCGACAGCGAGATGGTGGTATGGTTTTGTTCCGGTATAGGGCTGACGCGCTGGATACGCCCGGTTCTATGGTATGCCTTGCCGGTAGTGGGTTTGATTGCGCTGCTCAGTCTGTTGCTGTCTCCCTGGGCATTGCGCAAAGCCGATGAGTTCAAGACTAAATTGGAAAGTCGTGATGATGTGACGTCCGCGACGCCGGGTTTGTTCCGTGAGTCGAAACAGGCCGACCGGGTGTATTTCATCGATAACGTCGATGCGGGATCCAACCGCGTCGGCAACATCTTTGTGCAATCCGAGCAAAACGGGAAACTCGGCACGATGGCGGCGAAGCAGGGTTTGCAGGAAACTTTGCCGAACGGTGATCGTTTTTTGGTGCTGCTGAATGGCACGCGTTATGAAGGCACGCCGGGACAGCGCGATTATCGCATCGTGGAATTTGAACGCTATGCAATGCGCATTGATGCGGCGCCTGTCAAACAGGCCGAACCCCAGGTGCGCAGCATGACGACACCGGAGTTATGGCGCAACCCTACAACATGGAATCTCTCCGAGTTGGAATGGCGGGTCGGATTACCAATCAGCGCAACGATACTTGCCCTGCTGGCGATTCCCTTGGGTTATGTCAATCCGCGCGCAGGCCGTTCCCTCAATCTGATTTTGGCGATTGTGCTGTACATGCTTTATAACAATATGATCAGTGTCACCAATACTTGGGTAGGACAAGGCAAGCTGTCGCCCGTTATTGGCCTGTGGGCCATACATGCGGTAATGCTGACGCTGACTTTACTGATGTTTTATCGCCGCATGACATTGTTTTCGTTAAGCAGGTGGATGGTGAAAGGTCAGCCCCATCCTGAAGCTTCTTCGCGGAACCTTCCGGCTTCTGTGGGTGAGGGAACGATTACTCCCTCTCCCTCCGTGAGCAGAGATGGAAGCAAGGAGCCGAGGTGAGGCTATGAACTTGCTGACGCGCTATCTGGGCCGCGAAATTTACTTCGGTATCGGCTTGGTGTTTCTCGCCCTTCTCATGTTGTTTTCCTTTCTGGATTTGATTCATGAACTGAATGCAATGGGGCAGGGGCAGTATAACTTGGGATATGTGCTGCTGTTCGTGATGCTGACCATTCCCGGCCATATCTACGAACTTTTTCCGGTGGCGGTTCTGATCGGCACTATTGTTGCACTGGTGCAAATGGCAGCCAGTTCGGAGTTGACTGTTTTCCGGTCTTCCGGTGCATCGCTTTGGCAGATGGTTGGCGCGCTGTTCAAAATTGCCTTGCCGCTGGTGGTATTGAGTTTTGTTTGTGGCGAATTGCTGGCGCCGCCAAGTGAAAGGATGGCGCAGCAATTGCGCCTGAAGGCACAGCACGCGCAAGTTTCGCTGAAAGAATTTCGTTCCGGCGTGTGGGTCAAGGACGAACGCAGCTTCGTGAATGTGAAGAACGTGATGCCGGATACCAGTTTGTTGAATATTGATATTTACAAATTTGATGGAACATACCATTTGCAGTCGATTACCAGTGCCAAGCGGGCAAAGTTTGTCGATGAAGGGCGTTGGCAGCTTGAGGATGTATTGGAAACCCGGTTCAGCAAAGAGGGTACGAGCATCAATGTTCAGCCGCTGCAGGAATGGCATTCGGCTTTGAGCCCCGGTATTTTCAACGTGCTGCTGGTTGTCCCGGAACAGATGTCGGCGTGGAGTCTGTACCAATATACCGAACACCTGCGCGACAATCACCAAAGAAGCGCGCGTTATGAGATTGCGATGTGGAACAAGTTGGTTTATCCCATTTCACTGCTGGTGATGATGCTGTTGGCGCTGCCCTTTGCGTCTTACCACCGGCGCGCGGGAGGGGTGGGCGCGATGATATTTGTGGGTATTGTGCTTGGATTACTGTTTCATTTTGCCGGGCAATTATTCGCGAGCTTGGGTGCGCTCAACGAATGGCAACCTTTTATGAGTGCCACGGCAATGACTGCACTGTTTTTGCTGCTTGGTGTGGCGATGCTGTGGTGGACGGAAAGGCGCTGACTAATGCTGATTAGTTGCCGGTGCAGCAGAAACCCCGCTGGCTGATTGCTGCGCTTTTCTTGCTTGCTCAGCCTTGAGCTTCTGTTTTATTCTTTCCCGTTCTTTTGCCGGCAGTTTCTTGAAAGCGCGATATCTTTTCCGGGCGGCTTCGCGTTGTTCGGGGGTAAGTTTGCTCCATTTTTCCAGGCGGTCATGGTAGCGTTGTTTTTGTTCGGGTGTCATCTTTGGATAGTATTTGGCTGTTTTGAGCAGGCGGTTTCGCTGTATCTCAGGCAGGATGTCCCATTGCCCCACCATGGGAGCAAGAGCTTCGTGCTGAATTGGAGTGAGGGAGCGCCAGGACGGCGCTGCTGCACTGCAAGGGGAACTGGTCAGACCCAGCAACAATAACACAGCAACTATAAGACTCTGAATTTTAAAATAAGCAAAACTTTTCATTCGCTACTGCATTCCAGATAATTAGTTTACGAAAACCTCAATCGGCAGGTCACCAGTCAAAATTGCCACATCCGTCTCGTCAATTTGCTGTTCTTGAACATGTTGCCAGTAACTCGTTCCGGCGAACAGAATAGCGGCAAGCAGTCCTGCGGCTATCCAGGGTTGGGCCGAGTGTGGAATAAGTCTGTTAGCCCAGCGAACCGAGCTGTGTGCTGAGGCTGAAGCAAGTGTAAAAACGGGAGCCCGTACGGATTGTCTATCTAGTGCATTCTGACGTGCATTTGCCAATGCGGATAAGGTCGCTTCATCCATTTGTTGGGTGCTTTTTGTCAGCAATTGGACGATTTTTCCAGGATTTAGTTTGT
>Ga0307375_10000235_pt1 | contig 75174 bp, 91 predicted proteins | sample TR1MG_FD_202531 | JGI IMG/M metagenome (GOLD analysis project Ga0307375, IMG submission 202531) | Soil microbial communities from Risofladan, Vaasa, Finland - TR-1 | ecosystem: Environmental > Terrestrial > Soil > Coastal area > Acid sulfate soil | place: Finland: Risofladan, Vaasa | collected... | reverse complement strand
TCACCTTTGTTATCCTTCTCTCTAAACGTGGTTACCGTCATGTCCAACATTTCAGCCGCTACGGAGATACGTACCCAGTCCTGTCCATTCGCAGTCATCACGTCCTCCTTATTGATTAGACACAGGCACGCAACGGGGCCTATACTACGGACTGTGCGGTCGATGGCGAGGCGTGTCGTATATTGGTGCCCAAGCCACCATACTACTCAATTCGAAACAGTCCTCGTACTGTATCATCTCATACCGTAGTGGGTCTGTCAATAGGGTGGTGTGCCAGATGGGACCCGTAGGGGATAATGGTAGGGGGTTACTGCTATTGCTTGGTTGCTTGGTTTTCGCAGCTCTTACCGCGGGGGGAGACACTAATTGGGGGGGCGCGGCGGCGGATGCAAACATCTGTCTGCTGGAATCCCAGGGGGTCTGTGGGACAATGGGAGCATAATAGACGTTATACCGTTTTCCGCCGGGCGTCGGCGAGCTCCTTCGAAAGTGTCAAAAATGCAAAGTATACTTTGCATTTATTATGTTACATTTTGAGGTAACGTGGGGAGCGGCCGCCCGAAGTGTTGGTCTATAATCCCTACCTGGTATCTGTTACTGCGATAGCCTGCACCTGCCGCGGCCTCCCCTCTGCCTTACCTCTGTCAGGCCCCCACCTCCCTGCCTGTCGGTAGTGTCAAAGGGCAGGCCCCTCTTACACTCCTCCACTACCGAACGCCCCACCTGGGCCAACCTAATGCCCCGTTTCTAGCCTGTTCCGCAGGATCCCCCTTGTTTTGACCCTTCTCAGCTCCTGCCCCTGTCAGGTCTGTCTCTCCCCAGGCCAGCCTGTCGCGTCGTCTCGGGCCTGTACACCCCCAGCTCCTGACTCCCCCAGGCAGGCCCCCGCGTCTACCTTATAGTATGCCTGCCGAAGATTGTTGCTGTAGGCTCTTGACAATCTACGGCAGGAGCCTTAGACTGTTACCGCATAATATGGAATAGGCTAACCGGAGGGTAGACAGATGACGAGACGGGAGAAGGTTGCGGATAGGCTCAACGCGCAAACACGCGCGCTCGCACAGGTAGAAGGTTGTGGACTAGAAGAGGCGGCCATAGCTACGGCCCTTCGGTGGGGTAGCATTCGGCGAGACAGAGACGGCCGCCTGTTGGACTGTGCTACCGAACAGGGCACTAGCATTGTATTGCGCGGCGTGCGCGGCAACTTCCTCGCGTTCTGCTAGCCATGGGCAAGGTGATTCCGAACAGTCCAGTAGTAGCGGATCTGCAGGCCGTCTGTGACCTGACCTCTGAGGTCTTAGGTGTGCATCGGCCCCTGCGCCTGCTAGTCACTACCTCACTACATGGACGCGCCTGCTACCGTACCCACACCATTCGCATTCCGCAGTGGGCAATCGACGAGGGCGAGCTCTTCACTACCTACTATATCGTACACGAAGTGGCCCATATCGCGACCAAAAGCAAGCACGACCAAAGATTCCGAGAGGCAGAAGAGCGTGGACTGGCCGCGTGGGGTATCACGTTGACGCGCAAGCAGAGAGGTGTCTACTGCGAGGCGTTGACTGGACTGGGCATGCGTTGGACTGAGAGGTCGGCGGAGGTAGTCGAGAGACCGGCTTAGTGCTATCGCATACTGTCCATACTGCGAGACGAACCGACGTCACTACTACGTCAAGGACGTGTGGACCTGCGGTAAGTGTTCAGCTATACGAGAGGAGGCGTTATGCAGATTGTAAAGTGGCCGTATGTTGATAGCACAGGGGAGTGCGACGTTTGCGGTGCTATGGTACGGGAGGTTGGCCGTGCCAATCGCGAGACGTCCACAGAGCCTGCAAACCTGTTTTGGTGTGCAGGTTGTGGCCAGCTTTACCTTCAGGCCGTGGACGCGCCGACAGAGACGAAGGAATCGGAATGACTGACTGGGTGGCCAAGGTGATTGTGACCTTAGGCCTGTGCGCGTTAGTGATGTGGGGATTTGTCGTGGCCTGTCGTGGATTAGAAGTCTTGGTCTCCAGGCAGGCCGTGATTCTAGCACCGATACCATAGGGAGGTAGGGAAGATGGAGACGCTGCGAATCGGAAGCTACTCGGAAGGGACAATGAGGGATGCTGACCTGATCCCAACATTCCTCGATGCGCTAGAGGATGTGGACAAGGAGCGCGCGGACAAGCTGGAAGCGGAATCCGGAACGACTGACGAGGAGAGCTGGGAAGACTTCGTCGACAAAGACCCGGAAGCGGCCTCCCAGCTAACGACTGACCTGTTCGACGTTCTCGGCGAGTACTGTCCTGAGTACTGTGACTTCGGGGCCTCCGAAGGCGACGGGGCGAGCTTCGGTTGTTGGCCCGACGTGGAGGCCTTGCAGGAGGCCGTGCGCGACGGGGAGGTGCTAGACTTCGACAAGCTGGACAGGCCCAGCGTAGGCCAGCTTGTCTGCGAAGTCAACGAACGCGGGAATGTCTCGCTCTACCGGGTGAAGGTGAGCATGGAGCTGGAGGAGGTGTGGGCAATCGTATAGCCGCGTTCTCCTGTGGGGCCAGGCCTTCGGGCCTGGCCCTTCCCGTAGGCCTCTTATGGAGGTCTACGGGAGGGTAGAGACATGACAAAGGAGGAGGCAGGGAAGATGACTTCTTATGAGGTGAACGTGACGCACACAGGTAGGAGCATGGGCCAGCAGGGGAACGAGGATGGATTCAACATCTTCGACGAATCCCAGAAACACTTCGGCACGGAGAAGGAGGTATCGGACTGGCTTTGCGAGCAGTACCAGACCTGCAAGGCCCTGCCCATGTACCACGACGCGGCCGTCAACGCGGAGGGCACGCACCTCCCAGTGGGAGATATCTACTGCTTCAAGAACAAAGATATCTCCCATGATTCGGCCTGGTGGTATCAACGGGACTGGGTGTCTGTTGTGAAGGTGGAGGGGAGTGCCTACAGTCCAAAGGGACAGAGCAGATCCGTGGTCAGAATCAAGCGCGCGGAATAGCGCAGTAGACACAGGGCCAGGCCTTCGGGCCTGGCCTTCCCGTAGGCCCCCGATGGAGGCCTACGGGAGGGTAGCACAATATAGGAGGTAGGGACCATGAAGCAGTTACCACGTTTGACAGAGGCGGAGATCACATCACTCAGTGACCAATTCTCCGCGCTCGCAGTACCAGGCGACGCGCCGGCATATCAACGTTGGCATGCCGCAATCGAGAAGATTCCCTGTGTGCTAGAGGCCCCGTTGGGGGAGATCACCAATCCCGACATAGCAGGCTTTGTCTGGGCCTGGGGAATCCAGAGCGCTATCGAGACGTGTCGTATCGAAAAGGCCGACCGTTTCGACGCGCAAGGACTGGAGGGCAAGCTGCGCGTGCACGTCGCGTTGACCACCGCGGTGCTAGTCTGGCGCGAGCTCCCTCCGCACCGTCGACAGATCCGGGCCGATAGGGCACAGGTGCGGCGCGTGCTAGCCTACTTCGCCCCGACAGTGGAGGCGTTGACGTGAGACGCCTGCGCGTGTTCTGGCTATTCGCACACTGGCGCGTCTTAGTGCATGCGCGGGAGGCGGCCGAGCATCTATGCTGTCGGCCCCTCCTCCTCTTCGTCTGGGAGCTGGAATGTCAGACAGGTGAAGAGCTGCTACTGGCCGCAGGATTCCCGCGAGGAGGTGAATGCGATACCGACCTGTAGATGTGGAGGCTGCGAGTACACCTTCCGGCCAGACACAGGAAATCCCGACTTTGACGCGCACTGCGAGGAGGCGACGCGCCTGCTTGACGTGCGCGCCCCGCTCTGGACTGCGGAAGGGTACGCCGCGCACTGCGCTTACATGACACATACCCGAGAGGCCTGGCCTCCGGAATGGTTTGCGCCAGACGGCCACTACGTGACCTCAAAGGAGATCGCGGCGCGCCGACGCGGCGGAGGTAGCACCGAAGTGGACTGGTTGGATTTGGACTGCGGCGAGAAGTAAGCAAGCCACTACTTGCCTGCAAGGGCAAGGCAGGCCTGCCACCTAGCATCAGGGAGGGTACCCTTATGGGGACTGCGACGCGGGTAACGGCCGGGCCCGAAATACCACAGGTAACGGCCGACTCCGAAATACCAGACGTAACAGAGGTAACGGCGAGCGGCGATCCCTGGGAAGACCAGGAGGTAACAGATGCCTGGGAGGATTTGCAGAAGCGGGTAACAGACGCGGTGTTGCGCGCGCTGTATATAGATGGACGCGTGCTTGGCAGGCGCGTAGGCTAGGGAGGCGACATGACAAGTCTACGGGAAGAGCTGAGGCATTGGGAGCAGACCTGTGCGGAGCGGCGCAGGGCCGAGGAGAAAGCCGCGCATAAGAGCATATACAATAAGAAGGTTGCGCGGCGCGTGCGGGGAGGTAACAAGGCGAAGCGTAGGTTCTAGGTATTGACAATGCCGGGCTTACCGTGTATACTACAGTAGATGTGCAGGGAACTGGGCCGGGCCTAGGAACCCCGGCCCCCTCCCCGGAGGTGTCGGAGACATCTGCGGGGAGGGTAACATGACCAGAAAAGCAAAGCTCAAGCATCCTGACAGCGTCGACGAAGTAGTAAGCCGGGTACAGGCAAGAGGAAGCCGCTTCTTCGACGCGGATACAATGTGCTTCTTCGGGTGGCGGGTGTTGTGTGATCTGTACCGGCAGGAAGGTGGGGAATGCTGCTTCTTCGTGACAAGCGAGCGCGACAAGGTCGGGGGAGGAGCGCGGGCCTACAGCGTCCGCCTTTTCCATACGCCAACCGCGCAGGTTGACAGTGTTGGCGTATTCAACGAGCTGACGCGAAGCGTTGCCCTGCGCGTCGCGCGCGACCTCGGCGCGGGTACGATGCAGCTTCCGATATGGAGTTCCTCTAGCATTCAGCTCCCTGACGGGCAGAAGGGCCACATATCGGACGCACGCCCCGAGGGCAAGGCCTGGTCTTATGCCGTGCGGGTCAATGATCCCGACAAGAGCTGCAGCGTCTACGTCGGCGAGTTCTTGGCAGGCGCGTTGGTAGTGACCTATGCCAACGCGCCCGACTGGGGCAAGCACCTCAACACCGAGAAAACTGCCTGACCCCTCGCCTCCTGGGGCAGGGCGGTGGCCTCCCCCCTGCCCCCTCCCGCGAGGCTCCCTCCGGGGCCTGGTGGGAGGGTAACACAGTGGCAAACGTCAACACCGCAGAGCTGGCAAGGATACTGAGGAAGGCAGCCGATAAGATCGCGGCGGGGCAGACCGAGGGCAAGCTTATGGATGTGAACGGGAACAGCGTCGGCGAGTACGGCTTCTGGCAGGGCCGGACGGATGGTGGTATGCGCAGCTTCCGCCTCACCATAACCGAACTCGACAACGACGCGTTTCGCGACGACTAGAGCGGCAGGGCCACCTCCCCCCGAGCATCCTCCGCATAATTGGGGCCGGGGGGAGCGTCCTGCCCCCTCCCGCGAGGCTCCTTCGGAGTTTGGTGGGAGGGTAACGGAAAGGAGGTAACGGCCCGAACGAGACGGAGTACGTGGAGGTTGAGGTCTCAGAGCCGGAAGCGATGTAGCGGACAGATCGGGGTGGCCCGGAGTGGCCTGGTAAGCCACCGCCTTTCAGCGACCTAGACTGTGAGGAACTAGAAGCAGTGACATTGGGGCCGGGCCGCCCCCTCCCGCGAGGTCCCTTCGGGGTCTGGTGGGAGGGTAACAGGAATGGATACAACCAGACTCTGCCAACAAGCCCGGTACGATATCGCCGACGAACTACACCAAAGAGCGTGTGATACAGGCAGGCCGCCAGACGAGGCCGAGGCGCTTCGACTGGTAAGCACGGTGGTGACGTGTGCAGAAACCCTGTCCCAAGCGCAATGTTGGGCAAGGGCTCTGGTAGCGCGCGCCTCTTGTCGGTATCGTGCCGCCACTAACGCCCTGCAAAGGCTAGAGGTGTGCTGGAAAACGGCCGAACATGACACAGAAACTGGGCGCTATCCAAGCGCGGACTGACAGTCCGCGCCCTCCCCGCAGTTCCTTGTCGGGGCCTGCGGGGAGGGTAACACAATGACAGGATGGCCACGCAAAAACGAAGAGATCCGGCTGTATCGTGAGTCGAAAGGTAGCTATGTCGCCGTACTTATGGGTGCAGAACACCGAACCGTAAGCGGCTACCAGGAAGCACTCGCCAACGTCTACTACGGTACGCGCCCAAGCCTATGCCTCACAGCTGTGCGCCTGCCCCTACCGTGGGCTACGCGTGCAACCTGGGAGGAACTGCCGCCAGAGTGGCGAGAGGCATTCCGAGAGTATGGACTGACCGGTCGGGAGCGGGGAATGGCGCGGGTACGTTCAGGGAAGACGCGGGGAGGGTAACAGATGACAACACAGACAGAACGCGAAGTGATCGCACCGGAAATCTGCATCGCCTACATCGACGAGAGCGAACACATCACAGACCCGGAGCTGCTGGCGCGCACCGGTCGCTGGTGGGGCGTCTACCTCTACAACCGCAAGGAGGCCACGCACTGCTGCGAGGTAACGCCGTCGTACTGGCTCGAACTGGTCGGCTACTACGTCGAGCGCGAGATCGACGATGCAACACAGGAAGAGCTGGTGAGCATCCTCGGCCAGGATATGCAGGACTCCTCGGGTGGCCACTACTACCACTGCCACAGCGTTGACGCCTGGCATATGGTAGACAGAGCTATACTCTTCGCGGCCCTGGAGACAGCATCTGCCGATACGCTGCCGGTAAGCGCGCTGCTCGAAACGGTTAGTGCGGACGTAACGGGCGAGGATGCAATGGAAGGCGTGGCCGAGTACGTCCGCGGTAACGGGTACACCGTGACTTAGGAGGGTAACAGATGGTCCCCATAGAGGGGAGGTATCAGACCTAACCGCCGATCAGGTGCGGGAGTTGATTGCGCAGTGCCCAACACTTGCAAGGGAGGGGCTAGGGGTCTACGCTAACACGCGTGGAAGCGGGAAGTGGGCAGACTTTACGCGCCTGTTCTCAAAGCCTGCGTGATAGGTAACAGACGAGCTGCTATACTGGTCGCGCCGAAGAGGGGTAACAGGACGAGAACCTGAGGAGCGGACTGATGATCTGCAGTCTATGCAAACAGGATAAAATACGGATTGCGATGGTGGGTATCCCTGATCCCATCGAGCCCTCTAAGATGTATGTTGTCTGTAGGGCATGCGCCTATCTAGTACCAAACTCTGTTCTCCTAGATAGAATCAAGAACGCGCTCGCCTCGAATGCAGACGAAAAGGATGTAACAGACGAGCTGCTATACTGACACACAGAACGAGGAGAGACATGGAGATCCGATGGGATGTGAGTAAGAAGGACGCAAAGCTAATCGCTAAGATCACGGACCGGGCCGCGGCCATCTTCGCGAGACACGACGCGCCGTTCGACCGCACACAATTCGCGATGGACGTTACAGCCGCGCACCGGAACGGCTGCCCTCTGAAGTTGAGCGCCCTGCTAGCATCGGAACCGTTCGACTTCAACCACGATATCGAGGGCATCCAGCGGCACATCGACCGGACAACGGGCCGTATTGCTGGCGGGTTCCTGCCGCGGTTTGCAGCGTAGCTCTCCCGTGGTGGGGTGGGGGATAGGATAGGATAGATGAGAGAAGAGAGGAAGGTGCTTGCGGGTACGATATCACGAGAATACGGAGAGGCGTGGTATGAGGTTCACCAAGAAGGGCGCGGCGATCTTGGCTGGCGTTGCGTGTCGAATAGCTGGGACCAGGCCAAGGCCTCTGCACTAAGGCGCACCAAGGAAACCGGCGAACGGCATGTCGTTACCGTGGCCAGCGAGAAACCCCTATCGCAGAGGTGTGTGCTCTACCGGACCCGACGACCACGCCAACCAGCCATGCCACCACCTATCAAGGATCTGTAGAATTAGTTACCCCGCGCGCTGCTCCTGGCCCCCACCTCCTTGTGTTACCCTCCAATCAAGCGGGCAGGGTCGGGGGCAGCGCGGGGGGTAACAGACGAGGGCGAAATGAGTAACAGGGCGAGAGCCCGAGAGGAGAGAGGAACCATGGCAAAGAGACCATTTCGAGAAGTACAGGGAATCGCGATCAACCAGCGCGCGGAGGGTGATTATCACCTCATCGTGCAGCTCAGAGCAGGCAAGCAGACGCGGCGAGCGCCAGGTTCAACCCGGTTTTCTACCCTGGATGCTGTGCGAAAGGCGCGCAGAGACACCGCCGTTCTGATCGGTTGCCGCGAGCTGTAATCCCCTGGTGAGGCGGGGCGTAACACAACAGGGTTTGTCTTTCACGTATGCAACACAGGGGTAACAGATGAGCAAACGGATACCCAGAGGTGTCAACTCGGCCCTCAGTGATGTGGTAACATGCTACCGTTGCGTACCCTATGAGGGGCAGGAGTTATATGTGGCATTCACTGGCGGGCGGATCTGGCACAAAGCCACTTATCGAGACAAACGCTTCCATCTGGCTTGTGGTAGGTCAATGGCGTACAACTGGAAGCGGCGGCCTGCGTGGCGCATCACACGCTGGCCGCGCCGTAGATGCCCCAAGTGTGTGGCGGCGGAGGGTAACAGATAGGTGAGAACCCAGGCATGTCGGGATTGCCACTTCTTCAAGGTTCGCTTATCTAGGCATGGGAAGCGAACGGGGTGGGGTGTCTGCACGTATTGGTACGGCGGCGACTACGCCATACTTGGTGAGACAGTCCGGTCGTCAGAGTGGTGTCGGCAGCATCACGCGAGAGAAACAGGTGTGAAGCTCCGTGGGGGGCGATGATTGGTGAGTTCTCACCCTACCGCTCCAGCTCGGCGACGCGCTCCTCGGCGCGCTCAAGTCGAGCCAGGATCCCACGCGGCGAGTCGACACGCACCCGATGACGCGTCGGCACGTCGACCGTACCGGTAACAGCAGCGGCGGCAAAGCTGCGGCGTACATCGTCTTCGTCGCCCTTAGCGTAGTGCATAGCCATGGTGAGGGTGCAATGTCCGAGCTGACGCATAATATCTTGCGGTGGCATGACCTGTCCGGTCAGTCCGCCACGTCCCATCAGGTAACCCGCGGTATGTCTCAGTTTGTGGGGCGAGCAGCGCGTCGGCGGGAGTCCAGCCTTTGTGGCATAGCGGCGCAGGTTCATGCGTAGCACGTCCGTATCGACCGCACTACCAGGCGCGGCGTGGTTCGGATGCCGAGAGCAGTTGACGAAGAGAGGAGCATCATCGTCGATATCATACTGGGCACGGTAGGCAAGCCAGAGGTCGAGCGGCTCGGCGAACTCGGGAAGGAGGTGGCGGCCGCGTCTATCTTCTTTGTGTGGCAGCCAGACCCGCCGCTCCGTCCGGGTCTTCGCGGTTTCCGCGGCTACACGCAGCCAGCACTCCGCCATATTCAGATCAGAGGCGCGGAGGTAACAAAGTTCGCCGATGCGCAGTCCACAGAACGCGGCGATGTAGAGCATGAGGTAGTCGCGCAGCCCACCGGGCCTATCCCGGTTTGGCGCGGCCAACAGCTGGGACAGTTCGTGTGGTTTGAGTCCTGCCGGCGCTCCGCGCCGCGGCTCGCGTCGCTTCCGAATCGAACGGAACGGATTTGTCGTCCATACCGCCTCCGCTATCATCCAGTCGCCAAAGCTCTGCGCGGTCTGCAGCGCCATGTTTACGCCGCGTGCGGACAGCCTGCCATCAAGTTCGACGATGTAGTCACCAACAGCTTGTCGTGTAACAGCGGTCGTGACGCCATGCGCGGCGCACCATGTAGCCAGCCGCTGCAACTGGAGCTGATCGATCCGACGCGTCCCCGCCGACAAGCCCTGGACTTGTCGCCACTGAAGGTAACGGTCCAGCATCAGGTCCCAACTTGGTGTGGTTTCGACAACCAGTTCTGGCACAACCGAAGCGGTGAGATCATCAAGCGTAACGGCGGTGCGCCGCGGTTCGGCTCGCATACATCCTCCTAGGCAGCGTAGCAAATCATAGCACTGTTACAAATCGAAGTCAAGACCTGCTGTAACAGATTGTGCGGTAACAGCAGAATCGCCCACAGAGCCTCTGAGAAGCTATGTGAGCGATTCTGGCACGCCCGGCAGGATTCGAACCTGCGACCCGCTGCTTAGAAGGTCGTACCATAGATTACAGAAGCACTTAGCGTATACTGGCACTACGAACCATCCTACGTTATAGCATTGATCCGAAATTGTCTAGGCAGTGTAGCATTTCACGACTATGGAGTGCGTGTTAGCGCCTATCTAAGCATGGTATCGTAAAGGGAGAAGATCACTATGCGAGAGACAACGCTACGTCCAGTTGAATCACGTGATGCGTACTATCTGCTCGACACGATACGTGCGATGTATGGCTGGCGAGATCCAGCTACCAGCCCGTTGACCGGAGCGGCGCTGGTCCGTCAGCTCGAACGACAGTTTCCAACGACGACATGGTTCATTGTGGAATCGCGGAGTCGGCTCGGTATACGAAGCGTTGGCATCGCCGAGTTCGAAGAGGACCAGCCCTACGTCTACAGCCTCAAACTCTATCTCGGCACCAACGCTAAGGGCCGCGTCACCTCTGATCTCTGGACAAACATTGTCGACGCTGGCCACCGACTCGGCGCGCACCGCTTCACATTCGAGGTCGCCGCGTTCCACACCGACTTCCTACGCATCGTCCAGCGCCACACCCCCGGCGCGGTCCACGAGGGCACCCTTCGCTCCGCGGTCCAACATGACGGTAAATGGTGGGATGTTCACGTCTACGGCTATATCTACGACTTGACAAAGTAGGCGGGCCGTGCTACTATAGTAGTAGCCAATGCCTCGACCCCGCGGCTTGCCGCCTGGTCGGTGAGAAGAGCGATGCTGGAACGCACAATCGAGGAATACCTACAAGCCCTAGTTGCTCGGAATCTCTCCGACAACACCCTCACGATCTACCGCTCCCAGATGCGCCGCTTCGACGAGTGGTTAGGCCGTGTCGCCAAGCACCCCCACGACGTTACCTATGCCGACCTTACGGCATGGAGCCAGGAAACCCAGGACGAGATCTCGCCGAAGACTTGGAACCATTTACTGGCGGTGCTGCGTGGCTACTACGACCACCAGATCGCGCTGGGGCGGTGCCTCCACTCGCCTATTAGTAGGGTGCTGGCACGACGGACCTCACACCGTGAACCCAGTCCGCCGCTTCGACGCCGACAAGTCCAAGCCATCTTACAAGCCGCCTACCACCTCGGCGATCCCTGGCCCTTAGTAATAGGTGTACTCGCTGGCTGTGGGCCGCGTATCGACGAGGTCTGTAAGCTGGAACGCCGCGACTTCTATCAGGCCGAGGATGCGCGTTGGTATCTAAGCATCATCGGTAAGGGTGATAAGGAGCGGCATGTTCCCGTGCCGCAGGGCTTAGCCGATGCACTGCTGCGCTACTTAGAGAAGCGCTGGGATTCGGAGCGCGAAGCACCCCTGCTCGGCTACTACCACGCGCTAAGTCGGGCACACATCGCGCCGGAAACGATACGATACAAGCCCCGCCTCCATGCCCTGACCCCCGGCTATGTGCGCCGCGCCATTGAGCGGCTGCGCGACAGTCTCGGCATGGACGTGCTCACGCCCCATATGTTCCGCCGCTACTGGGCGACGCAGCAGATCAGTAACGGCATCCCGTTGGGCACGGTTCAGAAAGGGCTGGGGCACAGCAGCGCGACGACAACGCTGCACTACTACGCCCCCGACGATGAAGAGCTGAACAGGTTGGGTGAAACACAAGTACCGGGGATGGATGATGGGCAAGATCTATAGGATCGGCGCGCAGGCTTGGCAGAAGCTGGATGCCGGCGAAACGGTGTATCTCGGGCCGGGCGTTGCCGTGGCCTATGACGAGCGCTTCCTCAAACTGAAGCGTGCAATCGCGGCGGCGTGGCAAAGAGGTGACAGTGCAGAAGCCTCGGCACTGGCGCAAGAGGTGTTGGGCCATCCCGGAGCCGCTATCATAAACACTGGAGGACAAGATGTCCCTAACCAAGGAAGCATGGCCGTTGATATCGGCAACAAGAACAGTCGTTGAGAGCGCGTCGAGTACCCTCTCAACTATCCTTACCGACCACACACTAGCTGTCGGAAACCATGCCAAGGCACGGCGGCGCTTGGCATACGTCCGGGGCAAGCTGGACTCTGCCCTGATTGTATTGGAACAGGCCGAAGCAGCCATGGCCGACTCCAAGAGGTAACGATGAAACCGATACGCCAAGGCATCGAGAACATCATCGGGATCGAGGGTATTCCGTTCGAGCGCGCGCCCGGTCCTGGTCGCCTCTTCGCCATTGAGGGACCGGATCGCGTCGGTAAGTCCACAATTGCATCACACCTCGCCACACGCCTCGGCATACCATACTGGCGCTACGATCAGGGTGCACGCGACGAGACAAAGACGTTCATTGATGCCCTGCTCCGATCTGACACGTGCCTACGCGAACCCGCAATCATACAGTACGCCATGGCTATTGCGTATCGAGAAACACAGCAACGGCTGGTCGACACGCTGCAAAGCGGCCAAGACATCGTGGTTGATCGGTGGTGGCTCAGTCCTATTGTCTACGGCGAAGCCATCGGACTGCCCCTAGACTTCTTACTCCAGCACAATCGCTGGTTCGTCGTTCCCGACTGCGTACTGATCGTTACGCGCGACTTCTGCCTGCCTGGTCGGGAAGAGAAACGCAACCGTTACGACACCGAAGAGTTCCAGGGTCGCATCCGGCAGCTCTACAACATCCGCTACCAGTGGTGGCGGCAGCGCGTAACCCCAGTTCCGATCCAGATGGTCAAGCTCGGACACCAAGGCCCGGAACAAAGCGATGAGTGGGCGTGGCGTGCGTTCCGACGCTTAGAGCAGCAGGTGTGATATGGGTAAGTTGACTGCGGCAGAAAATACTTGGTACGAGCAGATTGAGCCTGGGGTTCGTGGCTTTGTGCGCCACCTACGCAACCGCGGATTCAACACGACCTGTTCATGCGAACACGAAATGTTGGTGCAGATCGCCTGCGATGCCAAGGATCTAGACTTGCTCTGGTCTGTCTGCATGGAGTTCTACGACGACGAAAATGCTTGTGAGATTCAGTTCTACTGGCATTCCTGGTCTAGGTTCGCCCAGGTCTTGATACGGATGCCGGACGGGAGCTTCAACCCGAAGTGGAGTGGTAGGCGAGATTGGGCGGGCCATCCATACCAGACGGAGCGAGGGGTGAGCGATGAGTAACAGCTTGCACCTCTATCGGATGCTGCCCCACCAAAACGCGGACTGGCAGATTCTCGTCGTGGCACACAGCGCGAAGGAAGCTAAACGGTTGGGGTGGCCTGTGTTGCGGTACACGAATCCAGCCGACATACCTGAATATCTGAAGTGTTGGGTCCAGCTTGAGCGCTGTGTTGCAGTCCCAAACGATGTGATCGAGCCAGTAGTCATCGAGAACTGCGATGATGCGCAATGGACATGTGTTGCTTGGTCCTACGAACAGTGCCCGCACACATGCCCACGGTTCAAGTCCGAGCGAGAAGGGTGAGCAATGGCCCGACGGATTGAACGATTCCTACTCGGCTTCAGATGGGGACGTAAAATCGTCTGTTGGTGGGGTTGGAAGATGGCTCCGTGGCGATACACCACATACTGGCGCGAGGAGTGTGAGCGCCTACGAGCCTGCCAGATCCGCGATCAGCTCAAGATTCAAGACCTCAAACAAGAGAACGCCCAGCTCAAGATTCAAGACCTCAAACGAGAGAACGCCCGGCTCAAGCGTGGATTCCGGGCCGTGAAGAGGTGAGTAATGACCTTTGATGATCTGGTGAAGCTACTGGATGGTAAGACGCTCGGGCTGGACTACATCACCTGCCCGCACTGCGGGTATGTGAACATGGACACCTGCGACTACCCGGTGGACCTGACCGAGGAGCCACAGACACATGAGTGTGGGGAATGCGAGAAGGAGTTCGAGGTGTCAAGGCACATCGTCTACCATTGTGACAAGCCCGAGGTGGGCGGTGGCTAGAGATATGTACATCCTCGCACTTGATCTAGCAATCACTACGGGATATGCCTGTAAGGCCCCGTGGGGGAGCGAGTCAGGGGTCCAGAAGTTCGAGCTGAGACACGGCGAGTCGCCCGGCATGCGCTGGATACGATTCCGCAAGTGGATCCAAGAGCTGTGTCAGGACCGACTGCTCGGGCAAGGTAACTGCTTCGATATAATCGTCTACGAACAGCCCATTGTGGGCCAGCAGCGATCATCGGATGCCGCCAACATCGCGTTCAATTTGTCAGGTAAGGTCCAGGAGTTTGTCGCCGAGTACGGCGGTGAGTGCGTGCCCGTACCGATCGCTACGCTAAAGAAGTGGGCGACTGGGCGGGGTAATGCAGGCAAACCCGAGATGGTGGCTGAGGCGCAGCGCCGACACCCCGAAATCGAGATCATCAACCATGATCACGCCGATGCCCTACTCCTACTGGACTACGCCTATGCCGAGCTGGTGCCCGTGGCGGGGAGGAGCGAGTGATGAGTGAGGTTGACATGCGGGCTTGTGTGGTCTGCGGGCGACGGCGCGAACTGGAGTACCACCACCGGAATGGAAATGCTCAGGATAATAGGGCGGAAAACGGGGTTTGCCTTTGCCGAAGGTGTCATGTCGCTATACACGCCGAGAAGAACCGACAGCGCAACCGAGCGCGCCGTAGCCGTAACCTGCAAGCTTTACGCGCCCGCGTCGACGCGGCGGAGCGTGGGGTGGATGTGGGGAAGGTGGTGGACCATCTCGCACACGCCTGGTATGTGACGCAACGCAACTGGCACGGACGCCAGGAGGATCGCCAGTTCGAGTTGGCGAGGCATGTCAGTTACGCGCTTGATCATCTAGTCGGCAGACCTTGCGCTTGGTGTTCATATGGTGAGGCTGTGGCATCACTCACCTTTGCATCCAAAGGCCTTGAAGTCCTAAGACAGGAGGTGGGTAGTGAGTAAGTGTCCGATCTCAAAGGATTGGTCGTCTTTGTATATCGACGGATACGGTGTATGGGTACTGCCCCCAACAGCGTTATATAACGCTCAAGATGGATTCCGCGCTCAGAGGGAAAACAGATTCCCCAAATATATGCAGTCACTCGGGGCCATGCCCCTCCCAGACCTACTCGAACTGGCAGCGCGCGCCGAGGCGGCAGAGGCTGAACTCCAGCGGGTACGATCTGCGGCCGCGGCGATGGTGCCCCATTATGTTCTACGCGTTTGGATTGGCCTGTGGGAGAAGCAAGTCGAGAAGGCCGAGGCGGCGGAGGAGCAGGCGACGCTGACATGGGAAAACGCGGAGAGATTGGCGGGTTTTGTGAAGGGCCAACTTGCCTATGAGATAGATCAGAATCGACTTAGGTGTCAGACGCAATCCCAATCACAGAATTGCCCAGACTGTGAGCGCGATTGGATCTGTCCGTTTGCGGATGCAGTAAAGGCCCAACGCGAAATCCTCGACAGGCACGCGGAGCTACGAAAGAAGCTGGAAGGTCACAACGCCGATGGGGACAGTCTCAATACCATACTAGGTGCCCCCACATGCTTCACGAGCGGTGTAAAAGACGCCCCAATCCTCGTAGGTGATCCAACTGACACATCACCCGATAGATGTACCTATTATGGCTGCATACACAACCGCAATGGTCTGTGTGGAGACCTGAAGCGAGTTCGGGGTAACAGTGGCCACTGCCCAGATCACAACTGACGCGGTCCGCTCCAAAATCGAGAACTTCGGATCGCTCGATTCGGATACACAAACCCAACTGATCGAGGCGCTGTCCTACGATGTACCCGGCGCGTTCTATACCCATGCCGCCTCGGAAGGCCGTTGGGATGGCCGTGCCCGTCTCCTCACCGAACGCGGCACCTACCCAACCGGACTGACCGCACGGGTCCGACACATCCTAGAAGAACGCGGCTACATCGTCGAACTCATCAGCAAGTTGCCCACACTCATCGTTGCGGCTACACCCCCACAATCCTACTTCCCACATCCTCTTATCCCCGAACAGGTCGAGGCTGTGCAGCACATCCTCGCGTTGCGAGAGCAACGTCCACAACTGCCCCGCGGCATGATCAGCGCGCCGCCTCGATCGGGGAAGACCATTATCGCGGCCGAGGCAATCCGCCAGATCAATGTCTGGCCTGTTGTATTCCTCAACGACCGACTCGATATCGCACAGCCGCCGCGCGGTACGGTAACGAAGTTCGAGCAGTACTTCGGCACAGATTTCCCTATCGGCCACGCCTATGATGGCGAGTTCGAGCCCGGCAACATCGTTGTGATGACGATTCAGACCGCGTGTGCTGCGCTGGGCCAGGACTACAAACCCCCAGCCGATGACATCGTAGAAGGCGAGCTGCCAACAGAGCAACGCGAACGCGTCGCCGAACTGCTCCGCACCACAAAGGTTGTTGTAGTGGACGAGGCACACCACGCCGCGGCACCGAGCTACCTCGAAGTGCTCAAACAGTGCAAATCGCGGGTCTGGACAATCGCGCTCTCTGGCACACCCTGGCGAGATGACGAGCGCGATCTCGTAATGGAAGGCGCGGTCGGCCCCGTGATCTACGAGATCAGCTACCACGCCATGATCACACAGCACCGGCTCGTTCCGGCTCACATCTATTGGGTCCACATGCCGACTAAGAGCTATCGGCGCACCACGAGTTACAAGGAGCGTGAAGTCGACTACATCTTACGCAATCCGGTGCGTAACGCCGCGATCACACGCTTCTGCTCCTACTGTGTCAACCGCAACCTCAGCGTTATGGTAATGACTGACCAGATCAGCCAGCTCCGCATCTTAGACAACTGGTTGAAAACAGCCGAGGTCCCACACCGCTGCATGACCGCGTCGGGCAACTATTCCGTGGAGCCGCGTCTACGTCAGACCGTATGGGATGATTTGCAGGAGAAGCGGATCCTCTGTTTGGTCACAACCCTGGGCCAGGAAGGACTCGATATCCCAAGTCTCGACGCCGTCGTCATCGCGGCGGGTGGGAAGAGTTCAGTGAAATGCATGCAGCGATTCCGGGCGATGACGGCCTGGCCCGGCAAGGCGCACTGCCTCATCCTCGACTTTGCGGATCGCGGCCGCTATTTCACCGAACATGCCGCGGCACGGCTTGCCATGTATACGTCCCACCCCGCCGGAGTCTTCCACATCCACCACGTCACATCCGAAGTCACAACCACCGATCCCGAGCTGGTCAAATGGCTCCGGTCCAAGGAGCGGTTGCGCGAAGAGCTTCAACAGCCCGGTTTGCATATCGCAGCGCTGAGTACAAGGAGTGGATAGATGTGCTTACCTACCGACCACAACGCCGCGGTCAGTCCAGCCTCGCCGGGTACTGGCGACGTTGCTACGGCTGGCGCTGGCAACGACTCCATCCCACACAGCACCCAACGGCGAAGAAGGCGCAGGGCGAGCGTGCCTGGTTCATCGCGGCGGCACGAGCGGTTCAGCGCCTGCGCGACGCCCATCGAGTCGACAATGACTGGGTACGCGGCTACATCGAGTGGTTCTGGTCCTGGTACTCATGGGAGGTAACAGAACAGGAAACCGTCCACCTCGCCGTGTTGCATCGGGCAGTGCCGCAGTATTTGGGTTGGCGGCAACGCTTCAGTTATGTCCTAGGACACGCCAGTATCGTCGAGATCTCTGCACAGTTCCATCCACACACCAGCAGCTTCCCCGCACCATGGGAAGCGGAATGAAAGAGGCGAAAGGTAATGCAGGAGTCGCTCTACGCATGGTTCTACGCGCAATACCCGGACTTGCAGGACACAGCACTGACCAGTCCCGCCGTTTACGGCAGGGGTGAGATACTGGTCGAGCAGTTACAGGCCCAAGCACTGCGATGCCAGCGGTGTGAGACAGAAAAGGGGGACACTAAGGACTGTAACGGTGTCCGTATGGTACTTGACAAATACGCATCACTAACATACGGTAACATCACTCTCGGTACTGAGGTATGTCCACAGGCCCAGACACTCGAAAGCCAACTGCTCGACTTGACAAATACGGGTTTCTCGCACACTATTGTTGACCGCCTCCTGTCCGGCCCGTATTACGAGCAGATAACGACAGGAGTACGATCCAGAGATTTGTCAAGTATCCTCGACGCGGGGTTCGATGCGGATAGGATAAGACAGGGTGGAGCCATAGTACTACCCGCACCGCAACGCGTTAGTGGAGGGTGCCTTATCGCTAACGTGGCCGTGAATGTCAAGACTGGCCTTGACGAAACCCCCTCTTTAGACCCTGTTTTGGACCCGACAACGCTGGACCCCCTACGGGGGTCCATCACTGATTCTTATCTAGATAGTATTACTGGGGAGGAGGAACCTAGCGCGCACGCGCGCGCACGCGAGGCCTGGTGCTGGAGGTTAGACGGTAACGAGATCACTACCTCAATCATCAACCCGATCGAATTGGCACACTGGCTGGGCATCTTGATTCGGGCATCAGGCTTCTCGGTTGGGATGGTGAACATGCCGGCTCTTGTCGGCCGGCCCCACCAGGACTGGGACGACTCACCACTGGCAACAGCACTCGAACACATCGACGCGGTTCACGCCCTCGTCCTACCGCACTACGGTACCGATGTGAAAAGTGTGGTCACCTTGCGGATGGTACTCGCCGCCATCGAGCAGTTCCTGGCCGAGGGTGGCATCCCCTGGTTTTTGCTCGACTTCGATCCCGATCAGGGCGAGTACTTGGTGCGTGATCCCATGGAGCGGACCATACTCCACGCCGTCCTGTCCGTGCCGCGCTACCACCTACGCTACGAAACGGGCTGGACACAACCGTAGCTTTGGTGTAGAATGGGTATAGACCTTGCAAAGGATGGTGTTCTGATGCAATGCCCACACTGCCACGAACATGATGTCGGAAAACGTCCGCCCGACATGCCATACAATGAGTGGTTGGATTCGACTCTCCGCCTCTGTCGTGACTTCTGGTGCTTGCAGGCCCACAAAGCTGGTAGCGGCATAGCGGAAGCTTGTAGTGACCCCATGCTGGAGCACTACGACGCCCACATCGGTGCGGATGGCAAGGTCTACTACACCGAGAAGGCCTATCCCACCGCTACGCCCCGAGAGACGGCTGATAGTGGGGATAGTGGGGTCCCCGCTACCCTCGATGATGCCAGTTCCCTTGCGGAAGACTACAGCGAACTGCGGAGGGTGGCGTGGGATTTGGTGGAATCAATGGAATACTTCCTCGTGCGTATCAACGAAGAGACCAGTCCTCCGACGTATACGGGTGTACTGTCCCCTCGAAAGGGCCTGGATGATCTCGCCAAAGTCAAAGCATTCCTCGGACCCGCGGCGGAGCAGCGGAGGCATCAGGTCCGGGGTTATGACTGGTCGGCTGCACCGCAGTAATTGGTGGATAAGGTCTACAACATCTTGTTTCCGTGATCTCATCAGGGGTGGTGTATTATCTAGGTGGAGCTGGCGGCACGTTGGCAGGTCCTTGCCTACATCCTAGACTTCGACGGCGCGCTCTTACCCTCATTCGCCTCCGTGCTGGTCACGGAACGGGTGACGCCGCGCCTGCTCGAAGATTATGACCACAGCACCGGGTTCACCGCGACTTGGGTGGGCCTCGTCTTCGACATCTGCCTCAACCACTTCATCCGCACCGGACGCTACGCCACCCCCGACATCCTCGCCTCTGAACTGGCGAAGCGCGGGGTAACGGGCCAGCAACAAATCCAGTATCTCCAAGCCTCCGACCGTGCCCGTTCGGTCAGTCCTCGCAGTGAAGCCCACCTCCGCTATCTTATCGAGCAGCTCCGCGACTTCCAGTTGACGTGGCGTTCCATCGATTCGATTCTGCGACGGCGCGACGAGATCGAGCGTGAGCCGCGCGAAGCGGTACGTAAAATCGCGATGGAACTCACCGATCTGGCCGAACAGACCCAGTCGGCCCAGGCGGTCTGGGACTTCCGCGCGCAGGCCAGCGAACGGCTTCGCAGACACGAACGCTTCACCGCGCTAGGTTCGAGCATAACGGGTCACTACACCGGCCTGGTACCTCTTGATCAGCAGACCCGTGGACTCCTGCCCGGCGAGTTGCTGGTCTTTGCCGGTCGAACCTCGGTGGGCAAGAGCGTGGCGATGCAACATGTTGCCAAGACCGCGTTTGTGCGCGGCTGCAATGTGATCTATGCCAGTGCTGAGATGGGCTGGTCCGCCGACTTCAATCCAATCATGGATCGAATGGAGGCGATGCTTACCGGTTTCTATAAAGCCTCCCAACTCCGGTGGGGCGACTTCGATCCGCGGCACTTACAGAATCTTCGCTTATGGTTCGACTACTTCTCCCAGTTACCAGGCAATCTCTATGTTATCCCACCGATGCGGTGCGAAACGGTGGCGCGTCTGAAAAGCGAGTGCCGGACCTTGGCGCAGCGTGGGCAGGTCGGACTCATCGTTGTGGATTATATCAACGAGATCACGGCGGGGCGGCGCGAGACCTGGATCGACAAACACGAAGTTGTGTTAGAGATGCAACGGCTCGGCCAAGAGCTGGAGTGTCCCGTTGTTTCGGCCACACAAATGAGCCGCTACGGATTGCAGCGCGGCGACGATGCCGACGCCGGTGAGTTGTCGGCACAGTCCGAGGGGATCGCCAATGTGTGTGATGTCTTTCTGCGGATCCGTCGAGACAAGACCAATCGGCGGCGGCTTGTCTTTGATGTGATGAAGAACCGTAACGCGGGTGAGTCGGGCTGGAGCTTTAGTACGGAATGCGATTGGACCATTCCCTTGCTTGGTGGGGTCTGGGATAACCACTTCGAGGGGAGCCAACGCAAGCGGGGAGATGTGGGGCAATGAGAGGGATCGCGACGACTTCGACGATTCGGGTCCAGCCGTTGGATCAACGCTATCCAACCTACTCGGTTGCGCGCTGGTTGGGGATAGACCTAGATCGCGTTCCACAAGGCTGGTGCGGTCTGTGTCCCCTTCACGTCGATACCCACCCCAGCTTCTTCGTCTTTGTGCGCAACGGCGTCGAGCGCGGCTTCTACTGTTACGGATGCAACGAGGGCGGAAGCGCGGCCTATCTGCTCTCGAAGGCACGGAGCATTCCGCTATTAGAGGCCGAGATCGCATTGCTTGATGGGCGCTCCGCAACCGAGGTTGCGTTGGCGCGTCTGGGTGATCCCAGAACGACGGAGAGTGATAGCGATAAGCTCTTACTGCTCTACGGTCGAGTCAACGCGCAGTTGCGTCGGGTAGGCACATCGATGGTGTGGGAGACATGGCGGGATATGGGTGCACGTGCCGATGACTGCTTGCATCGTGGCGACATAGGAGGGTTGGCAGGGCTCTTCGAAGCCTTGTGTTCTCGATGTATGCCGAACTGATTCGTTTGTGGGTTGACAAGGTTTGCTGTGGACACGTCATCGACGCGCTGTGGCTCATGCCGCCCGAATCGGTCCATATGGTTATGACCTCACCACCGTACTGGCCCCACCGCGACTACGGCTTGCCACCCATTGTGTGGGATGAGGATGATCCATCCCAGCACGACGGAGAACTGTGCGATCATCAATGGATAACGGAACGGACGGCACGACCCAACCAGTCAGGAGGACCCTCGGCGAAGCAGTTGACACACCCCGGCTCGTTCAGTGTGGACTACCACGACCGCCAGACTGGAAGCGCGTTCTGTGCCAACTGCGGAGCCTGGCTGGGGTCGTTGGGATTGGAACCCACACCAGAGTTGTATGTTGCCCATCTCGTCGAGATCTTCCGTGAAGTCTGGCGGGTGCTACGGCCCGACGGCACGGTTTGGATCAACATGGGCGATGCTTACTGGGCAAGCGGCGGTGCACATAAGCCGCATCACCGCAACCCCGGACTCTCGAAGTCGGCGGCGCGGAATGGTGTGCCAGCTATGCAGCCGACCAGTACTACTCGCTACAAACCCAAGGATCTGATCGGTCTGCCCCACATGGTTGCGTTTGCACTACGCGACGATGGTTGGTGGCTGCGCCAAGACAATGTGTGGGACAAAAAAAATCCGATGCCCGACAGCACCACTGATCGCACTACCCGATCTCACGAGTTCGTTTTTCAGCTCGCGAAGTCGGGATCGACGACGTTTTGGAGCCATCCACGTAAGCGCGGCTCTCGAACCCGCCCCGAACCAGACTATGTCTGGGTCCACCGCTTGACCGGTGAGGTCTGCTCGTACTGTCCCGTATCGGAGACCTTAGCAAAGAAGTTGTGGCGTCGAAAGAACCTGTATCAAGCGCATGACTACTACTACGATTACGACGCGATCAAAGAGCCACTTGCAGAGTCAAGCATCGGATGTATCCAACAGCCAACCTTTGATCAGCAGACCGGCGGCCCCAAGGATTACGCTCACGGCACGAATCCAAACCGTTCGGCGCGGAAGGCCCTGGAGAACTTTGCTAGGTCGGCCCCTGGTGGTCGCAACAAACGTTCGGTCTGGCACATCGCAACGAGGCCTTATAAAGGCGCTCATTTCGCAGTATTTCCCCCCGAGCTTATCACACCCCCAATCCTCGCCGGTTCGTCCGAGAAGGTGTGTGCTCAATGCGGCGCGCCCTGGCTTCGACAACGCGAACTCGTCGGGCGGTTCCAGCGGCGTTGGTCCAAAACCAACGCTGACGGCTCGCCGTACAATACTCAGCAGAGCTTGCAGAATCTGTACCGTTCCCTTCCGATGCGGCCGACCTGCCACTGCAATGCTGAGACGATCCCAGGTGTGGTTCTCGATCCCTTCGCCGGTTCGGGTACGACGATGCAGACGGCACGCAACCTCCACCGCTCGTTTATAGGCATCGAACTGTCAGAGAAGTATGTCGGCATGATCGAGGAACGGCTCGGCACAACCGTAGGACTCTACATCGCTAACCACAAGGTCTTGACACCTACCGTAGGTTGTGGTAAACTACTCATAGAACGGGGTGATTCCGAGATGAAGATTGTAAGGACGTGGACTCGCAGGGACTGCCCGCCGGGTGTCTGGTTCGAACTGCCCACCGGGATGATTTGCCGCATGCTCGAATATGTCCTCAATCCCAGCGTTCCCAAGACCGCGCCCGATGTTGACAGGTGGCAGCCCAAGATCGCGGTCTACGATTCGGACCCGACCGAGGGGGATGTGGGTAAGATCCACTTTATCACTTCGATCCCGCGCCAGTCGCGGGACGGAGGCGAGTACCAGATCACGCTACTGGATCCACCCGCCTGGTTCGATCCTGCCAAGGATCCGCACAGCGAACTCATCGTGCGTGATGACGCACCGGACGCACCGCTCGCACCGACAGCGGGACCTGTGGTTGAGGCATCTGAACCAGAAGAAGCGGTGCCTGCCGGACCCGCTAAGTGTGAGAAGCATCCGCGCTATCGCGGCTTGCGCAAGCCACGCAGGGACTGCAAGGGCTGCTGGGATCTCTATCGCGTAGTAAGTGGGATCGAGAAGCCTGCTGCCCCAGCTCCAACCGTTGTTGCATCGGAAGCGCCGCCGTCTGCTCCTATCGAGCCGCAAGCGCCTCCCGGCGCGTCGCAAGCGCATCCCTGCGTGTCACAAGCGCCTCCCGGCGCGTCGCAACCGCCACCTCCCGCTCCGATTCCTACACCAGAGTCGGTGGACCCGGAGGCTGCGTCAGCAGCTCAGTCGGTAGTGCCAGAGGCAGTGTCAGCCCCAGAGGCAGTGGAGCCGCTCCCGCCAGCTCCTGTGACACCGCCGCCAGCGGCCACATCTCAGGCGATACCCCCCTCGCCTGATGACGGACAGGCCGCTCGGGCCGGTACAACCGGCTACACCGCCGCGGTCCATGACATTACTGGTACGGAGCGGGAGGTGAACTGTCTCGAAATCAGCAGCGGATTCGGACAGATCCTGGCCGAACTGCACGAACGCATATCCCGTATCGAATCGTTGGTCGGGGAGGGTTGAACACGCGGGGTCGGGCATAGCCGCGGCGACGCCTCAATAGAGGCATGGACTGACTCGCTAAGGCCCGACCCCGTATCATAATGCAGACGGAATGTACCGCATGTTCTCTCCACGAAGACGCCAGCTGCATCGTCGGCTCGAAGGGTAACCCCGCCGCCCCCCTCGTTCTGGTCGGTATGGCACCGGGCGGGGAAGAGGATAAGAGCGGCATCCCCTTTGTAGGACCAGCCGGCGCGCAGTTAGAGCATGTAGTCCAAGAAGTGTTCGGCACTGACCGGCCCGACATCTTATACTGCAACGTGGTGTGCTGCCGCCCACCCAACAACCGCGCGCCGAGCCGTGCCGAGGCAGGAACCTGTTCGTCGCTACGGCTCATACCCCTGCTCCACCAGCATCCACGAAAGCTGGTCGTAGCATTAGGTAACGTGGCCTGGGCGGCGATCCGACCGTTGGCCCAGACGACACAGAAGTCGCGGGGCATCAAATCACTCAACGGCGCTGTTCTACGCCACCCCGATCTTGATTGCTGGGCTGGCGTTACCTACCATCCCGCGGCGACCCTGCACGACATCAACACGTTAGAGCCGATGAAGGCGGCGTTCCGACGCTTCCGCGCTTTGCTTGATGGCAACGTACCCACAATGGATACCGACTTCGAGTTGCTTGACAGCTTAGAAGGGGCTGTTGCCGCACTTGATAACATCGGGGCCGGTCCCTGTGTACTCGACGTCGAAACCACGGGTTTGGATCCGCGCCAGAACCAGATCACGCTCATCGCGGTCAACTCTAAGCATCATCCCGTCATCATCGATTGGGCACGTATCTATCGAGCCTATTGGGAGCGAGGAGAAGCACAGGCCTGTCTGGATCAGATGGGTGATGCGTTGGCCCGACTGTTCAGTCGCGCCGGTATGATCGGGCACAACGCCAAGTTCGATGCCGAGTTCCTCTACACCACCTTCCGCCGCGACGAAGTGCTGACATGGTCCGACGATACCATGATCCAGCACTACCTACTGGATGAGAATAGTGGTCATGGCCTCAAACCATTAGCGGGTCAGTACTTGAACGCGCCTGATTGGGAAGCGGAGATGCAGGCCAAAGCGTTCGAAAAGGTACCGCGTGGTGAATTGGAAACGAAGCATTGGTCTCCGATTCCAGTCGATAAGGCACTGCGCTGGATCCCAACAACTGATCTGGCCCAGTACGCCGCGCACGACGCCGAGGCCACCTTACGGCTCCATGAGCGTTTCACCCCCGAACTTGTAGAGCAAGGCTTAGAGTCGGTGTATCGAGACATCAGCATTCGACTCATTCCGCATCTGGCCGCGGCCGAGATGCGCGGCATGCTGATTGATGTAGTCCTCGCCAATGAGTACCGTGCCGCACTGGTCCGGGCCGAAGACCGTTATGTCGACACGTTTCGTGAGCGGTTCGGTGCCGACTTCAATCCGCACTCAACGGCCCAGATTCGAGAACTCCTATTTGAGACATGGGCGATTCCGGCCTATCACGGATTGGACACGACCCCGACAGGTAAGGTTTCTGTGGGTGAACCCAACCTTCGTGTCATCGCGAGCCAAACCAGTGATACCGCTCTGGTGGGCTGGTTGCAGGCCATTCTTTACGTCCGCAAAGTGCGCAAGTTCCGCGGTACCAACATCGACGGCACCCTAAGCGAGATGGACGCGGAGAACACGGTCCATACCCACTTCTTGCAGTGTCCCGCGATTGATGAGATGGAGAAAGAAGAGGGCGGTACCGTTACGGGTAGATTGTCGAGCACACGGCCCGCCCTACAGAACATACCCGCCATAATGTGCCCCATCTTCATTGCTAGACCAGGCTTTGTTTTCATCGAAGCCGATTTCTCCCAGACCGAGGTGCGGATGTGGGCGCTCCTAAGTGATGATGACGTGCTGGTGCGTGTGGTCCAGGCCGATGATGTGCATTGCATGATGCTGCGGGAGACTCGCCCTGATCTGGCATCGCTTAGTGATGAGCAGATCAAGGCGGACTATCCAAATGAACGGACAAAGGCGAAGCACTCTACGTTTGCCGCGATCTATAGGGCGAGTCCAGCAACGGTTGCGGCGCGGCTAGGTGTCTCGGAGCAGGCAGCGATCGAGTTCATTCAAGCCATAGAGGGCCGTTTCGTTGTTGGTATGAAGTGGATCCACGGCACCGTCGAGTTCTGTCGGAAGCATGGTTATGTGCGTAGCTATACCGGTCGGCGACGACGACTCCCCGCCATCAAACATGCCGTGGCGGGGATACGACAAGAAGCGGAACGGCAAGGTGTCAACGCACCGGTTCAAGCTGGCGGAGCCGACGTCTGCTACACCGGTATGCTTCAGTTAGCGGATTGGTTGGCTGACCGACAGCTCACGTTGGGTGGCAAAGTCTTCATCGTAAACACCGTTCACGATTCGATTTTGCTAGAGGTTGCCGAAGAGCACGCCGAGGGCATCGCCGCGGAGCTGCCCGCTATACTCCACCAGGACTATGCAACCGCAAGCGGCCGCAGCGTTCCCTTCCCTGCCGAGATCAAGGTTTCGAAGCGTTGGAAGGGCGAACCGGATTTGAAAGCGCTGGGTGAGTATTTGGCCAAAGAAACGGCACTGAATTGAGAGGTGAGAAGCATGGATGAACTGGTTGACTGTTATCTGAAGGCGCAGGCAGAGTTCTATCTCGCCGAACGCGCCCTTATCGACGCGGTGAAGAAGGAGCATCTAGACGTCGTTATGTTCCCAACCATAGGGGTTGTTGTCCGTCTCTGCGATCCAGATGGTGAGTCCTACGTCGAGGTCGAAGAGGCTGGCATATTCGTACCGCCGACAGTAGAGGCGTAAGACATACAACATGACTCCTGAACACAAAACCAGGCTCCAATACCTGCGACGCCTCACACCGAAGCAGCTCGACGATGCAAACGCCGTTGACGAGCTGCTGCAACTCCAGGTCCAGTACTTGGTCGAGGAGCACGAGGCCCACGATGCCTTCGTCGCCAAGACCCTCGCCGACCCGGACGTGGACCAGGCCTTAGGCTACAACTACAAGCAAGCACTAATCGAAATCCAGCAATGCAGCATTAGATTGCCCGCGGGCCACGCACCTCTATCCATTCTGCGCAAAACGCTGTGGCACGTTCAGGCCTGGAAGGATTGGTTAGGGCAGTTCGCCGATATTGCCATACGTCACCACCGTGTCTTAGATAGTGTGTGCAATCGTATCGTCGTGGATTGGCAATGCCGAGCGATGACGGCAACGGAATGGCAGGCCAAGGCCGAAGCCTTAGCACTCCATCCCGATCTTGTCGAAGCGCGGGATCGCGCCGAGATGTTCAAGCGCCTGGTTCGGAGTAGATTCGAACGCCTCGTGGGGCAGTGGGAAACGGTGTCGCGGTGCGGCACCTTCATGGATATGGAGCTGCGCATCGGCGACATATCAATCACACTCAATTCAGAGTAGGAGGAAGTAAGATGACAATGCCTCTGAAGGGATGGAAACCGCGGATGCGGCGGCCCACCGGCCAGTTCCGTATACCGCGTCTCCAGCTTGGTGAACGGCTTCAACTCCGCATCCTATCCGATTGCACGCCGGGTGGGCCAACACAAGGCATTCCGGCCTATGAGGTCCACTACATCGCGCCGATGGGGGAACGCAAGCGCGGCGACCGCGTGCCCTGCTTGGAGGTGCACTATCCCGGTATGTGCAGCCGCGTCCGCCTGCCCGATGGTGAGAGCTTGCACAGCAAGAATCGAGGTATCACCGGCGTGGTTGCTGTGTGGTGTTTCGACCGCCACGAGCTGATGATCTTCGACCTCAACGACCGTATGTGCAAGCAGATACTGCAGCACATGGCGACGCCTCAACTAGGTGATCCTCGCGGCTACAACTACCTGCTCAGCGCGGTTGAGGGCTCCAATGCGCAGTTCCCGGTCGAGCGGCAGTTGACACCGCTAACCGTACCGAATCCGCAACTGCCCGCCGAGCTTCAACAAATCATCACGCGCCAGTGGGCCGAGGTTACGGCACATCTCTGGCCCCAGGTTAGTCCAGATGATGTCGCCGAATATTTGGGTGGTGAGATCGTGCCAGAGGCGGCCTATCCGACCACATCTGCACCTCCCACCAGTCTGTTTCCTCCGGTAGGAGAACAGATCCCAGCAACGTTTGCACCACCCACAACCCTGCCGACCACGTTTGCACCACCTGTGGATGTACCGAATACTGCGACACCGCCTCTAGCACAGCCCGTGGTGTCGGCACCGCCTGTTGCGACACCACAGGTTGTACCCACCATGGAGGCTCCAGGCGCGGCCCCAACAAATCCGTTGCCAACACCGCCGATACCACCCGTGCCGGGTCAGGCAGCGGTACCGCAACCCACAGGCGCGCCGATCCCGCCCCCGCCGCCAGCTGCAATATGGGGCGACCAGTAGTCTAGGGGTCATATGACCAAATCGGGACAACTAGCGACGACGTTTGGCCCACCCGCCCGCCAACGCGAGCCGAAGCCGTTGAAGGGACCGGCCGTCATTCCGACCGGCAACTTCGACTTGGACTACCGCATCCTGACGGTTGGAGGTATCTGCCGCGGCCGCATCACCGAGATCTTCGGGCGCGAGTCAAGTGGGAAGAGCGCGGTTGTGCTCCATACCGTGGCGAACGCGCAGCACGCCGGTCTGCGCTGCGCCTATATCGACACGGAATACACGTTGATGGACAAGTTCGGAAAGGCCTGGATGGACCGTATCGGTGTGGATCGTGCCGCGCTTGATCTCTGGCCGACCAACGGACCAGCCGAGGATGTGCTCTGGGCCATCACGAAGGACCTCAATGCTGAGAAGTACGATGTCGTCGCCATCGATAGCCTCGCCTTCTTACAGCCGCGCCACCAGTTCGAGGATGCGACCGCGGACAAGTTGCCGGGTCATATCGGCATTGTGGCCGGCCTTGCCGGTGTGCTGACCCGCCAGATCCCGGCGTTACAAGAAGCGGCGTACTACTCGAATGCGACTGTTATCGTCACCAATCAGGTCCGCGAGCTGATCGATACGAATCCATTGATAGCCCGCACAGGAAAGTTGAAGCGTGCCGCACAGGGCCTGGAACGGACTCCGGGTGGGCGGGCATGGCGGCATGCCGTAAGCGTCCGACTCATGTTCCAACGCGTCGACGCTATACAAGAAAACGACATACTCGTCGGTACCGTTGCTGAAGCGTTACTGGTAAAGAGCAAGGTTTCACCACCGTTACGCCGCACCGGTGAGGACGCGCCCGAGATCCGATTCTACTTTGACGGCAGGATTCAGGACGAGAGTTCGAGTCTATTCGACTGGGCGCTGTCGCATCACTTCGTCGAGATGAAACCGGGTGGTCGCTACTACTGCGGTGATCAGTTGTTAGCGGTTGGGAAGCAGGCACTCCACGACCGATGCGATGCCGAGCCAGCATTCCTTGATTGGATACGCAACGAGGTAATGGGGCGTGTCAAAAGCGATCCTTCCACGGCGATGTATGCCGCCGCTGCAGAGGAGGGTGTAAAGCTATGATGCCGCTGTCTGAACCGTGGCAAGACTTCTGGCACCAGTCCCGTAGCCGCTTCTGCACATACCTAGCGGCCGGTTCTTCTAAGCTACGACAGTTCTTGGACCGTCGCGGACTCCAGCTTGAGACGTGGCAGCAGTGGGGGTTCGGCCTTGGTCCCCAAACCATGCCACCCAACCTTCACTCCGAGGGGCGCATGCTGGCTGAACGGTTGATCATCCCGATTCGCGATGTATCAGGGCAACTCGTCGGATTGGCCGGCAGGGCGCTTGATGAATCAGAACCGAAGTTCTGGCATCTCCCCTTCGACAAGCGCTTCGTGTTGTGGGGGCTATGCGAGAATGGGAATGCCCTGCTCAACAATCTGCACCGGCCACACACTTTCGGGCGCTGTCCGATCATCCTTGTCGAAAGCTACTTCGACGTACTCGCCCTCGCCGATGCGGGTGCACCCTTTGGTGTGGCCATGATGGGATCAGTACTGCACAAAGAGCAGGCCGCACTACTGGTCCGTTACGCCGATCGGGTTGTTTACATCGCGCATAACGACAAGCTCGATATCGATTCGGTGCGGAAGGTTGTCGACCCGCTCGAAGCGGTGGGTATCGCGGCGAGCTATGTGGCTTGTCCAGCATACAAAGACTTCGCCGACTACTACGCTGCCGAACGCGACGTATCGGTGCGGTGGTTGACGCAACAGATCACATCGGCGCGGTTCGAGTACTCGCCGGCACAGCTACTGGAATCGCAGTTGGGGAGAAAGACATGATCCCCGAACTCAACTATCCGAGTAATCACTTCAAACAAGCCGCGGAGGAGGCGCTGACCGGTTTCAGTGCCACCGAGCCGTGGATGGGTCAAGCCCTCTATGCGTTGGCCCGCGCCACGGAAAGCAGGCATATCTGTGCAGTCGGTGTCTATTTGGGTCACACCACGATCTGGCTTGCCCTGGCGGCCCAGCAGACTGGTGGGGTTCTCGTCGCTATCGACCACAACGCTGATTATCTCGATAAGACACGTGCGCGCCTAGAAGCGGCTGGCCTTTTGGGCAGTGTCGAATTGGTTCAGGGCGATGCTGTCGCTGCGTTCCAGCAGCGCAAGGAGCGTTTCGACTTCACCTATCTCGACGCGGACCACAGCTATGACGGATTGGAGCGCATCTTCCGTGCGGCGTGGTTGCGGACGCGTGACAAAGGTTTGATGTGCCTTCACGACACCAACTACTCTCCGGTCTGTGCAGAGAGTGAGTGGTTAGCATTGCACTTCCCCCATGCCGTTCGACTTCTCGGCGGTTGTGGGCCGACTCCGCATGGTCCAATATCGAGAGGATTAGGTCTGATCCAGGTGGTGAAGTAGATACCCATCCACAGCATCGAACTAAAGAACTTCCAGTCCCACGCCGACACGGCCCTAACACTCGCGCCCGGCCTCAACATCGTGAGGGGTCCGACCAACTGTGGGAAGACTGCTGTTGTCCGCGCCATACGTTGGTGTCTCTACGGCGATGGTAACTGGCAATCTCTCTGCCGCAACGGCACTAGTCATGTCGCCGTCACCATCACATTTGCAGACGGCATCACAGTCTGCCGCGAGCGCGATACCAAGACGAATCGGTACACACTGACACGTCCCGAAGGTGAACCCGTCATCTTCGACTCTATAGGTAAGGACGTACCTGACGAGATCCAACTCGCCACCGGTTTCCGCAAAGTCGAACTTGATGGCAAACCCGAATCGGTGAACCTACTGCTCCAGCACGACCCCCTCTTCCTACTCGCCGATGCACCCTCCGCGGTCCAACGCAAGCTCGGCATATTGACCCAGGCGGAACGTTTGGAAGCGGCTGGCAGGACATGCCACACCGAATCGTTACGGGCACGCCATCAAGTCGAGGAGTTGGATAAGCAACTCTTAGCGACCAGAGAGCAGCTTACAGCGCTGAACTGGCTCTCGTTCGCTGATAACACCATGGGGTCTATTGACGCCGTGCTCCAGCTCATCAACCATACGACACGCCAGCTCCAAGCCGTAGAGCAGTTCACGAACTGGTACACAGACTGGTCTCGGCGGAAACAGCAAATCATGGCTGTGGGCCAGCGTCTACTGGCCCTGGATCTAGACGATACTACGCAACGGTTAGAGGGTGTCAGAATAACTGCGCAGCGGCTCGAAGCGATGGGAACGACACTGCAATGGTATCTGGGCTGGCAGCAACGTCGTACAAGGCTCCACCACGCGCTACAAAGCGCTGAGGCAGAGGTTCAAGCACTAGACCAGGAACTTGCCGCGGTAGATGCCTGTCCGCTCTGTGGCCGCCCATTTGAGGCCTTACAATGAGCATCCAGCGCTTCATCTACCTCACCGACCTCCACCTCCAGGCCGAATCGCCTGTGGGCCGTAACGACAGCTTCTTATACGCAGTGCTCCGCAAGGTCGAAGCTATTCTAACCTGGGGTCAACAGAATGGAATTGGGCTTGTGATCTGTGGTGGTGATCTGACCCATACGCCACGCCGAACCCCACCGCTCGTGGGGACGCGCCTCGCCGCTTTGATCCGTAAGTACGCGATTCCATGGTGGGTCATTCCGGGCCAACACGACATCATCGGGCATAATGCCGCTACATACCGGGAAGGCATGCTCGGACTTCTGGCCGAGGCGATGGGAGACCTCTTCCGGGTCCTTCCTAACGGTTGGAATGGTAGGGACCGTACCGATTTGGAGGGTCGTAGTGTTATCGCGCTGCACTACCGTCATCGCGGCGAGGAACAGCTCGCCGAAGCCCTTCAGGGCTGGCAACGACGGGCCGACATCGTGATCGCGCACCAAATGGTGGTGGATAAGCCGAAACCGTTTGGCCACGTTCTCGTTCAGGATCTCCCCGATATTCCCCTCCTCCTGCTGGGCGACTACCATCCTGGCGTTTATAAGCGTACCGAAACGGGACAGGCGATCAATCCCGGTGCGTTGGCACGGCTGACGCGCACGCCAAGCGATATGACGCGGAAACCGACTTTTCTCGTCGTTGATCTAGAAACGCTTGCGGTTGAGTGGATGTGTCCCCCGTTCAAAACGGATGTTTGGGTCGACGAAACAGAAGCACTTGGCTATACAGCAGATCAGTTCAGCGACTTACTCCATCATTTCGCAGCCATCGAGGCCGACGAGACCATTGCTATGGATGTGGTCCAAGTCGTAGAGACCGTGGCCGCGCAGGCCAAAGTCGAACGCGAAGTCGTCGATCTCGCATTGCAGACACTACAAATGGGGTGAAAAGATGATCCTTACAGCAGCAGAAGTACAGGATATGGATGGTAATCCGGAGCATCTGAGGTTCTCCAAGTCAGAAGATGATTTGGACCACCCAATCAAAGTTGAAGGACGCGGTTGGGTTGGGTGTTTCAACAGTGTTCGGATCAACTGGAAAGATGATTGTTTGGTTCTATGTTCTCCTGTTGATCCAATCAGAGCCTACAGGATTGTTACCCTCTGGTTTGGGTTCTAGGTCAAGAATCTCACATTACAAGCGCTGCAAACGGGGTGATTCCGTGGACGTAGACACGTATCGCGCAAAGAAAGCCGCTCTGGAGCGGGCGAAGACTCAGCAGACGCAGTACGCCGCTCAAATCCAAGGACTCGACGCTGAATACCACGTCAAGGCCGCGGAGTGTCAGCAGAGCCTCGGTATCGCACTCGACAAGTTGCCAGAGCATCGCGACCAAGCCCAGAACGTGCTCGACACGCAAATGGCCGAACTCCAACGCCAACTCTTGGAGGTTGAAACCGTTGTCGGTCGTTGACCTCAATACCCTGATCCAACGGGCGAGTCGGTGCCGCAGCCAGGTCGAGCAGGCACGAGGCCGCCGCGCCTTACTTGAGCAGACCGAAAGCCAGCACCAAATCGCACGCACAGAGCAAACAGCACTAGCAGATTGGTACTTGAAGGCGCAAACATTGCTTCAACAAGCCGCCGCGTTGAGTCAGGATAGGTTGAAGAACATTATCGAGCCGCTCCTGACCCAGGCACTATGTATCCTGCTCGGTCCCGGTGCGCAGTTCCGACTTCGGTACGACCAATCCAGAAACATGGTCCAGGCCCATCTAGAAACGGTCGATGCCGATGGGATCGAGGGTAGGGGCACCGAGGTCCATGGCGGTGGTGTCCTCGATGTCGAATCCGTGCTGTTGCGCCTCGTCTTCGTGTTGCGCCTGCGCCTGCCCCGCGTCCTCATCTTGGATGAACCCTATCGCAACGTGCACGGCGCGCGTGCGCTCGCCGTCATCGAAGACTTCTTGGAAGGTGTCTCCAGAGACCTCGGCATGCAGGTCGTTGTCGTCACCGGAAACGAGGATCACTCCGCACCGTCAAGCGCTCAGATCATCGGGGTTAGTAAGGTGGATGGTGCGAGCCGATGTGTAGTGGGAGATGAGGCATGACAGAGTCCCAGTTCAAAGCGGTTCAACTCGAAGAAGAAGGCTATGTAACCGTTATGATAACGTGGCCTGATGGGTCGAAGCAATCGATGGTCTGCAACGCCTGCGTTTGCATCCCCGCCCAGGTCGATGCAACCCATAGCAACGACACCGAACCCTATCCGATCTTACAGCACCAGATCTGGATCGCGGCGCATCACCCCTATGTTGTCGCCCGCCTCATCACCCTGCTGTTGCGGGATGGCCTGTTGGGCTGGTGGCGGACCCAGCTCAAGAAACTGTTTGAAGAGCGAGGGTTGATGAAGAAATAGATGAGGTGCACAGTCATCGTACAGAAAACAGCCATCCTCAAACTATACAATCCCGGTACTGGAAAACGTGCCCTCCTAGACCAGGTATTCGCCCGTTACAGCAAGGCCTATATAGATACATTGGAGCGCTGCCGCCCCATGGCTGATCTGTGGATTCGTGATCTCCACGATGGTAAGAGACTCCCCAGCCCCTTCAATGCAATGAAGGAAATCCGTCCTTTGCTATCAGCAACGGATTTGCCAAGCGCTCTATATGACGGCTTAGTATCAGATATCCTAACGAACCTTGTTTCGTACTGCAAACTACGACAGGCCTGGGAAGATAGGAAGAACCATGAGGACGCAACTGATGAACCCCAGTACCCCTCACCACTGTACGGATATCAGTCTGATGGGTACCAGAAGGCCCTTGCAGAGGCCGCTGAGTGGGTTGGTGATCCATTCGACCACCAAGCGTGGCAATCCCGTCTGCTACGTGAGGAGCGCGAGATTGTCAGGCCGCTTCTCTATGTACGCGCCCGAGATTTTGCTCTCGAACGACTCGACAACGAGAAGTGGGTGGTATCACTACCGGTGCAGCCGAAGCCACAGAAGCCTACAAGGTTGCGTTTCCCACTCGCGTTTGGGATATGGCACGAAGAGGAATATCTCACGAAAGGGAAGGCGCGCTGTGCCTGCCTTTGTCGGCGCGATGGCGAGTACTTCCTACATATAAGCTTCGAGTTCCAAGTCGAGAGTATGGAGCGGGGTGAAGAGGAAACCTATCTTGGAGTTGATCGCGGCATCATCAAACAGGCGGCATACGCAATCATAGACAAAGAGGGTCGACCACTCAGAGTTGGGAGCCTTGGTCGGGACGTGCGTCCTCTACAGATCCTATTGGGACGGAAGCGCCAGGCCGCACAGAGGCGTGGTCGGCATGTGCGTCGTCAAGCCTGGCAGCGTCGACACCAAGAGCAGATGCTCCACACAATCGCCAATGCGTTGGTTGCGTTGGCCGTTGAGCACCACTCGTTGGTAGTGATGGAAGATCTCAACCTACAGACAAGCGGCGCATTTATACGTTCCCAGTATGCCAAGATGGGTCATATCCTCAGCTACAAGTTGCGGATGGCTGGTATGTTACCACCACGCGAGGTCTTCGCTGCTTACTCATCGTTGATTTGTCCTCGGTGTGGGGAGGATGCCAAACGGGAAGGTGAAGATCTCTACTGTCCGGCTTGTGATGTCAATTTCGACGCCGACGAGGCAGCTGCTGTGAACATCGCTCGGCGGGCGTTTTATCGCAAGGCGGAGTGGAATACATCAGGAGGCTATCGAGGGTTCCACCGCTCCTTTGGAGCGTTGAGAGTGGGGGCTAAATAGTCGTGGGTCCCCGACCTGCCACCAGCCCGGAGAAGGCTGGTCGCGGATCAAATCCTAATCCCCGGCCTCGCCGGGGCGCGCGCAGGGAGGGTAGAGATTGTGATGAAACATGTTTGGACGATAGGTATGGCAGTGTTACTCCCTCGCGCGCGAGGGCACGACCTCTGGATTCCCCCTCTTCCTGGCGGCCTCCGGGTTACTCCCTCGCGCGCGAGGGCACGACGGTTGGACCGCCTTCAGTGACGAAACAAGGGCGGTTATTTCCACGCACGCGAGGGCACGACGATGTGTTGCCTAAGATGGGTAGGATATTGGCCGTTACTCCCACGCGCGCGAGGGCACGACCAGCAAACCACAGAAACCCAACGCGCCACACGTTACCTCCACGCGCGCGAGGGCACGACGACCTCGCCGGTTCCGTTGCCGCCTTACTGTTGGTTACTTCCACGCGCGCGAGGGCACGATTACTATGGTATACCACACAGTCACTCCTACGCGCGCGAGGATGCTGGTCGAAGCTTTCGCCTCAAATCTTCGATTATGGGTAGGATCTAGGCATGCAAAGATGACAACCCGTAGGTACTGTGGTATACTATAGTAGATTGTTGGTGGGATACATCGGGGTGAGACTAGATGAGGGTCGCAGTCGCGATTCCAGTACTTGGTCGAACAGACCTACTTGAGGCATGTCTTGCTCAGGTCGTGCGGACAGTTTCCGATTCGGGCACCGAGATCATTGTTGTCGACAACACCCCTGATCTCGACGTGATTACAACGCATGCCGGACTTTGCGGCACCATCACGAAAGACCGGGGACACACCCGCTACTTCGTGCCGGATCAAAGCTTGGGCGTTTTCGAGTCGATCCGATACGCCGCCGACTACACCGATGCCGACATCCTCGCCTTCATCCATTACGATGTCTTGATCTGGGATGTCGGATGGGATCTTTGTATCGCACACGCCTTCGAGGAAGATGCGAAGCTGGGCCTTGCCGGTTTAGTCGGTGCGTTCGGACTGGCACCGGATGGGGGGCGTATCGGTACCCACTCCCGTCTGATTGGTAAGCAATGGGGGGGCAACGGAACCGGTGAGATATGGCGCATCCATGGCGCGTGGACACCTGATGACGGAATGGCTTCGGCTACTCTTGACGGCTGCGGCATCTTCTATCGTACCGACACAATCCCAACTCTTCTCGATCAGGACTATCCCGGCCTCCATCACTGGTACGACCGCGAGGTCTGCTGTGCGTGGTTGGCAGCGGGATGGCACATCCGCACCTTACCGATTCGAGCCGACCATGGTGGAGGTGCGGCCGGTTCCCAACCTGCCTATGGTGATCAGGCGCGTGCAGTCGCCGAAGGGTTGGGCATCAGAGAGCTCCCGGCCGGCCTTCTGAACTACGATCAGTTGATGTATACGCTCAACTACAACCGTTGGCGGGGGCGTTGGCAGGCCCGACTGCCAGTTACCGTAGGTGCTGACTACACCACGAAGTGGAAGGATGGCGGTGAGTTCTGATTGGCTGGTCAGTCGAAACAGCGCGGCACCAACGATCCCGCCGTACTGGACTACTGGCTGGCATGCTTCGACAAGGTATTGCAGCGCGAGGCACGCAGACTCACAACTGATCGGGACAAACAGGAAGACCTCGCGCAGGTGGGCCGCGTAGCAATTATGGATGCGGTGCGCAACCGACTGGACACAACACGACCGATGGCACAGCAAGGGGCCTATCTGAAAAAGACTGCAACACGAGCGATACAGAAATGGCGGCTCCGCCACTCCTTCCTGATACGAATACCCAGCTCAGTTTTTCGAGACAGCCGCACCGATCGCATCCCGCAGATCGTGGCGCTAGAAGACTTTGATGAGAACCAGCGCGAAACCTTGTGTGTTGATGGCTCGGCAGATCCAGAACGGGTAGTTCTGGACAGGATAGCTTTGGAGGAGATCTTCATCAAGGCACATCTCACAGACATCGAATTGGATGCGTTGGGGCGCTTGTTGGCAGGCGAGGAAATAACCAAGGATCCCGCCTTGTACCGTGTGCTGCGTAAGACGCGGCGTCGACTCCAACGTGTAAGGGAGCGTCTTCAGCCATGAAAGTCCTGACTATCAATCGTCCACCATTCGAGAAAGGCGCGCACCGAGGCTAGATGAACATCATCCGACTCACAAAGCAACTTGCGATCTCTGGCTGTATCGGCCACCAAAGCGATATGGAACGCCTCGTCCATGAAGGATTCACCTATATCATCGCGTTCTTCCATGACAATGACAGATGCCACGAGAATGGGCCAGACGCCGAAGTCTCTTGGGCGCGGACACACAACGTTCGATTGCATCGTATCAACTTGGAAGATGATAGAATGCCATGGACCCCCCAACTCTTAGAGTCGGCATTGGACTTTGCATTGGGTGCCCTGAGCGGACAGACACACAAACTGCTGATTCATTGCATGGCTGGTAGGGCACGTTCACCATCCCTTGCATATGCTGTGCTGCGGTGTCTTGGCTATGGGAAGGGCATTGAATATCAGATTGCCGCCACCATCGGCAAGGACAAACTTCCGCGTTGCTACACATGTTCAATCGATGCGTATCTCAGCGGTGTACTGGTACCCCGTCGCCGTTATTGTCGGAAGTTGGGGGGCTGTCTAAAAGCCTCCTGGATGAACGATTCGGGGTGTTCGGCCAAAGAAAGTAGTCGCTACCTACTATACGAGGGCAATGTCCCAGCGGATTATAGCTACGCAAATCTGAATGACGCGGGAAAAGTGGCCTTCCGATATTGGGATTGGCGGAGCCAATTCGGACAACCCAATGATCCAATGGAGTATCAGCGCGTAGTTCTGGCGACTGGGGATAGGCGCGGTATGACTGTTGGATGTAGGAACCCAAGAACGGGCACTGTTGAGCTATTCTTTGATCAGCCAGATGAAATGGTATGAGGGTACTGACCGTCAACCGCACTCCATACGAGAAGGGGGCGCATCAGGGCGGCGATGAGACGCAGCGGAAGATGTTACGGCAACATCTCCCACCCGATGTTGAAGTGATCCATTGTCACGACGTCGATTGGCGGCGAGAACAGTTCCAGTTGGTTCACGCCTTCAACATCATCCTACAAGAAGCGGATCAAGCCGCTCAGATCGCTAAGGAACGCGGTGTACCGCTGGTCATCCAGACCATCCACAGTCCTGGCATCTTTTTCATTTCACGTGAACGCTGTGCCGAGATCGCGTTGCAGGCCCGTTTCCTCTTCATCAACATCCATCGCGAACCATTCGAACTCGCCTATGATCTCGGCCTGCCTGCCGATGTGTTAGAGGCGAAGAGCATCTGGATTCCGACAGGCGCGCCCGCGGATTGGTACTTAGCACAACCCGACTATGGGGTCGTACCACACGAACCCTATGTCATCCTCGCCGCGCGCTACGAGGACAGGAAGGCACAGGATAAGTTCCTTCAGGCCATGGTTGACGCAGATCTGAAGTTCCCAATCTACTGCATCGGCGATTGCCGCCATCCGGTCTATGCGCGTTGTGAACAGATCGCGGAGGGGCGACCCTGGATCCATCTTATGGGCGCGCGTCCTCACAGCGAGATAATGCACTGGTTCGCCGGTGCGGCAGTAAGCGTCCTACCCACACACTACGATAATCCCGGTCTGACCAACCTCGAAGCTGGCATCACTGGTTGTGAGGTCGTGACCACAGACATTCCAGCGATACAAGAATACCTCGGCGACTACGCCCACTACGGACGTGCCGGTTACCCCGAGACTCATGTAGTTGCGACGCGCACAGCTTGGGAAGTGGCGATGTCGCGATGGCCCCGTCGCAACGAGTCGCTGGCGCGGCATATCCGAGATAACTTTACATGGAAGCGAGCCGGGAAACTGCTGTACGATGCCTATCAGAAAGCGTTATGAAGGAGTGGTGAGATGTGTCAGGTAAGCCAAACGCCGTTCTGAACGAGATCATCCGGCGCGCCTACAAAGCCAATCCTCCGGTAGCTGAGGACATCACACGCGAGGAGTGGGCACGCCGCTACTACAAAGTGTTGGGATGCAAGACCGTTTCGGCATTACGGTTCCGTCTTGCCCGAATGATCGAGGCTGGGGAGATCGATGCATCAATTGAGTTGGTGAGTGCCGATTCGGTACCGCCACCAGCTCCCGTACCGCCATCGATACAAGAACTCAAAGGCAAGTTAGTGGCTGCGGAGCGTAAGGCGCGGCGCGCCGCGGCATGGGAAGAGATCTTCGTCGATACCATACAGTCCTGCCTGCAAAGCTTCGAGCCGATCAAGATCCCCCACATCAAACCGGTCAAAGACGCGAAGCAACGCCTGCCCGAGTTTGCCATGCCCATCGTTTCGGACATGCATGTCGGCGCGTTCCATACCCGAGAGGAAACAGCAGGACTCACCGCGTTCAACAAAAGCATCCTATTCGACGAGATCAGACGTTGGAAGACCAATCTTGCCGACTGCCTCGCCGTAGTACGTAGCGCGGTGGACGTTCGGCGCTGCATCATGCCGTGGATCGGTGACTTCCCGACAGGTGAAGATATCTATCCCAAGCAGTTCGCCGAACTCGACGATCTCTTCATGGAGCAGATCTCCCTCGCCGCCTACATTCTTGCCGACATGGCGCTGCATTGCGGGACCTTGTTCGAGGAGATCGAGATCATTGCCTGCGATGGCAACCATGGCCGAACACAGACGACCACGTTCAATGCGGATCGTATGGTCTACATGATGGTACAGCTCCTGCTACGTGATCAACCCCACATCCGCTTGCATCTCAGCCGGTCCCCATTCGTGGCCTTCTCCGAACCCTCTGTAGATCGCGACGAGCCGTGGAACTATCTGGTCAGCCATGGCCAAGACATTCGAGCATGGAACCGCATCCCTTACTACGGATTGGATAGGGCGCGTGCCGAATGGATCGATCTTACCGGATTGGTGTACGACTCAGTGATCGTGGGGCACCACCACCGCTATGCCGAAACACCGGGATGGATTATGAACGGGACTTGGGTACCCGGTTCGAAGTACTCGATTGGGAAGATGCGTGCGGCTAGTCAGGCCACACAAGGCCTACTCTTCCACAACCCGAAGATTGGCTTCACATCCAGGTGGCCCCTCTACCTCTCACCAAAACCGAAGTATGATCGTGTAGATGTGCGCGAGTTCACGGTACACACACCGGTGACAGAAACCTTCGACCAGCTCATCCAGCAAACCTTGCCCGAAGCGTTGCGGGTGGAGAAGTAGTCTACGGACACGCGTTATCACATCATATAGGATGGTGATGGAATGGGTGAAGTGGTGTATGACCGATTGGATCGTGTACATCGCGTCCTGATCATCGACCGAGCAGACTGTGAAAGCAAGCGGGAGATGAACTGCGAGGACTGCGGCGAGATGCTGGGATGTGAGACCGCACTCGCACTCATAGACGTTGAGGTGTTACGGGAAGCGAAGCTCGTTGATGTCGAACAAGCAAAGGGAGAACTCCTGATTCTCGAAACCGCACTGAATGGCATGGACTGGGAGCGTCTAGCACGAGAGCATCCTGACTTGCTGGCGAAGGAGATGCAGAGCCTCGTTCACTGGCGAGTGGTGAATGCGCTGCGATTCTTGGGATCGGAGGTGAAGTGATGGATGACAAGACTGATATGTTGTGTGAAGAGAGTAAGTATCCGCCCGAGGAGGGCCTGCGGGTGTCAGAGGTGGAGGTGAGGGAGGTACGCGCTAGCCACCGTCCAGCGTTGCAGATACGGCAATGCGGTGCGGAGGAGTGGGGCATGACATTCTTCCCCCATGACCCCGAGACGCCAGGCGAACTCGCCGCGCTAATGGGAGTGACGAGGGCGGGGCACTATGTCGTTGACCGCCTCCCCGACTCCCCGAAGTGGGTTGCTGTGTGGGAGAGGCCGGAGCACGCCGGAGCCCCCTATATGTGTAGTGCCTGTAGCACCCCGCTCGTCGAGGGTCACCTGGGCGGGAGGTGTCCTATCTGCAAGAGGTCCCTCGCATCCACCGCGACCCCGTGGCCAGGAGGCGACGAGGCCGCCCACAACTGAGCGTTATGGCGCGGGCATGTCTGGGGCGGGAGATGGACGAGGAGATATCAGGACGAGTCCCTAGCGCGGCTCGTCCCCATCCTGCTCTGGGACTTGCGCCAACCGCTCGATCTTGTCGGACAGGAACTTGAAGGGCCATTTCAGGCCCAGCCCTTCCCATAGCGCGCGTGTGTTCTCTAGCACGGACAGCCCCTCCACGCTCGCGGCCAGGGCCAGCACGAACAGCGAAACGGCATAGCGGCAGTTGGCGTAGTAATCAAGCATAGTGGCGATAAGCAGTACGGTCGAGTAGCACAGCATCTTGACGAGTGAGCGCCCGAAGAGGCGGCTCGACACCTTGATCTGCCGGACCCGTACTGACGCTACTATACCGGTCACGATGTCGAGTACGAAGAAGACGATGAACATGACGAGTAGTCCGCGCCAGACTGTCGGTGCTTCTGCCACGAAGTTGGCTAGACACGCAATTACCGCGGCTATTCCCCACCGCCAACTCGTCCAATGGAAGAGCTTGCCAAGTACGTCGAGGATATCCTGCGGAGTCCATCTAGCCACCTTCGGCACCATCTGTCGGCTCGGCATCAGGGATCGGGTCACCCAGATCTACCCAGTCGATGATGAGCGTTGTTAGTGATTGCTGACCATCCGATGTGGTGCGTAGTTTGGGCTGCATGGACACACCGCACTCCTGCTCCATGTAGCGCAACGCTTCGGCGACCCGCATCTCTTTTGTCCGCGGCATTTACCCCACTTCCTTCCATTGTGATATGGCTACTCGACCGGTTCTGTTGGCTTGTCTGGGAGCGCGTCTATGGCGTCGTGTGCGGCCTGTGCTGTATCACGCTGTGCAGTGTAGTAGTTCTTAGCCTCCTGGACGATCCAGGTGACAAAGGCATCGAATCGGACACCCATGGCGAGCCTCAAGGCCGCTTCGAGTTCGTCGGGTTTATGCACCCGTAGATTGTTCAGCCAGTCATACACCAATTCGCGTTTTGAACGGTACGGCAGTATCATCTCGGACTCCTTTGTGATATAATGAACTCAGGAGGGGACACCATGAAACCCATTCTGGCCTTGCTCCTGCTCGCGACCTTCCTCGTCGGCATGATCTTCCTCGTCGTTTCCACCACGGGGTACATGCACGCCCGGAACGACCCGCCGGCCGAACCTGAACAGGTCCTCACGGCCGCGGGCCTCGAAACCTTCGCCATGTATGCGCCTCCACAGGACCCCCCACAACCCCTGCATGGCGGGCCTCCCGCCGCGGACCCGAGGGGTATGCGGGCCTCCCTCCGTAAATCATACGGCGTCCGGGGCGGACCCGACACAATCCCCTGGGAGCGCAGACAGGCCGAACTCCGATCAGGTCGCATAAATGGTGAGCCCCTGTAGATAGACGTGTACGACAGAGGTCGCGTCATTGCAGGCATACTTGACAACGATAGCCTTGGCAGCATTCGTAGCAATCGCGATGCCCGGTGTGTCCGGCTCCATCGGGATCATCTCCAGTATCGGCGTCACAGGATTGTTTATGTCATCGTAGACGGCGTGAGATTGACAGTTATAGGAACGGATGTTGCGGGTGGGATAGAGTGTGATGCCAGCCCCAGCAATCGCGCCGACCACGAAGCTCATCTCCAAGTCAACGTGTGCGGAAATCCAGCCCGGAGCGCCCGGCACCGTGATTCTCTTGTAGAGAACCTGCGTGGTCCCGATGTACAACTTCGCCTGAACCCAGTTCGCTGGGGTCTCCCTCTCCAGTAGGATGGGTGCGACTATCGTAATTCGCTTCCCCACCTTCCAGTAGGCTGCGGGAATTGTGAAGGAATCCAACGTGCGGTCAACGGCGCTCACGACGGTATCGGTTACTGGCGACCCGCTGTAGATGCAGAGACCGTTCCGGTGCACGACGGTCCCGATCCGGTGCTCAAAGGCGTTGCTCCCGGTATTGATGCGCGCCTCGCCTTCGGCCGCGGGTGAATGCGCGGCATTTGTGAGGTGAAGGGCCTGGAAGCCCACGTCCACGATGCCGAGCGTCAGCACATTGTCGAGGACCGGCCGGAACGCGGTAGCCGTCCAATAGGCCGCATATGCCCCGCCTACCGCGAGACCACCCGTGCCTGCCCCCGCGCGCCCGATGCCCAGGGCAGTCTCGCTCCCGAATGCCAAACCAGGGAGTGCAGCGGTTCCATCTCGCAGGAGCGCCTGCGGCGTGTTCGTCAGGGTGAGCGCAAGCACCCCGCCCGCCGCGAGTCCGAGCTGGTTCAGGGCGATGCGGTACATGCCCATGGTCGTTTCGGTGATGAAGGAGGCCGCCGGCGCGCCGACTACGCCATCCGCGAAGAGTGCCTGCGGCGTGCTGGTCAAGAGCAAGGCCCTTTGCACTACGTCCCACACGTCCTTGAGGCGGAACTCTACGTTGCCAGCCAGCCCTGCAGCAGGAATTACCTGGATGTAGTTGTTGCTAGGCCGCCTGAAGGTCAACATATTCCAGCTGAGAGTGGCAAACTGCCCGGCGGTGACGGAGAACGCGTAGAAGGTACCCGCAGTCACACCGTCCACTCCCGCGGCGATGTCGCCCGCCACATGGAGTGGATATCCTGGCGCGTCCGTCCTGATCCCCAGCCGATTAGCCGCATCATCCCAGAACAGATTCGGGTTGTCCTCGGCGAGTACACCGTTTGCATCGGCAAAAGGAACAGAGCCTTGGGTCAACTTCGGGACATGGTAGAACTCCATTTCTGTGGGGTTGCCACCCTGAAGATCCGGCAAGGTGTTGTGCTGGATCATTGCACTACCGCTCATCGGGGTCGGAACCATTGGCCCGAAGGCACCGATGCCCTGAACGCCATAGCCCTGACGCGTCAAATCGCGGAGCCAGAGGTCGCGGACACTAGGCGATTGGAGAGAACGTATCCTTATGGCAATAGTAGACACTCCACTAGCGGCGCAGTTGTGGCACCCTCGGCCCCAATAACCGCTTCGGTGACCAGATAGAATACGTAGGGAAGATCATAGGCGAGCCGTACATGCTCGGGCAGCCGTGCGGTCTGCCCCAGCCCGACATCGTAGCGTAGATCTACTGCGTAGAGCGTGTAGGGCATCCGTAACTGCTCCCGAAGCAGCTGGAGGGCGCGGTAGTCCACCGTTTCCTGTGTTGTCGCCGTCACATCAATCGGGTATGTCTTGGTTTTCCAACCCAGGCGGCCCTGTAGCGCGAGATCAGCCGCAGAATCGAATGGTGCTGTTAGACCCAACACCGCTTTGCCATACAACGTATCCCCGATCCAGACCTTGATCTCACCGATCCAGGCATTGCTATTACCGTTCTCATCCTTGCCCCAGGCGAGGATCGTGAACCGTAACGCGCGCGCAAAGATCTCGGGTCCGAACATACCGCGGTCAATTACGCTTTTCGGAATCTCGAATGCGGCACCATCAGCCTCAGAACAGAGCGTGTACCATAAGAAGTCAGATGCGTCTTGGTACTCGATCCGCCACTTCGCCGGCACGACCATGCGGCCCGATGTCGTCTCCTCGCTCACATACGCGGGCGTGTACACCTCGATGGCAGAAAGCTCCTGAACAGGCGTGGTTCCTAATACCCGGAACCGTACCTTGGCGACATTGGCCCAGCCGAGGGCGGTGTAGCTTGCCAAACACTCAGGCATTGGTGTTAGAAAGATTCCGGGTTCCCAGACAGATCCGCCATCTACCTGATACTCCACCAGCATATTGCCGTGGATGATACCAAAGACCTCTAAGTAGTCGAGAAGGCCCGGAGTCGTAAAGTCTACTTGGAAGCCCTCACCACGCGCAGCGAAGACCATACCAGTAACGGTGTTGCCGTCGTGCAGATCGTCGACATCGCCGACACCACCAATAGCCGACCACGTACCGATCAGTTCGGAACTGTCCGGGCCAAACAGATCGAGTTCGTATAGTTTTCCGATTCCGTCCCATATCGAACTCATTATCGGGCCGTTGATCCGCAGACCCACAACATTATGGAGCCGTAGATTGGTCAGACTAACGGTCTCTGGCGCGGCCCCGATCTGCTTCGATACCGCGGCGACGAGCCGCCAGTTCGTCTCACCCGAAAGCTTGATCTCGACACGTACAGACCTACGGATATCCGTATTCGACAGTCTCAAATCAACGCGGTTGATGGACTTCGGAGTTGCAAAGTTGACGCGTTGATGATCGTCTGCATAGGTGATCCAGCCGAGATTTACGATCAGCAACTTCCAGGTCGCATCACTATCGTCCGTGACCGCGGTGCCAAAGGCGTTGTCGGCCCAGGTCACACCACCCGTTCCGGGCGTGATCGTAATGGGTGTGTCCGCGTTTTGTGTGTAGGGCCGAATCTCGCGCAGATCAATCTCGCCGCGAACGCACCCCAAATCGATGCGGAATACCACGGTCTCGGCTGCAGGTAGGGTGCCCAGAGCACCGGCGAAGTTGATGGCCATTCGTGTGTTGCCGTCTATGAGCCGATAGAACGTCGTGGCCTCGTCAGGATCAGCCACTAAGTTCCAACACGCCCCGCCGTTCTGGGCCAACGCCGCGTTCAAACGTTCCCGCGCCTGGCCGCGGTAGGTCACAACGGTTTTGAGGTCGTCCTCATGGGGCCGCTCCGGGCTGATGCTGACGCGTGTCTCATCTACCAACTCGAAGTCGGGATCTGCAATGTTGGCTACGTCAAGCACGGCAGCAAAGCCGCCGGTGCGCGTGCCTTCCCAACGATAGTTCGGCGGAACGGATGGGCGTACAAGGCGCTCCAATACATCTTCGGGGACGAGGTCATCATCGGTTGTGAGACGACTGTCCTGGCATTGAATCGGATGCCCCGCCATGATAAGGGTTGAGACGACACCAATGCCGTTGAGCTGGCGTACACGTATATAGTAACCCTCTGGCATCACCGCCAGGGGTTGGCAAACCACCCAGGCACTCAGATCCTGCCCGAACCAGGAGACGAAGCCGGATTGCCGCAGATCATCGGTCGTGTCCTGATCTGGTGTGATCTCGACCCATTGAGCACCATCCCAGTAGTCGTAGCAGAACTGTGGAGTCGTATCCGAATGCGTCGCCGCGGTCTTGAGCGACCAATGCACGGCTGGGAAGCGTCGAGACAACACCCCTAAATAGAGATTGGCCCCAGCGATGTCCCCGCCTGTGGCGGCATCATCGGTGTGGTCAGTGCCGTCGTGTCCGAAGACCTTATCGAACGGCATGGGGAAGGTCACATCATCGATCCGTTCGATGTAGAGCAGTGCGTTAGGATCAGTGTCCTGGAAACCGGCCCACAGCGCCATGTCCAGAACGATGTCCATTGGCGAGTTCAAGTCATATGCGGCCCCGAACGTATCCTCCCACTGCGCATAGCGATAGTACGCGACCTGAAGGGTGTTGTTGGTACCGATATTGTCGGCGAACCATTCTCTCCCGATCCGCACTAATCCGTCGCCGAAGAGGACGCGTACGTTCTCATCATCAGGTACAACCGACTCGCTCGTTTCTAGGACACGAAATACAGGCTTGGGTAATGAGCACCAATTGATGGTGCGGCTCAAGACCGCGTCAAGTCCAGTGGGGTCGTGGAAGAACTCGATGTAGTCAAGTCCAGGCTTATCCTGCTTTGACAGCGCCACAAAGCCTGAAGCGGGTACGCGAATGCGGCTCGGCTCCAACCTGCCGTAGTAGCGACGGCGTTGTAACAACTTCGCGGCATCCCGCGCCTCGATAACCCATTCACCGGCCTGCCCCACCTCTTCTGCTGGTTCGGGGATCCGGTCTACGAAGTAGGCACCAAGATTCACCGTTACTGCCTCGCCTCCAGCACTGACTATCAGACTGACCTCGATCAGATCATTGTAGTCAATCTGACGAAGCGTAGCGTCGTCGAGGCTGGCTTTGAGAGTTAGGGTAAGGTTTGCGGCGAGCTGACGCACCCGGCGCGTCGCCTCCCACGACGCAACGTGAGGTGCCAGATCTATGCTGGACGCGGCACGAATCGGTGGTGTGTACGCAGGATCATAGGGCGTATCGGTATCCCAGGTCAACGCGGTCCAGACGAACCGGGCTTGATATTCTACCGATGCGCGCTTGAGGATACGCCCCAGTTTTTGCTGCACAGCACTAGGCACTATCCCTGCTCCAACACGTACAGCGTATTCGAGAACTCGACGAAACCGACTGTATCATCAAGCACTACGTTTTGAGCTGGTGGGAGGCTCAGACCGGTACCGCCGAAGCCATATGCGACCGTGTTTTTATCGGGCGACTCCATGGGCAGGTTGAAATAGCCCCAGACCTCGGCGACGATGCGGTCGCCATCGAAGACGTCGACGCAATCACCAATGGGGGGACCGATCACAGCACCGGTTGTATACCAATCCGCGATGTGGTGGATGCGGCCGGGCGCGCCGCCACGTATGCTGAGATCATAAGACGTGTTCGATAACACCGCCACGATTCCGATGCCGGGCCGCCACAAATAAACGAAGCCGTGTGGCCAGAGGTGATCGGTTTCGGGATAGCCATTGGCGTAGCAAAGGCCGAGTGAACACTTCGTACCGGCCGCGATGATCTGATCAGCTAGTGGCGGACTGACGAAGACACCGAAGAGATCGTACTGATAATCCAAGTCCTTCCCGACCTTGAACTGCCCCACAGACTGCGGTGCTAACACAAACTGCGGATCCATGTCGTAGAGGCCGACGCTACCCATCCAGCCCGATGGTGTCTGACTCGACGCTGTTTCAGCCGCCAATCCATCAACTGCAGCCGCCGTTTTCGTGAAGTACAGTTTGTTTGTGCGCGTAACCACAGGGAAGTCGATTTCTTGTATCGCCACGGATGGTCCGAACCGTGCGTACTGCCCCGCAGGTACGGGGTCAACCGAAATCGAGACGATGTGCCCGTAGACGAGGCGGTCATAGGAGGCGTAGTAGTCCTGCGGACCTGTGGAGCCCCGGGAAATGCGTCCATGGCCACCATCTAATGCAATTCCGTAAGCATTTCCATCATTACCAGAACCGGTGTTCTCATAGATCAGGTTGCCAGCGGCGTCGTACAGCCGCAGACCTTTCTCACTCCAAGGCAGCGCGTTTGTGTAGTAGTAAGTGCCCTCCTCGGTCCACATCTTGTCGAGGAAGCGGCGGTGAATGGGAAGCCCACCCCGAGGTTCATCAAGGCCGGGGATCCAGAACGCGACGCGCTGACCGCGATGCTGCATTTCGCGGAGCTGACGGATAAACTCGGCAGGCATGACATCAGGGAACTCAACCTCGACGAGTGGCCACCACACACGCCGCGCACTACCAGCACCCGGATAGAGATGTCGAGACGGTGTCACAACCTTCTCGTGCCCACCGGCGAGGCGCATGTGTTCCGCAGCCGATTCCTCCGCGGCCGTGATGCGTGTCGGATTCGCGGGCAGAACGTAGCGTTCTCGTGTCAACGCCGGAAAGTCGGCAAATGGTGTATGTGTCACACGTCCAACATTGGATCGCCGCAGCATCTCATCACCTCACCCTAACCCCGGCTTTTTGTTCGCGCTCGTAGAGCCGGGCCTGCTCGCGTTGGATCGAAACGGCGATCTGGCGCGCATCACGCGCCGTATAGCCCGTGCCGTGTAGGTTCACCGTGATTGGCTGGATGCGTCGTGCCAGTTCGCGCAGATCGAATTGTGGAGCCGTCACAGTGGGGTAGCGCGTCGGCGCGGTCCATGCCGCAGATACGGTAGGATATGCCGCGGACGGTTTCGGTGCGGCGTAGCCGCGGTAAGAGGCGTAGGCAGGATAGTCCATTGCGGAAAGGAATGGAGTAGTACTCCACATCACATCAGGCGGGGACCAGAAAGCGCCGTATTTCGCCATCAATTTCTGTGCGAACGCGGCCTGCTGGGCATCCGCCTCCTTTTTCTTCTTACGCTTGCCCAGTATTCCAAGACCAAGGCCGGCCACAGCGCCCCAGGGGCCAAATGCTAAGGCACCACCAACCATACCTGCCATTGGTGATCCAGTTTCGTATGCACTGTAAAGTCCAGCGGCTCCGATCACCGACTTTTGCCACGGCTTCACTCCGTAATCCCCACCTCCTGGAATGCCTCCACCCTCACCCCCGCCTCCAGCCGCTGCTTGAAGGAGCAAGCTATTGAAGTCGGCCCCACCACCACCCGTAGCACCGATCTGCTGCGCCGACTCGACCAGTGCGCGGGTGTGCTCGATGATAGCGGCAGTGTCCGCATCTATGGCGACCAATGACTGCTCCATTTTTGTCGCCGCGTCTAAACAGGTCTGACCAAGGCTACTCAATTGCAGGTCGAGGCCTTCCAGAGCAGGAAGCTCTGGCTTCTCGGGTAGTTTGATCTCGCGGAGGCGGCCCATAATGTCAGTCGCTCTATCAACAGGTTCCCCACGGGCGCGGTAAGCGGCGCGGTTCAACTCCTCGAACACGCCCTCCATCTGACGGCTAATGTAGGTCCTCAGCCATTCCCGTCCGATGTCCTCGAAAATGCCAGCAATTGCTTCGGTTAGATCGCCAGTGCCTTGGATAGCATCGGCCATCGCATCGCTAAAGCTACTACTGAGCTGCTTCACCTCGGCGCGCCAGGCATCACCAAACTGCGTGGCGCGGCTGAGGAGTTCGTCGAAATACCCCCGCCCCTCTTCTGTTGTTAGGGGAAACTCTTCGAGTAACTCCCACAGCCGCTCGATCTCACGCGTCGTCCTCGCCACGGGGTCAAGGCCGTAGTCCTCCATACCCGCGGCAACCTCGCGTTGCCAGTCAGCGTAGTCGCGTTGGATGTCCTGCATCTCTTTCCAGAGCCGGATGCGCTCGCGCGGGTCGGTCATCGCGCCGTAACGCTGCTGTAACAACGCGAACTGCTGGAACGTGTCCGTGTCGGCCTGCAATTTCAAGTAGTCGTACTGTACCTCCACAAGCTCTTGGTGCAGCTCGACTAAGCTACGGAACGCCGCGATCTGAGCGTTGACATCTTTGAGGTCTAGGGCGCGCTGGAAGATGTCTTGTAGGTACTTGATCTTCCCGGTAACATCGCCGAGTCGGTCGAGTAGGAAGAGTTCGAGGTCTTGACCAAGCCCAACAATGCCGTCTCGGAAGTCCAGCACCGCTGCATTTGCACCAACGAGCTTCTGTTCGGCGGTAAGTAAGGCATCGGCGAGATCAGACGCCTTTGCGCGCATTTCCGTTATAATCTCCCCGATGGTCTCACCGACAGCGCCCTCGGCCCGAGCAGCCAGTAGTAACGCGGTCAACGCGCCGGCGGCCTGCTCCACATCACGCCGCAACATCTCGGCGCGTTCACGCGAGAACTCCCAACCCTTCCCCATTTCGAGTTCTGTGATTTGTCGTTCGAACTGGTACTGCCGTTCCAGCAGATCGGCACTCTTAGAGATGACCTCGAATTGCTTGGTCAGCGTGGCGAGCCGTTGCATCTCCGTTGCCTGGTCGGGCGTGATCTTACCGCGCCGAACCCAATCGGCTAGGGTCTTCTCCAACTCTTCGCGGTACTCACGGAGCTGGAACTGTAATGCCTCAGCACCGCCGCGGATGATATGCAGTGCACGTTCCCATGCGCGCTGGAACTCTAGGGGATATTGAGTAGCGAAGGTGTTGAGCACGCCGACCAGTTCGTCACGTGCCCCAAGCAGGGCTTTGCGCGCCTGTGCCGGGATATCTTCGGACAAGGTTTCATTGATCTGGTCCAACGCCATCAGCGCGCGGTCCTGCATATCCTCCCAAGTCTGGTCGAAGCGTTGGATTTCTTGATACCACGGCCCGAGACCTTCCGCGCCCATACGCCGCATCGCCTGTTGGAGTTCGCGTACCAGATTGATAACGGATCGGACCTGATTCTGATAACTGCGGAGGCTCTTACCAGCTTTCTTAGTGCCGAGCGGATCCGGATCCGATACGATCCTTTTGGGAAGATCGGCGCGTTCCATTTCGAGTTCGAGTAGGGCTTGTTCAGTGGTCTTGAGTGTACCCTCCAACTCGATTCGACGACCCGCCGCAACGTTGTACTCACCCACCGCATTGCTGAGCCTGTTGGTAACACCGGTCTGCAGGCCGGACAGATCCTTCATCTCATGTGTCCGAGACAACACAGCCTCGGCATCTTTTCGATCCACACCGGCAAAGGGGTCAACATACAGCTTCTGCCCCTTAGCAATAGTGTCGAACATGCCAAGGACCGTCTTGCGTTCTCTCTCCGCGGCCTTCGCAAAGTTATCGACGGCATCTCTGCGCAGTTCGATATCGCCCCTAATACCCTGGATTTGTCCCCGCAGTGTTTGGGCAATACTGGCCCGCATCTTGTCCATCGCATCGGTAATGCCGATAAGAGCGCTCTGTGCGGCGCGCTCGACGATGCCAAATGCGGGAGCTAAGCCGTCGCGTAAAGCTAAGCTGGCATCACCCGTTGCGGCTTGAAGCAGTTCGAGGATCTTCGCCATCTGCTTTTGCTTGTCCGCGGCCTTATCAGTACTCTTTCCAACCGCTTCGTACTGATCACGTAAGGATTGGATCAGTTCGGCACGCCGCGTCAACGCGTCGACCTGGGCGCGGTAGCCAGCTTCTTCGCGGCGAAGCGCCTCCAGGGTTGTTTGCTCAATGTCCTCGGCCTGTCGCTCCAGTCCACGTGCCGCACGCTCATGGCGATAAACATAAGCATCAATGGCCTTCCAAGTCCCGAAAGCAACACCAACAGCGGCCACGGCCCAACCAACAGGACCAAGTGTGACCCAGAATCGCTGCAGGGCAAGTGTTGCAGCATTGACCTGGAGTTGCCATGCCGCCATTGTCACCGTACCTGCCGCTACTGCTTGTGTGCCCAAAACCATTTGGGTATGGAACGTAATCAGCGCGGCCGAGTAGGCTTGGGTGTAGCGCGTGATCAGAACCAGAGCGCCCGCAGCGAAGATGGTCTTGATGCCAACCTTATCGACAACGGTAACGAGGCTGGTGAGTACGCTGACAATGCTCTTCAACGTATCCTGCGTTTCCGTTCCGACCGCGAGTGCTTGAAGCGCGGCCTTCAACCGCCCATAACGGACCTGCAGGGAATCCAGAAAGATGATGTTCTCCCGCAACGCGGAGCCTTGGCTGTCATACGCGATGCGCGTCGCCTCAAGGATGGCGGGCATGCCCTGGATTAGGGTCCGGAACTCGGTGACCCGCCGCACGCCGAAGGCTTCAGCAATGGCCTGACGCTGGGTATCGCTAAGTACCTCCCACTTGACAGATAGCTGCGTCAAAACGTCCATCATAGCCAGCAGTTCGCCCCGCTCACGGCGAACATAAATGCCGATCTTCTCAAGCTCTTTGACGTTGCGCTCGCGATAGGCGTAGGTCAGAACGGTACGCATCGCCGTTCCGATTTCTTGGCCCGATCGCTTCGTCTGCTCGACTAGAACGGCGACCATCGCGCTGGCTTCTTGGATCGAGAGGCCAGCATCGTGGGCGGTGCGGCCGAGGCGGGCAGTGCCTTCCGCGATGTCCTGCGTCGTTGCGGCATAGCGGTTGCTTAGTTCGTTCCACGTGTCGAGGACAGTAATTGCTTGAGTGGCCTCAAGATCAAACTGATTCAGGGCCGCCGTCAAGTAGCGGGTTGCTTGTACAGCATCCATCTCGGCGATGTTCTGGGCAAGCAAGCTAACCCTTGTCAACTCGATTACATCACGAGCACGGTAGCCCTGCCGAGCCCAGTCGCGCATACCATTCAGGACGTCGGAGATTCCAGAACCATAAGCCATCGCCATATCGACCGCGGCCCTCTTCATCTGACCGAGATCAGCGATGTTTCCGGCGTATACCTTCCTCAAACCAGTCAACGCGAAGTCCACGTCGTTGATGGTCTCGACAGCACCGCGGAGGGCTTGCAGTGAACCGTAGATCGCACCTGTTGCCACGCTCCACAGAAGGACCTTGCCCGCGGCATGAGAGATTCCGCGACCCGCCTCTTGCATCGCGCCACCGAAGCCTTTGACTGCTTGGGTTGCCTGCGTAGCCTGCTTACTTGTAGTAGCAAAGCCAGCCGCGGCCTGACGTGTGGCGCGTTGGGTTGCGGTGGTTTGCTGTGGGGTGACACCCACAGTGGTACGCGCCTGGGCCGTACCGACTTTCGAGGCCTGCTGGGCGAGCTGGATTAGCTGTGCCTGCAGCCTTTGGACGGTGACCGGGTCCAAGCCTATTCCGAGCAAATAGGAATATTGAGCGCTTGGCAGCTTAGAGCACCTCCGCGACCAAAGCGGCTGGAAGGCCTAGCGTCTTTCGATGAGCGATGAATGCGAGTTGTTCCTCAAACGTAGGTATCCGACTACCCTTGCGACTGTTGCATGATTTACACAGGGGTTGAATATTACTAATAAAGGCAGGACCACCCGCACTCAGAGGAACAAAGTGGTCTACTGTCGCGGACCGCGCTGTAAAGGGATGTCCGCATATAGCACAAGTCATGCCGTATCGGACAAGCACATCCTGCCATTCATCTTTGGTGTATTCACCCGGAACATTGGTAATACAAGCGCGCCTCCGCTGTGCACCCCTTCGACGGGCATCCCGGTTCGCTGCCTGCCACACTTTCTTTTTCGCGCGACAGGCATCCCGGTTCGCTTCCCGCCATACTTTCTCTGTCGCGTGACGGGCATCCCGGGTCTGGAGGCGCCATTGCCGTCGATATTCCTTTCGCTTGACAGGATCTTTGAGTGGCATCTTAGAGCACCTCCGCGATCAAGGCGGCTGGAAGGCCTAGTGCCTTGCGACGTGCGATGAATGCTAACTGTTCCTCAAACGTGGGTATTCGAGTATGCTTACGACTGTTACATGATTTACATAACGGTTGCAAGTTCTCGGCGCAGTTCGGACCACCAGCAACAATTGGAACGAAGTGATCTACAGTTGCAGAGCGTCGCGTAAGAGACCGCCCACACTTGGCACAGGCCATACCATACCGAGTAAGTATTTGATACCACTGCTCTTGGGTGTACTCACCCGAAACATTGGCAAGCCGGGCGCGTCGGCGGTGCTCGCTTCTTTGGTGAATCGCTGCGTATTTGTCGGGGTTGTTCTCTTGCCACCGCTTCGCCGCGATACAGCGTTCCTCCCGATTCGCCTCCCGATATATCTTCCGCTTCGCGCGAAGGGCATCTCGATTCTTCTGATAATAAGCAGCATTCTTCGCCTTCACCTTTTCTGGATTCGCCCTCCGATAAGCTTTTGCTGTTATACGGAGTGCTTCTCGATTCTTCTCACGGTAGATGGCCTCTTGTATCCCCAACTCAGCGCGGTGCTCTTCACGATACTGCCGACTTTGTATCAGAAGATTCTCCCGGTTTGTCTCGTAGTATGCCTTCTGTCTCACGACGATGGCATCTCGATTTGCTTCATAGTATGCCTTATGCCTCGCACGGATGGCCTCCTGATTCTGGAGGCAGTATTGCTGATCATACTCTTTCTTTTTGGCCGGATCTCTTTTAGTCATCAAATGTCTCGGAGTCTGGCGCGGTGTCGCTTCAGATAATCAGCGATTGCTGGGTTGTCTTCAACCGCGATGCAATGACCGTAGACCATTTCCTCCAAAGCCTGCCAGAGATCGTAGCGCGGTATCACATGGCCCCCAAACAAAGACACCCAGTCTATTTCACGCGCCGACGTCTTGTACTCCCCCACCTCCTCTGGATGAGGCAACCGTTGCACCAGATCCAAAAACTGCGTCAGATAATCTGATATGATCCACTTGGGCGGGCGCGGATGCCCCAGGCTTGTGGTCTGCCGAAGCGCCTCCTTCGCGTCCACCCAGAACCACGCTCGACGCGCCAGGTACATCGTGTTCGCTGGGATTTGCAGCAACGATGTCCCCTCCCACCCTGGCACCTGCCCCTGTTTCCGTGCTATGTCGCAAAGGGCCTGAACGAAAGGGCTCTTTGGCCGCCTCTTCGAGACGCGCCGCCATTTCGGGTGAGAGTGCACCGCCCACAATCACGACCCGTTGGGCCACTTCGTTGAGTACCCGCTCATCGCCCTTGAACTCGGCAAGCATGGCGTCGTATGCCTGTTGCGGGCTACGCAGCGCCTGGGCTATCGACGTGATGCCAACGGCTGACAGATCAAAGAAGGGAGCGTTACGATCATCCAGCTTGCGTGCGCAGGCATACAACATCAAAACGCGCGTGTATTGCTGAGCCTGTTCAAAGGCGGGTTCGACCGCGGCGGCGTGATACAGTCGCTTCCAGACCCGTTCGCCGGGCAGTTGGCGGAGATGGCGGATCCGCTCCGTCGTTTCCCGATCTATGACTTCGAGCAGCCGCTTGGTCTGTTCATCCTCGTCCAGCTCGTCTGACGACTTGAGCTGACCGATATCGAGCAGCGCTTTTGGAAGCACGGCGGGTATGCGCACCATCTCGATCTGGGCGAGTGTCTCGATGACGAAGAGTCGGAGCAGGTCGGTGCGGTACTGCGCTTCATCCCAAGCGGAGCGATCCGGTTCCGGTAGCTTGCGCTCCTCATCCTCGGGCTGGCGCGCTGTCCAGACAGATAGCCACGCCGCGCCCAACTCTTCAACGCCCCATAGGCCTAACTCGTCCTTGATGACTTCGATGCGCTCGATTAGGGGTAGTAAGCGTTCGCCGCGTTCGACCTCGCCCATGAAGCGGTCTCGTAAGTCGCGCGCGAAGCGCTGCTGTGTAGCCTCGACGGCTTGGCGTACTATCTCGGAGATGCGGACGATACGCATCTCGATACTGTCCCGCCCCAACGAGATCTGCTCAATGGGATCTTGGCGGGCCGGGTCGAACGCTTCCATCGTGGTGAGGATTACTTCCTTGGGATCATGGTCTTGCACGACGCCCTCCTAGTAGGTGGGGGAGAGGGTTGTTTGCCCTCTCCCCCACCACATTGTCTTGGTCTATGTTACGCGCCCCAACGGTACTCGTGGGTCTGCAGAGCGGATTCGCTGTGGAGGAAGATGACCCACGCCGAGACCTCCGTACCCGTCGCACCGCCAAATCCGGCATCGATCACGTCGGTATGCGGAATCGTGATCGTCTTGGCCACGTCGACATTGGTGTCGTCGACAGCGATCTCCTGGGCCACACGGTCGTAGCCATCGCCGTGCTGGATCTCCAAGTAAACCGCGTAGTGGTCACTCTTCTGCGGGATCAGGAGCGGGACCGGACTGGTCCACGTACCGGTCCAGCCGCCACCACCACTCGACAGTGTGACGCGGCGGGAAAGGAACTGGCCACCCTCAAGGCACTCCAGAGGCACACCGGCGTTGCCGCGAATGGTGCGCACCGCCTCCCCTGCCGGATCGTTCCGGGCAGTTCCGAACACGGCCGCCCAGCTGCCCAAATAGGTGCTGCCGTTCGCGTAGCCGTTGTGGTCCTCATTCAGCGTTTCGACTATGGCGAAGCGCGGGGTCACCCCACTGCCTGCACGCGCCAGCACCGGGGTCGTCGGGTCCCGATCAGGGATACCGGCGAACATTTCGTTGACGAGCGGGCTGTTCGGATCTTCGATGATATCCACGCTTTGCGGACCCGAACCATACGTCGCCATGCTAATGCCGTCGACGTCGCCGTAGACGTCACGGCTCACCTCGATGACGTTGGGGTCGAAGTCGAGGCCGGAAAGCGCGCCGACGGGCATACCGTCAACGATCAGACGCTTCCGCTTCATCACCATAGCAGTCATTCTGCTCTCAATAGGCATCCTTCAAGTCCACCTCCTCTCTATAGAGATATGGCGACCTAACGCAGTCGTTGCCCCTGAATGGTGAGTTGGGGTTGTACCAGACTATGGTTTGAACGGGGTGGGATAGTAATGCTGCCGCATCAAACTCTCCTCGGTGACGACGGCATGGCCCCATTTGCGCTGGAAATAGGCCGCGTTTGCAGAGAACTCGTTTCCAGACACGACAGGCGTGACACCGTGGTTCTGGGTGCCTCCACCATAGTGGTACATCGGTGCGGCACTGGTTGAAACAGCTGTGCCACCGGCGAGGACGACGCGGGCGTGGTAGTCGTTGTCCTCGAAGTAGGCGCGTAGAAAGTTCTCATCGAACTCGCCGACTCTGTCCCATGTGTGGCGCGGCAACAGAAAGAAGCTGAAGTCAGGGTGGGCATGGACCCGATAGGGAGGTTTGGGCACCATTATCTTGACCTGCTCTGAGCTGGGTCCACCGCGGAGGTTGGCGGCTGTCACTATCCACGCATCGGTTTCGCGCCAGCAGTCAACGAGGTTGTCGATGCTGTGTGGACACAACACGATGTCGTCGTTGGCGACGATGACAACATCGCAACCCGCATCGAAGAGGGTGCGGCAACCCAGATTCCACGACTCCGCCACGGAGTGATTGGCTGTGGAATTATCAACGATATGGTAACGGATGCTGTGTGCGGTGCGGACGGTATTGAGCAGTTCGATGAGGCCTGAGAAGTTGACGAGAACCGGTATGGTCATACCGACTAGCATGGCTCAACTCCGATCTTTTGGTACTCACCCAAAAAGGCGACGGCACTCGGCCATGTCGGGAAGGTTGCGGTGCAGTGCACGGTCAGCCATGGCATTGCAGCGGCAGTGTCGCCGACGACGATACACATCTTGTTGAGGACAACGGCATACATCAACTCCATACCGGTCTCGATGCCGCGGCATTCCGCATTGATCAGAACGATATCGGCGCGGCGGATCCCCTCTTTCCAGAGCTCGACGCCGGCGTGGCCGTGTCCACCGACTACACGCTGCGGTCGATTGACTACTGGGATGAAACCGACATCACTCAACGCCGCCTCTATGAGAGAGGTCTCCTCGAAGCCAGAAACCCAGACTCGAAGCTTCACATCTGTCATCGCTGCGCCTCCAGTGCTTGTTTGATTGCTGGATACTTCGCTAAGAGTCGGTCGCGGTTCCGACCCCACATCGCGGCACCATGACCTCGAACGGTATGGATCTTGGTGTGGATCAAAACAGCGTCGGGCACGAGTTGAATGGCGGGCCGGTACTGCAAGGCCGCTACAGGATCGATCTCACTGGACAAGTACATGTGGAGTCGAATACCCCAGTCCACATCCTCCATATAGATCGGCTCGAACTGGGTATCATAGGGACCGACCGCATCCCACAGACCGCGGTGCAGCAAGGCGTGTCCGGTGTAGTCGGGATCGTCGTTTGGATCGTGGGCGTAGCGCGCCGGTTCTAAGACATAGCCACCGAAGCCCTCGGCCTGCATCTGCTGTCCATCTTGAGTCACAGCGAATGCCCAGTGGACACGTCTAGCATCGTCACGCCGCGCAACTTGCCCCATCGCGCCGAGCCAGTTAGGGGTGACGATGAAGTCGTTGGCAAGGCTCGGAACGACCAGCCACATGCCTTGACTGGCCAGAACAGCCTCGTTCATTGATGCCGCCCAGGACTGGCAGTCTCCCGGCGATCGCAACAGCAACCTATTGATAAGACCACAGTGCTGGCATTTTTGGAGTTCTCGCTGCAAGCCCTCATCCGACCCGTTGTCGGTCACAATCACTTCGTAGGTAGTCTCGTCGGTGTGGCGAGAGATCGAGACAAGGCAGTCAACCACCTCTTCACGGTTCCAACTCGTGACAATAACGCTGACGAGTCCATCAAACATGACCCAACCCTCCTCGGAGTACGTACCAGAGCGCGGTAACTGCGTCGCGCAGCCGCATCTTCGATGGAGTCGGGCGGTGGGTACAGAGAAACTCGCCGATGTAGGCCAGGGCAACAACACACTGGACTTGTACTGCGAGCTTGGCGTGGTAAAGCCGATTAGGGACGCCGTTGGCGGCGAAGTCGATTTCGCGTAGTGTCTCGGCCGCATAGGCCCGATAGCCGCAGGTCGGATCGATTATGCCAACACCGGTGCGACGGCGGATCAGCGCGCCACCGAATTGGGTGAGAAAGAGTTTGAGGCGGGAACGTCCACCGGTTAGTGGACGCACACCAAACCAAGCACGCTCCGATACGGTTGCATCAAGTGCGGCAGTGATCTGGGATGGCTGCCAGGTCCCACAATCCACGGTTATGACCCATTCTGCCATGGGCAGGGTCAACGCGAATACAACGCCTTGCTCATAAGCACCGGAGAGGCCGCGGTAGCGGAAGTGGTCCTGTTCGACGTACCAGATACGAAGCCCACCGGGAAACCGGCACCCCTCCAAGGCCTGCTTGACGAGAGGCTTGCAGTCGGCGACGACGACTAGCTCTCGCGCCCGTCCGTCCCAGGATTGGAGATAAGCGATGACATCGCTGTATCGCTCGTTCTTGATGGGGAAAACAACGACCCTTCCTTCAATTGGCGCGCGACGAGACGGGGCCGATCCGCGCCATGGCTTCTCCACCTCTTCCCACCTCCTCGTCGGCAGTGGAGACGTCTCCGCTCTCCACGCTCACAGTCAAGGCAGGTGTAGCCATCGGACTGTCCGGATTCGATTCGGCCGCAGACGATGCATCTGAATCGCATGACCGACGACCCTCCTTGTACGCACGCATGATCAGTTCGCGCCATTGCAACACGATATGATCCCAGTTCCAATGCGCACGCGCATAGTGCGCAGCATTGGTCCCTAAACGATCCCGCAAGTCATGGTCGTGACAGAGCTGGGCCAGTTTTTGCAGTAAGATGCCGGTATCGCCGCGCGCCCGTTCGATGCAGTTACCTGATGCGGTAACCGTTTCGGTATAGGGCACACGCATGTAGTCATCAGAGAAGTAGTCGGTGACACCGGCGTAGTCAACTGCTAGGCTGGGTCGTCCACAGGCCTGGGCCTCTAGGTGTGGAAGTCCGCAGCCTTCACCCATTGACCATAAGACGTGGACATCTAAGGCTTGATACAGCGTGGCGAGGAGTTCGACGGGTGGTGTCTCATCTACCATTGCGAGATCGATCCGTACCACCCGCTTTGTCGGACAGGTCAGTGGAATCAGACGTGTCAGATCCCATCCACCCGGCATAGAGGGTAACCATTCGGTCCAGGGAACAAGATAAGCATTGGGGTGGCTGTGTAGGAACGCGCCGACCGCTTTCAGGAAATCGGGCCAGTTCTTGCGCGCTTGATTTGTCGCCACCATTCCGATGATGTAGGCGTTCTCTGGAAGTCCAAGAGTCTGCCTTGCCGCTATCTTCGATCCTGGCACGAATGTCTTGAGGTCTACGCCGTGGGGGATGACATCTAATCGGCCGTCGAGTTTGGCGCGCTCACCTTCATCGAGTTCGTCGAGGAATAGTTGCCGTGCCCAGTCACCGTAGAGAACGGTGTATTCTTGGGCCAGCATGAAGTCACGCCAGGCGATACGGGCGAGTCTCCGCTTCGGCAACTTGAAGAGATGGATCGGGAGATGATGGCCCCAGACCTCGCCGTCAATGGGCTGGTAGTAGATGACTGGACAACGAAGGTTTTGCTGCGTACCCTGACACGGCATCCACGCCGTCATCCACGGATCGAAGTTGCAGACCAGCACGTCTATGGCGAAGCGGTCGATCCAGAGCTGCAGAGATGACTGTCCGTAGTCGTTGGCATCAAGGGGTGAATCGCATGGAAAGCCGACCGGACTTGGCAGATCACGAGACCACCCGTCGACGCGCGTGTCTCGGAAACGATCAACGGCTTCTCGATACTGAACCGGATCTTTGACTGCTCCTAAGGCCTGCCACGGATCATAGCCTATGGCAAGTTGCCGGACCTCGAACTCGGGCATGGCGTTGAGCCGTGTGAGTACATTACGTGCGACAGTCCCGAATCCGGTGGGTGCGTAGGCCCAATCCGAGAACCATCCTATCCTAATAGGTTTGCCCAACCGAATCACCCCAGTTTTGGTACTTTGACCGTGAAGTTGAGAACCAACCAGCTATCCTCGCCACGTGCCATGGCGACGTCAAGATGGTCTTGGCTAACCACGTCTTGAATCAGCATGGTCGCGATCACATCGCCTCGGCTCACCGAGGGTGCCGCCTCGGAATCGTAATGGTAGAAGTAGACGTCCTTGGTTTCCTTGGCACCCAAAAACGCGGTCAGCCAGTCCTCGACGGCGTCACGTTGAAACACGGTCTGCTCACCGAGCCGCACATCAATCTCCCAGTACGAGACGTCTTTGTGTCCGCCGCCATAGAGCGCGTCTTGAATCGGCCCGTCGGCGCGTTTCGTCCAGGTGACATAGGGCTTGAGATCTTCGTTGTCCCGCAGATCAATCGTCGGCATGCCGCGGTAGGTGCGTGAGGCAGGTCGAATGATGATGCCGGGTACGATGTCAGTAAGTTTCCGCTCGGCATATACACCAGTCGCTAGGTCATAGGTCTCCACGGTCCCGGTGCGGATGTGGAAGCCCAGGCTTTGTCGCACATGCTCTGTAATCGAGGCTTCGCGGTATGCTGGTTGTGTCATCAGATCCCCCTCGTATAAGCGATCAAAGCGCCTCGAAACATTGTCTGCACCTCGGCAACGGTCTGCCAATGCGCCACACGGAATGGGGCGCGTCCGAACGGCTCGGCATTGAGTTCTTGGGCCACACCTTGGAGCTGACGGAAACTCACCAATGAGCCGAAGTGGCCCAAACGTACACCTTCTTTGCGGAATGCGCCGGGATGTCGCTCAACTCGGGGACGGTACACGATCTCACCACTACGCTGATCACGGAAACGGAGCAGGGTCCGACCACCACGAGGAGAGATAGGGTGTTCGCCCGCGCCGTACTCGATGATGGCCCAAATAGGTGGCTCGTCCTGACGGACCAATTCGCCTTGTCCGCGCTCACCACCCGTCCACTCACCGCGCCAGTACATCGGTGCGGTGTCGGCATCAAGGATGTGACGGTTGCCGAAATAGGCCCAGGATTGCGTGTTCTGCAGTATCACGGCCTGGCCCATGTCGGGCCGTGCGACAACATCATAGACGTGTGGACGCTCCGCCTCGGTTGGGTGGCCGACGAAGACGTCACGCGGCGCGCGCTGGATAGCCCCAGCCGTTGTCTGCCCAGGCATCCGTGCCAGGACGCGCAGTCGATAACGCCGCAGCGCCTCCATCGCGGTGGCGCGACAGGCGTAGTCAACGGCTTGGACGAACCGCCGGGTGCGGCTCGACCCATACGGTGTTAGTCTAATCTCAACTCCCACCACGATCCCTTTCTTGCAGTAGTATGAGTAGATGGCCCAGCGTCTTCAACCTATCATTCAGCATGGCGACGTGCCGTCTCAGATCGGCTCGAAGATGCTTCTCGATCAGTTCTCTTACCGCGGCGCGGGAGGCATCAGCACTACGCCGCCAGTCCGCTCGATCCAGCCGCCGCTTGATCAGGGGGGCCAGATAGTTCCAAAGCTCGGTGCGTTCGCCCTCGGTAAGCGCGGAGGCCACTACCCTCATAGCAGTCGGCGAGAGCTTGCGGGAGAGACGCGGATGCTTACGTAAGAAAGCTTCGATGTCGGCCTGTAGTCCGTTGATAAAGCGATCGTTGACAAGAATGGCACCTAAACGATCCGCACTGAGCAGATTCTCAACCGACTCTTGGTAGTTGCGCATGAAATCCGACAAGTGCTGATCTACAGCGACGCAAAGTTGCTCCACACGCGCTTCTGGCATCTGACTCACCCTTATTGCTGTGACGACTTGACATGAATGGCGTAGATGGTAACGCTGCCGGAGGTGGGATCAACGACAGTTTCGAGGATACGGCAGGTTTCGAGTGCATCCCCAACCGCACTTGACTTAGGCACTCGAAGGTGTCGTCCCGACTCTAGGACCGATGCGTAGAGAGGGGCTATACCCATGATTGCGACATCGGCGCGATGGTACTCGTAGACACCACCAGCGAAGATTCTGCGAGTTGTCCCACGCCAAACCACCCGTCCCGGAATGGCTTGGTATGCCTTAGCAGCTGTGATGCCACGACCAGCCGGATCCGCATCCGAGTACGAACCGGTTGCAATCACGGTCTCCAGCTCGAAGTAGCCATACTCGGCTCCCGCGATCTCGCCTTGGCGTTCTGCTAAGATATGTTGTCGCGTAGTAGTACCCAGCATTATGGAATATCTCCATACCGTTCGACTGACCAGGCCTGGCCCTGATAGAGTGAACCGTCAGTACTCGCCGGTAGCACCGGCAAGGTATAGCCAGCGTCTTGGGCCAAGATAAAGAGTTGGGTATCGAGTGCCTTTACGACCTCCCCGAGCCGCGAGGCGCGTGATGTCGTATCAATCTGACCAGCCGCATCACTCAGTCGTACCGCGTCCGAGGCCGCATCGGCCCAACGTGTACTCAACAGGAATCGTGCGCCCGCAATCACCAAAATGGGCCAATCGAGTCCACTCGGTTGGGGCGCTAACGTCACGATACCACCTGACTCAGAGACGACATAGGCGGTCGCTCCCCACATGCCGTAAAGCCACAGACCGGCCTGCTTCAACGCAATGCCGACCTGGGTTGAGCGGTAGCGGTACAGCATCCCCTCCAAGTAATGTTGACTCGCCGCAGACGGAGCTGTTGAGTAGACCAGCATTCCTGTATCGGGATCGAGCGCGAAGCCGGTACTGATCTGGTCGCCCGTTGCGGCGTTGTAGAGCTTTGCATCTGCCGCCAAGGGTACAAGTGGACTCTGAAACCGCTTGTTCACACCGTTGACCATCCCGATAGGTACGATATGGCTTCGATACAATCCCAAATCGCCTGCGGCTTGTCGGACCTCTGCGACCACCCCAGCCTCGGCGACGATAGCGTACTGGGCCGCGGCCGCGGTGCCCAGATAGGGATCGTAGGTGACGATACGGCAGCTAACATCGGTATCGTTAGCACCTTCGGCCTCGGCATGGAGGATGAACTTGCCGAGGGTGTCAACATCGGAGAGAGCAAACAGTAATTCATAGAGGCCCTTGCCGAGTTCGACGATCTCACCAGCGGCATTGATCCAATCCGACGCGCCCTGTTTCCAGAGCGTGACGGTCGGTGTAAGACCGGTCTTTTTTGTGTGCCCATCGACCTCATCCACCATCAGGAACTCTTGGCCATGGCTCGTATTATTCTGTTGGATCAGCGGCGGCATTGCGCAGTCTCCGTTCTTCTACGCCCCGTTAGGTCAGATTGATAATCCCGTCGACGTGCCACTGGATCTTGAACGTGCCGTTGGTACAGGCCTGTATCCCACCGAAATCGATGGAGCAGATCAGCTCATCGGCGGCGAGGTCATCCCACAGCACGGCATGATAGGCAGAAAGTGTCTCACCTGGGCCGGCCTCGAAGTCGGTCGCAGCGAACTTGGTTGTCGCTCCCTGCGTCACCGCCTTGCCTCCGAGCGCGATGCCACCAACTGTATAGACGACCTTGTCCCCGATGTCATTGGCCGACACCTCGCCCCAGAGGTTGTGTGTGGCCGTGAATGCATGGGAGTCGTCCATGAGGGCGCACATGATGGTGTCTGCCTCCAGATCCACCACCTTGTTCATCAGATTGGCCTTGAAGCGATTGTAGATTCCAGATGCCATCCTCTACCACTCTCCTTTAGTGCGGTCGTTTGACTTCGCCGACTATATCTAGACAGGGAACGTGGACGATGCAGTCCGTCCCGCCCTGCGCGTTTGGTCTCTGTTCGGACCAGACACCACTTACCTGTGGCGTTCCATCCACTATCTCGACTGGGATGGCCTTGTCGCCAAGAATAAGATAGAGTTGCCCATCCTTTTCGACCAGTTCCTTCCTCATAGTATCTGCCTCGTACCGATCCTCGACCCCGTAATTCGCAACGTTCTACGTTGGCGCATCAATTCAGATGAGACGACAACTACGACAGGCGATGGCAGTCCAAGACTCAATGCCAAGGCCACTGGCAGGACGATGGCGGTGGCCGTCACCGTAGGACTCTCCACGGTTGCGGTGAGCGAGAGTGCCACCGGAGTCACTATCACCGCATATGCCGGCGTCTGTAGGCCCAGCGTCAACGCCAGAGTGGCTGGCAGAACAACCGCGCCGGCAGTCACGACTGGCGTCTCCAGGTTGAGAACGAGGGCGAGCGCGTCGGGCGCGATGATGATGGTAGGAACGGGAGCTTCGAGTGTGGCCGTCAGTGCCAACGCATTGGGTTGCACACTTACCTGTGGATCAGGGACGAGAAGGCCCAAGGTCATCGCGAGGGCCGCCGGTAGCACAATCACATCCCCAATGGTAGTCGCGATGATCACTGGCACGGGCAGACCAAGCGTCAGGGCAAGTGCCGTGGCAGAGGCGATGATGACTGGTACTGGTGCCTCTATGCCGAGTGCAAGCGCGAGGGCAGCAGGCGTCACCACCACTGTCGCCTCAGGATCGAGGAGGGCGAGCGTCAGGGCCAGGGAGGCTGGGCTCGTGATGATGGTGGGTTCTGGCGCAAGGACCGTGGCGGTAAGAGATACCACTGACGGTTCCACAACCGCGCCCGCTATCGTGGTCGGTGTCTCGACCGCGCCCGTCAGGACCAGGGCGGCCGGTGTAGTGACGACCACTGGCTCGGCTGCTTCCAGGGCAGCATTCAAACTGAGCGCGCCCGGCGTGGCTATGATGGTTGGTTCCGGGGCCTCTACTGCAATAGACAGAGCCAGCGCCGCAGGAGTCATCGTCACTACTGGTTCGGGTGTGAGGAGTGCCGCAGTCAAGGGGACTGCTGCTGGTTCCACTATCGCGCCCGCGATGACCCCCGGTGCTTCTACCGCCGCCGTCAGCGCCAGTACGGACGGCATCATGGTTATGATCGGTTCAGGCGCGCCCAACGCCGCAGATATAGCGAGCGGAGAAGGAGTGCTGATAACAGTCGGCTCGGGTGCGAGGAGCGCCGCCACCAAGGCCAGCGTTGATGGCTCGACAACGGCAGTGCCGGTCTCCGTGGGTGCCAGGACAGCGGCGGTGAGCGCGAGTGCCGCGGGCGTGGAGGTCACGACCGGCTCGGGGGTTGGCAGCGCGGCCGTCAAGGCCAGTGCCGAGGGCGAGGATGTGATAACCGGGATGGGTCCCTGTACCGCGGCAGTCAGAGTCAGCGCGGCAGGAAAAACTGTGACGTCAGCCCCTCCCCCCTCCGTGTAGCTCGCATTGAACTTAGGGCCGGAGACGTTGCCGCTCTGATCATAGGAGTGGCACCGTCGATACTCAGAGGAGCCAGGCCGATCCGATGAGGTGTTGTATACGATCAACGCCAAATCATTCCCGGAACTCCAGCCGGCCCGATCCGTCACCTCCTCTATTACGGCGGCGATATCTGAGCTTTGATACCAGCCATCTGTAACCCATGCGGCAGTTCCGACATCCCATTGCGCCGACTGTGCCCCCTTCGCATTGTACGCGGTGACGACGCTGTGCGTTGGCACGGTATCGAAGGTCACGGCGCTGTCGGCCGCTTCGGCGGCGATGGTAATATCGAGTTGCACGCTGGAGTTTGTGTATGAGCGCAAGGAGAGCGACGCCGAGTCTATCGTCGCGTCCTTGGGTATGGGTATTGTCGTAAACCGGGCCCCAAACATGTAGAAGGTGGATGTGCCGGCACCAAAATAGAGGTACGACTGGGTAAGGGAGAGAAGCGTACTCGTGCCCGGATAAGTGGAGCCGTACGCCCCCGCATCATCTGTTTGTGCCCCCACCTGCTCCTCGCCAATAGGCGTCGTATCAAGATATACCGGGTAGATGACATGGTCCAGGTCAGCGACCGCCACGCTCACCGCTACTGCGAACTGTCCCTGATTCTCCGCCCACTCCCACTTGGTGGGGACGTCCTGCACTTCTTCCGAGGAATCCCAGCACCGAGGCGGCTTCCACCACCAGGCCTGCCTGCGCTCTGTCCTCGCGGCGACATCCACCACCGCCTCAGCCGGGAAGGCGGTGGTCTGCTCGACCTTCACCGCACTGTCGAACTTGCTCTTGTCGAGGGTGAGCTCGCCCGGATTCAGCTTGTCCGCGTGCGTGAGCGCCACGGGGTCAGTGTCCGTATCCCAGCGAATGGAGAAGAGTTTGACCAGGCGCAGGCCGTGCGGGTCTATCGTGGGTGCTGGCAGCGCGGCCGCCGATGCTATCTCCACGACGGGGTAGAACTCGTCGGGCACGAGCTGATAGCGCAGGCTCAGGCCCGGCCCGAACGCGTCCGCATATCGCACCGAGTAGGCGTCATTGTCAACCGCGGCCTTGACGCCACCCTTCAGCGCGCCCACAGCCTGCCGCTGCCCGAGGTCGTTCTGGTAGTACAGCGCGATGGGGGAGACTTCCACCCAGTGCCCCGCCCTCAGGAACCGCATCACATACAGCGGCTCTTCCGCGCTGACCGCGTTCGGCCGGCTGTGCCAACACTGGATCTGGTAGCCGTTCGCCATCATCTCCAGGTCGCACCCACGCCCCGCGCCGATAGTCAGGTCGATCTCCTTGTACTGCTCGACCGCAGAGAAGGGGTTCAGGCGGTAGTGGATGGGGCCGACGCTTCCGCCAACCCTGAATCTCTTTCGGCCGTCGGGGGCGTCGGGAAGCGGGAAGACCTTGAATGCCCGCGTCCTCCGCGTTATGGCTTCCGGCCCCTCACCAAGAACGACGTTCTGAGTGAATGTGCCGCTTGTATCGCGCTGGGCTAGAGAGGACATGGATGGTTCCCCCGGTCGGTATAATGGGAACAACACCCGTTGACGTATCTCTCTGACTGTGGTATCATATGCCTATGGAAAAGAGAACTCGTCGCCTCGTCAACACGATACGTATCTGTGCCCAGTGTGGTGTTGCATATCATCCGCTCCGCACCATCGCGAAGACCTCTCGCTTTTGTGGCAAGCGGTGTTTCGGCCTTTCCGAGAGGGGACCGAACAACCACCGGTGGAAAGGTGGCTATGTCAACGCCCAGGGCTACCGATGTATCTTCGTCGATGGTATCTAAATGAAGGAACACCGGTGGCTCATGGCGCAACATCTTGGAAGGGATCTGGCCCCCGGAGAAACAGTCCACCATAGGGACGGGAACAGGCTCAACAACACATTGGGTAACCTCGTTCTCCTTCGGAGCCAGGGGGAGCATATGCGAACTCACCGGGTGTCCGATAGGTACATCTCTGACAGCGATGCCCAATGCAACAAATGCCGCCAGATTCTTCCTCGGGATCAATTTGGCAGGAGCGGCCAGACCCACGATGCCCTCACGTCCCAGTGCAAACAATGCAGGAACGCGACGGCCCGCAAGCGATACGCCATTCGCAAAACCGAACACTAACCGCTCCTTGGTTTCCCAGGCACGCCCCTCTATGACCTCGGTCTCACCCTCAGCAGCGAGGAAGGTGCCGGAGGTGTCTTTTGAGGCTAAAGATGGCATCTAGGCCTCGTTCACTCCCACAGAAAGATTCATAGCAAAGGGGGCTGGACTGGCGGGCCAGCCCAGCCCCTGACCATCCCAAACCCCAACCCACTACGTAGCGTACTGCGCACGGATCACGTTCGGCTTCTGATAGTCCGTGTAGGCGATCTGGATGGCCTTCTGCACTACGAAGACCTCATAGATCTGCCCGTTACGAACCTCCGTCCGCAGGTACTGCATCTGATCCACGAAGTAGGCGGCCCCATTCGGCCCGAAGTTGATCGGCTCCGGGTAGGTGAAGAGCCAGACGAGCCCGCGTGGCGCACGGTCATCCAACGGAGACATCAGGACCCAGAAGTACCGATCATCACCGGTACAATCGATGCTGTTCGTCGGGTCCGGCAGCGGGAATCGCGTGTTCCACATGTAGGTGAAGACACGCTCGCCTTCCTCGAAGATGCGGGCACGAAGAACATCCGGGAGCTCTGGGAAGTAGTCGGTTGCCCCAGCCCCCGCATCGGTCTGCTGCCACAGCGTCATAATGGTGTCGGGGTGCATTCCGATCCATTCCAGACGACGCTTCAGCAGCATGGAACGATGTGCAAGGTCCATGTAGATGTCCTTCGTTACGTATCCACCCGACGCGGCTGAATAGTCCACGTCGTTGTAGGTCGGCAGGCCTCTGACCTTGCTGGAGACCCAGTCGAACCCGTTGGTCACGAGTGTGCCCTGCGCCGGAGTCACCAACTGGTTATCCTTCGCGGTCAACAGATCACTGTCGACCTGCTCGTTGATGGCTATAGCGGCCTCATCTGCAAGCACCTGGAGATCCTGGATGTAGCGGTCAAGAAACCGCGGATCAAACCGCGGCACGAGAATCTCCGGGGTGGTGTAGATGACGGGATCACCAAGGCTGAAGACGCTGTCGCGATTGGCATGGATCTCCTGGAAGTTCCCACCAGGCGCTCCGATCTTGTACACCTTCGGAAGCTTCATCTGCGTGACCCGATAGGACAGAATCGAACCCCACTGGGTCGGGTTCACATCGGCAACCCGCATTCCCCACAGATCCGCCTCCATCCGCGCGCCGAGGCGCGAGACGAACTGCTGACGAACCTCGGTGGGAAGCGGCGAACGATCCGAGATCTCCGCGGCATGGGCGTTGTGACGCGCAAATGCCACCTTCAAGGCCTCGATACGCTTCTCGCGATCAGTCCGGGCCGGTGCCTCCAGACGCTGGCGCGCACGCGCGTAGTTGTCGTCGTTGAACGAGGCGACAACACGCCGCGGCCCGCTGAGGAGGGCCTGAACCCGTTCTGCGGCTAGGCGTTCCTTATCCGTACCTGGCATATCGCTTGTTCACCTCCTTCTCGTAAAATGGAAACCGTCTAAACCGGTCTCAGATTGCTCACCATCACTTCGATGATGCCCTCGGAGGCGATCAGGTCGTTCTTCAAACGGAAGAACTCGACGCTACCGTCACTGACGAGCTGCTGCTGGACGATTATGCCGTCGATGACGCCGAGGGCGCTGTCCAATGCCGTACCGGCCGAGATTCCACCCGTACCTGTCGACGCGAAGACCTTAGTCTCGAAAGTCGCACCGACACGCAGCAAAACGGCAGGGACCTTCTCGCCCACCGCAACCTCGCCGACATCAGTCCGTGTCAGCTTCTCGTACACGGTCGGACCAGCAGCGGTCACCCGCTTCAGAAGCAACATCTCGGCATTGTTGGTGGCCGCTGTCAACTCGTTGGTCGCGCTGAGATTGCGGTGCAAGATCGTGCCTTCGTAGTATTCATCATCGGCCGCGTAGACCGAGAGTTGGTCGGTTGGAAAGTCGAATCCCCGAAGTCGGCGCAGTCTTACATCACGATCCGCCAAGTTGTACACCTCCCTTCACATGTATTAGCAACTTTAGAGTGGGGCCGCCAAAACCACAGCGTTTCCAATCTTCTAGCGGCGGCCCCACCATCACCTAAAAAATCACCACAGGGTCGGCGGGCGGGTCTTCCGTATCTGCACCAGCACCGGTACCCGAGCCATCTGGGTTGAGAACTGCGGCAGCGGCCGCGGCACGATTGGCAGCTTCGGGATCAGCCGGAGGATCAGTCTTGAACTCACCTTTCAGCTTCCGGTTCTCCCGCTCCAGTTTAGCCATCGCGAGGTTGAACTCACCCGCAACCATTGCGGCAACCACACCCTTCTTCTCATCATCGGTCAGGGGGTGGATAGCAGAGAGTTCATCGACAGCCGCGTTCTGGGCCGCGACTTCCTCCCTACCCTTCCCCTGCGCCTCTTCCAGAAGGGCTGGCAACTGCTTTACCTTGAACTCCTCGACAGCGGTATCCGCGATCTGCTTGCGGAGCTCGGACTCGGGCGACTGCAGCCCGTTCAGGGCCTCTTGTCGACCATCCTCTTTTGCTTGGGCACACATTTCCCGGACTTTCTCCTCTGTCAACTCAGCCACGCTTTCACCCCCTTTCGGGTCAATAGTGTTTATGGCAGCATTACTACCTGACTTACGCTTCAGTCCCGCATATTTCCCGACAAGCGAATCAGAACTCACGTCGACACCGTAACGGCGACACGCACTCACGATACGCTTCGCCATGAAGACGAGTTCGGCACGGCTGTACTCCCCACTACTCACCGCGTAGTGGAACCTTGCTGAGGCATTCTTCGCGTGAGCCTCCGTATCAAGTGGATATTTGTAGTTGGCTGGATCCGCGTACTGTGAACGTTGTGTCGGATACCCCTTCGGAGCGGATTTGTGTCCCGATTTCTTGGCCGCCGGAGTCGATCCCATACCGTAGATGATATCTACAAACGGTGAAGGATCCAGTGATGCCTTACTGTCCACACCCTTACGCACCATCATGGCTCCGCACTTCGGACACTTCGTTTCGGTACAAGGCTCACCAGCATCATGTGATGCCGTTGCTCCACACTTGGGGCAGACACATCCACCACCAGGCCCGGCCTTGTACGGTCCACCTTTCCGTCCCAAACGCTCCGCCGCCGCGGCCTCGACGAAGCGCTGCTCCAGCTCGGCCTTCTCGCCGATCACAACGGTGCCGCCCTTCTCAGTACTCACCGACGCGCTCCAGTACTTCCCATCCTGCTCCCAGACCACAGCATCCGAGAAGGTGTAGATACGGTACGGATAACTGTCTCCGGTCTTGTACTTGCCGACAAGCGCGGTCTCGACGACGCGTAGGAACGCCTCCATGCTCTTCGAGGGATCCAGACCCTGTTCGGCAGCGCTGGCGTAGAGAATCCGCGCCGATGGAAACGCCGGATTTGCTTCCTGCAGATCAACCAGAGCCAAATCGTGGAACTCGACACCACTACACCAAATCGTGGTGTCTGGATCGGTGGCGATAACCTCTGGCAGCTTTGCGGTCGGATTCTGGACAACATCAATAAGGCCGGCCTCGGCAGCCTCGGCCAGGGTGTACTTCTTATCGCCTTTCGTCACAGCACTGCCATCGAGTAGCCATGTCCATTCAACAGAAACGGCCATGTCCGTCGTCAGCCGCGTCGGGTCCTGATTGCGCGCCTCCAACTTACGGCGCGAGATCGCGAGGTTGGCGAGGACATCGGAACCACGGCGGATGACTCGCGGAATGTAACCGTAGACATCATCGGGATTATGACCCATGTTGACGTGGCCACCCTGTAGACCACGCCAGCCGTCACCAAGCCGTTCATCGGCCAGTGCCCACCCCTTCCTTGAGCGTTCCCCAACGCTCAGAACGTGGACCTGCGCACCAACGCTGGAGTGGGTCCCCTCGGGAAGATCAGCCACCTCACTGGCCGCAAGTGCCCTCAGCGGGACCTGTTCACAGACCGTAAACCTCTCTGGTAATCGCACACAACCCACCTCCTATGTCAGAACGAGTGTTTCTTGATCCAGCTACGCGCCCGCTTCATATCCCAACGATCCGTCCGGAACAGAACAGTAGCGACTTCACTTGTCCCATCGGCCTTGATCCCGTAAAGCAGCCGGATGCCCTTACTGTTGAGGGGCCCATACCGATGCTTCTTGTAGGAACCGGTATTGACTGGTATCCGTATATACATATTGCTAACTTCGATGTTGGCTGCGAACTCATCATCGGCGAAACTCTCCACTACTGGGTCCGCATCGGCTACGAATCCATCCAACGTTTCGGGATCCCATTCGACAAAGGCGAGCGCGCCGAGCGGATCGTCGTCATCGGAGACGATGTCATCTTCGATATGTGCTTGTTCAATAGCTGATGTGCTCGGCCTTGGTTGTGCGTCATCGGGAGCGACCACTTCTTGTGTCTGAGGCCTTCCCGCGCCGGGGTTGGTGGGACCGCCCTGACCCGGCAGTTGTGTGCCCGCAATCCCCTTGGTTGGTATGTAGTGGGGAGTGAAAAGCGCGGGTTCTTTCTTGGCCAGTTCGATCTCATCCCGCTTTTGCTGGAGTTCGGCCTCGTAGTTTCGTCCCAACGATTCCAGCGCGGTACGGTTCGAGACAATGCCCTGTTGCGTCTCGAATTGGACTTGTGAGAGGCGGATCCTATCATCAACCAATACGTTCGGATCGTAGTGGACCTCGACATGGTCGGGGGACGCGCCGCCGACACGATTGAGATAGCACAACGTCCAGAACACCCGCTCTGTGGGCCGTCGAATCATCCGCCGATTGCTCAGAATGCGCTGAGCCCACGGCTTGACAGAAATGTAGCCGGATGCGTAGGGAATGCCCGAGCGGCCGCCGGCACCGTGACCGACAGGATAGAAGACGGCGGGAATGCCGAGTACATCCATGACGCGCTGAAGCGCGGACGCATACTTCTCGCGTGAGAACAGCTCTATGGGTGGCACTACCCAACGCACATTGAAGTCGTTGCCGGCGAAGATGTGGGTATGGCGCTCCGCGAGCGCGTTCCGCACCATCGTCTCCAGCGCTTTCAATTGCGGACGCTTCGGGCCGGGCGCATCGGGCTTGGGTTCGGTGGGACCGACAGACCAGATCATCAGACCTGCTTTCATCTGGAACGCACCGGCATAGTCGACGTCCTGGCACATCAAGAGATACTCCAAGTCGGCAAGAACGGTGTACAGCATTGGAACGGGCCAGTGTTCCCAATCCGCCTTTGACCAGTGCTCGACCCGTGTGTGCCCGAACTGGCGCGTGTCAAGTTCGTCGAGGGGATACAACAGATTGCCGCGCCGCCTTCCCGCCGCGGCCGCTATGAGATCGGAAGGAAACTGTTGGAGATAAACAATCTCTTCTTGACTTCGCTGATTGGTAGGCTTGTGTGCAATGCTGGCCAGTGGTTGCAACCGATCCGCATAGATCCCTACACGGCCCGTAGTGGTGAATCCGATGACACTGGGTGGAAGGGTCTCGATCCAAACCGGTACGTACTGCCCATCCGGGGCCAGGGCCGAGCGGTTTTGCAAGCTGGGATAGTAGCGCCACCACACATAAACCGACTCGGTCAGTGCCATGTGGTAGTGCAGCATGTAGTCGATTCGGTCCCAATTCAAGTGCTCCGCGAGCTGGTCGCAGAACTCCTTCTGCTTCTCGTTCGCACAGGCCAGTTCGAAACCGGCCGATCCAAAGTCGGCGCAACTTCGTGCCCATAGGCGCGTCAGCCAGAAGTCTCGTGCCGCTTCGTGGATGCGGCGCAGAATGGTTGCTCGATCAGTCGGGGCGGGTGTGACGAGTTCACGTAGTGGTGCGCCTAAGCCCTTGATATCCTGCATCGTCAGACCGAGCCGTCCCTCACTACCACCGATACCGTAGGGATTCGACTGGAGTACTGCGGAGAAGTGTTCCAGCATCGCGGGCTGTTCGATGAGGCGGACCTCTCCTATACCAGAACCGCCTTCGTCGCGCGCGAGGACAATGGCTACGCCCCGCGGTGACAGTTCAACACCGCGGCTGCCGGCATCCTCAAACACCTAGGCCAGCCTCCTTGACACAACTCACCTCGTATAGATTACTGTTGGCCATATGGCAGGAAATGGGATGATGTTGACAACAAACCCCACGGCAATCGTCGCCGTGGGATGCCATCGAAATGGATCAAACAGGCTAGAACGGGAGGTCGCTACTGCTGTAGAACTCGGACCCACCC